>Ga0209624_10000247_pt1 | contig 48700 bp, 45 predicted proteins | sample JacPinW_OM2H0_O1_FD_188565 | JGI IMG/M metagenome (GOLD analysis project Ga0209624, IMG submission 188565) | Forest soil microbial communities from Algoma, Ontario, Canada - Jack Pine, Ontario site 1_JW_OM2H0_O1 (SPAdes) (version 2) | ecosystem: Environmental > Terrestrial > Soil > Boreal...
TGCCGCACGCGCGGCAACACATCGGCGGCAGCGCCACCGGCCCTGCTTAGCGGAATATGGCCACAACGGCGAGCAGGGGATCAATGGAAAGGGAGGGACTCGAACCCTCGACCCCGGCATTATGAGTGCCGTGCTCTAACCAGCTGAGCTACCTTTCCACGGCGGGGCGCGCATTGTCGTAATCCCGGCCCCGGGGTGTCAAACCCCTGCCGAGACGGCCTCAAACGTTGAACCTGAAGTGCATGACGTCTGCCTCCTGGACGACGTACTCCTTGCCTTCCAGCCGCAGCTTGCCTGCATCCCGGGCTCCGGCTTCGCCCTTGCCGGCGAGGTAGTCCGCCAAGGCGATCACTTCGGCCCGGATGAAGCCGCGTTCGAAATCCGTATGGATCACCCCTGCCGCCTGGGGGGCGGTGGAGCCAGTGCGCACGGTCCATGCCCGTACCTCTTTTGGACCCGCAGTAAAGAAAGTCTGCAGGCCGAGCAGCCGGTAGGCGGCGCGGATCACGCGGTTCAGCCCCGGCTCCTTAACTCCAAGCTCGGCGAGGAACTCCTCACGCTCGCCCTCATCGAGCTGCGAGATCTCCGCCTCGATGGCCGCGCACACCGGCACGACCACGGCGCCTTCCGTGGCGGCGTGCTGTTCCAGCGCGGTGAGCAGCGGGTTGTCGGTGAAGCCTTTCTCGTCGACGTTCGCCACATACATCACAGGCTTTGCGGTGAGCAGCTGCAGCTCGCGCAGGTCGCGGCGCTCCTCCTCGGTGAGCTTCAACGCACGCACGGGCTTCACCGAGTCGAGCTGCACCTTCACCCGCTCAAACAGAATCCGGCGACGTATCGCGTCCTTGTCGCCACCCTTGGCCGCCTTGTTTGCACGTTCGAGCCCCTTCTCCAGGGTCGCCAGATCCGCCAGAGCCAGCTCCGTGTCGATGACCTCGACATCCGAGCGCGGATCGATGCGGCCGGCGACATGGATCACATCCGAGCTCTCGAAGCAGCGCACCACGTGCGCGATGGCATCGACCTCGCGGATATGCGAGAGGAACTGATTCCCCAGGCCCTCTCCCTGCGAGGCTCCGGCGACAAGTCCCGCGATATCGACGAACTCGACCGTGGTCGGGACGATCTTTTCGGGCTTGGCGATTGCGGCGAGCTGCTGCAGACGCGGGTCGGGTACCGGCACCACGCCGACGTTCGGATCGATGGTGCAGAAAGGATAATTCTCGGCGGCGATCTGTGCGCGGGTGAGCGCGTTGAACAGCGTCGACTTGCCGACGTTGGGCAGACCCACGATGCCACAGCGGATAGGCATTGCTTTAAAGATCCTGGCTAGGAATTGGCCGGCGGCGCCGCAGGGCCTGGAGCGGACTCGCGGCTGTGCAGGCGGTTCATCGCAATCTGGGCGCCTTCGGTGAGCAACACCGGTATCACGTCCGCGGCTGCGGCCAGGGCCTCATGAATGAGCCGCGCGTCCGCCGCCCCCGGCCGCCCGAGCACGTAGTCGAGCACCTGCGAACGATCACCCGGGTGCCCGATGCCGATGCGCACCCGCCAGAACGCATCGCCCAGCTGCGCGATCACGTCACGCATGCCGTTATGGCCCGCAGCTCCGCCGCCCTGCTTCATGCGCACCACGCCGGCCGGGAAGTCCAGCTCGTCATAGGCGACCAGGATCGCCTCGGGCGGCACCTTATAAAAGGAGGCGAGGCTTTGCACCGGATCGCCGCTGTGATTCATGTAGCTCATGGGTTTCAGCAGCCAGCGATCCGCATCGGCGATGCGCGCGCGGGCAACCTCCGCACGATGACGCGGCTCACTGCGAAACTCGGCCGCATGACGCCGCGCCAGTTCCTCGACGAACTGGAAGCCCGCGTTGTGGCGCGTGCGTGCGTATTCGGTGCCCGGATTACCGAGCCCGACGATCAGCTTGATAGGCTCGCCTGCCATGTAGGTTCGCTTGCGCCGGAAACGCCGCCGGCCGCCTTCGGCGAACCCGAAGCGGCCGGCGGACGATTCAGCCCGTCGCTGTTGTGGCGGCTATTTCTTGCCGCCCTCCTTCTTGGCAGGGGCCGCGTCCTTCTTGCCGCCACCCGCCTCCTTCTTGTCCTCGCCCTTCTTGGCGTCGGCCCCGGCAGCGGCGGCCGGCACGCCCGGAGCAGCTCCTGCAGGAGGTGCAGCTCCCGGGGCACCCGGCACCGCAGCTGCAGCACCCTCGGCGGCCGCGACGACGGCCTCGGCGGCAACCGGCTCGGGCTCCTCGGCGCGCGGCGCGTGGATCGACACCACGGGCGCATTGCGCTGAGTGAGTTCGGGAATCGTCACCCCGCCCGGCAACGGAATGTCCGACAGGAACTTGGTCTCGTTCAGGTTCATGCCAGAAAGGTCCAGCTCCAGGAACTCGGGCAGATCCTTGGGCAGACAGCTTATTTCGACATCCGCGCGCATGTGCGACACGACGCCGCCCTGGCTCTTGACGCCAGGAGACACGCTCTCGTTCCTGAAATGGATCGGCAGGCGGATGCGGATCCTCTCGTTCTCGACCACGCGCTGCAGATCAACGTGCACCACAAGGTTCTTCGCAGGATGCATCTGCACATCCTTGATGATCGCCTCGTGCGTGCTCTCGCCGATCTTCAGTCGCACGATCGAGGAATAGAAGCGCTCGTCGGCGATCATGGTGAGCAGGTTCTGCTGATCGAGGATCAAAGCCTGGGCGTCCTTGTGAGCGCCGTACAGGATGGCGGGGACCTTGCCCGTGTGACGCAGGCGGCGGCTCGCACCTTTGCCTTGCGCTGCACGGACGTCCGCGCCGAAGGTGAATGAAATACGCATTAGTGACTCCAGTAGTTACATCATCAAAGCGCCGGTCCGCGACCAAACCGACGCACCCAGAAATCTTCAGTCAACGTACAGCGAACTCACCGAACCCTCATCGAGGATGCGGCGGATAGTCTCGGCGAGCAGCTCCGCCACCGACAGCTGGCGGATGCGGCCCACGCTCCTGGCCTCGGCACTCAAGGGGATCGTGTCCGTCACGATCAGCTCATCGAGCGCCGACTTCGATAGTCTCTCGACTGCACCGCCCGACAACACCGGATGCGTGATGTAGGCCACCACTTTCTCGGCCTGCTGGTCTTTGAGCGCCTGCGCCGCCTGGCACAACGTGCCGGCCGTGTCGACCATGTCATCCACCAGCAGGCAGGTCTTGCCCTCGACCTCGCCGATGATGTTCATCACCTTCGACTCGTTCGGCCGCGGCCGCCGCTTGTCGATGATCGCCAGTTCCGCATCGTCCAGGCGCTTGGCGAAGGCGCGCGCACGCGCCACGCCACCCACATCCGGTGACACGACGATCACGTTGCTGTAGGCCTGCTTCCACGCATCGCCCAGCAGCACCGGCGAGGCGTACACGTTGTCCACCGGGATGTCGAAGAACCCCTGGATCTGATCCGAATGCAGGTCGATCGTCAGCAGCCGGTTCACTCCCGCACTCGAGAGCATGTTGGCAATGAGCTTCGCGGTGATCGCCGAGCGTGTGGCGCGTGGTCGGCGATCCTGGCGCGAGTAGCCGAAGTACGGCACCACCGCCGTGATGCGCGAAGCGGATGCCCGCCGCGCCGCGTCCACCATCACCAGAAGTTCCATCAGGCTGTCGTTCGCCGGAGGACACGTCGACTGCACGATGAAGACGTCGCGCCCACGCACGTTCTCCATCAGCTCGACGTTGATCTCACCGTCGCTGAAGCGCCCCACGTAGGCGCGCCCGAGCGGAATCTGCAGGCTGCGCGCCATTTCCTGCGACAACGCCGGGTTAGCGTTGCCGGTAAACAGCGCCAGTGTGTCGCTCGTACTCATAACCGTATGCCGTCTGCCCCCACCGCGCCGGCGCTGTGCGAACTGGCTGGGGTGGGAGGATTCGAACCTCCGTATGGCGGGATCAAAACCCGCTGCCTTACCACTTGGCGACACCCCAGCTGCCGCCTCAGCGGAACGCTGGCGCGGGCGCGCATCTTACAGCCGCCCTAGCTCCGATGCCCGTGCCGCAGCTGCTCGTGCAGGGGCGAGCTGTTGAGGCCTCGCGCGACGAAGCTCGTCCAGCGCTCGGGTACGCCTGCGGCCACCCGCTCGGCATCGGCGGCGCTTGTGCACACCCCGAATACACACGAACCGGTGCCGGTCAGCCGCGCCGGCACCTTGCGCGCCAGCCAATCCAGAGCCTCCGCCACCTCGGTCGAGCGTGCACGCACCACCGGCTCGCAGTCGTTACGTCCGCCCGACTCAAAAAAGGCGCGTATTGTGATGAGGGGGGAATTTCGTGTCAAATCAGGACTCTGGAAGACTTCCCGGGTACTGACGCCCACGCCCGGGTAGATCAGCACATACCAGCGCTCAGGTAGGGTGACCGCCGTCAGCCGCTCGCCCACCCCTTCCGCCCAGGCCGAGGAACCCTGAATAAAAACAGGCACATCCGCCCCCAGCGGCAACCCCAGCTGCCCAAGCTCAGATAAGGACAGCCGACAGTCCCACAGCTCGTTGAGCGCCAGAAGCACCGTCGCCGCATCGGAGCTGCCCCCACCCAGACCGCCCCCCTGCGGAATGCGCTTGTGCACCCTGATGCTGGCCCCCCTGCCGGTCCCGGTCGCCTCTTTGAGTGCCCGGGCGGCGCGCAGGGTCAGATCCGATTCCGGATCCACCCCGGCAGGCCCGACCGGCCGCTCAAGAGCCCCGTTCTCGTTGACGCAGATCGTGATCGTGTCGGTGAGGTCGATGAGCTGAAAGAGGGTCTGCAGCTCGTGATAGCCATCCGCCCGGCGGCCGGTGACGTGAAGAAACAGGTTCAGTTTTGCGGGGGCCGGCCAGCGGGTCACCGCTGCCTCAGACAGCCTCTCTCCCCCGGGCGTCACAACTGCCAGGCGTCCACCAGCACTCGCACGCGCACCGCATCGCGCTGCAGGCTCAAGCGCGTCGGCAGGGCTTCAGCGCCTGAGGCGTCATAACTCGAGTAACTGATGTGCCACCCGGCCTGCGTCAGTCCCGACAGGCGCTGCTGGCCCTGGTCGAGCTCCTCGGTGGCAGGCTGCGCCGGATCCGGTACCCCGAGCATCCAGTAGCGCAGCGAAGACAGCGGCGGGTCAAAGCCCAGGCGTTGGGCGAGCTGCGCACGCGCGGCATCGCTGTCCAGGTGCTCGCCGCGGGAAGTGACCAGAGTCAGATCGTTGCCGGAGCTGCTGATCTGCGCGCCGCCGACCCCGAGCGGTCCCTCGAGCGTCAGCTGCGATCGCGTGCCGTCCTGAATCCAGTGCAGGCTCGCGTTGAAACCCTCGCCAGCTGCCGCGACAGCGACCCGGCCCTTGAACTCGAAATGCTCGCGGGCCTGAAGCTGCGCACGCCGCACTTGCCATGATTCGCCGGCCGGAACAAGCGGCGGCGCGCTCCGGCAACCACCGAGCGCGACGAGCGCGGCAGCGGCGCCAAGCCGCAGCCACTTATTTACCATCGGGCAGGAGCCGTTTGATCGTGACCTTGAGAGGTTTTGAATCCGGCTCGCGGGCCAGCGCCTCCGCAAACACCTTGCGGGCTTCGCCGCGCTCACCGCTCACCCACAGCACCTCTGCCCAGTGCGCGGCAATCTCACCGTCGTGATCGAGCGAGTAGGCCCGCTCGAGCGTGCTCACCGCGTTTTTGGTGTCGCCCTGGCGATAGCGCACCCAGCCGAGACTGTCGAGAGCTGCCGGATTGTCAGGCATGAGTACCAGCGCGCGGCGGATCAGCGCCTCCGCGTGTGCAAGCTCGAGGTTGTGGTCGGCCAGCGTATAGCCGAGTGCATTGAGCAAAGTAGGATCGTCGGGCCGATTGACCAGCATGTGCTCGAGTGCCTCGACCGACTCGTGCACGTGGCCGGCCTGCTCGAGGATCACGGCACGGTCATATTCGATCGAGGGGTGCTGCGGGTGGCGCTCGAGAGCCTCGGACAAGAGCGCGAGACCGGAGTCCGCTTCGCCATGGTCGGCCAGCAGCCGTGCCTTGGCGAGCGTCAGGTCGAGTTCATCTTCGGGATGTTCGGTCGCGTAGTCATCGAGCAGCGCCAGCGCTTCGGTGCGCTTGGATTTGTCCAGCAGCAGCGCGGCGGCGCGCGAGCGCGCCGACAGCGCGACCGATGAGTCATAGAGCCGCCGATAGCCTGCGATCGCCGCATCCGGATCGCCATCGCGGGCCGAGATGTCGGCAAGGTACAGCTGTGCCGCATCATTACCCTCACCGCTCGACAACAGATCCTGAAAGCGCTGCCTGGCTTCCTTCATGTCGCCCGAGTCGAACGCCAGCAGCGCGAGCCGCCGATCGATCTCGCCCTGCGGCGCACCACCGGCGCGCAGATGCTCGAGCTGCTGGTGCGCCTCCTCGCTGCGATCAAGCGAGGCGTAGATCTCGGCGAGCTCAAAGCCGCCACGCGTGGCATCGTCCGCCTCGGCGCGCCGCGCCGTGGCGACCGCCTGCGGGGCATCGCCGCGCATGACATAGGCGCGCGCCAGGACGCGCAGCGCCGCGGCATCCTTCGGGTCGTGCTGCAGGGCGCGCTGCGCATAGTTCTGCGCGCGCTGGCCGTCGTAGGCGGCCAATGCCAGCTCGCCGAGCAGCGTCAGTGTCTCGGGAGAATTGGCCGTCGGCTCGAGTGCACCGCTCATGGCGATCAACACCGCGGGTGCGTCGGATTCCTCGAGCAGCAGCGCCGTCAACTCGCTCATGCTCTTGCTCGCGCGCGCAGCGCCGCGGGGCGGCGCTGCTGCATCAGGTGCCGCCGGCGCCGGCGCGGCCGGCGCCGCATCCTGTTGCTCCTCGAGGTGCCAGAAATCGTGGATGGCCGAACGTGCCTCCGCGGTGCGGTAGAGTTTCAGTGCCACGGCCGCGTACAGCGCATCGGCTTCGCGGTCCCCGGGAGCCAGTGCGCGCCAGCGAGTCGCCGCCTGCCAGGCCGCCGGCAGATGCTCGCAGGCCATCGCGACCTGGGTGGCGCGGCGGGCAAGCTTTGCATCCCCGACCGCCGCAGCCTTGGCGTAGGTCTCGGACGCCCCCCGGCAGTCGCCGCGCTTGAGGTCGGCTTCCGCCACCACCGTCAGGGCCGTGGCGTCCGCTTGCGGGGTGGCCGGCGCCTGGGCGGCTTTCTGGGGATGCACGCTGGCGCAGGCGCTCAAGAGGACCGCCAGCAACGATACGCCCAGGGTTGGGGTCAAGTCGGACACACGATGGATCATACTCACACGGTAACTATAGAGCCTCCGCAAGGTGTGCGCATTGCGCAACTTGTCACAAAGTGCAGACATCCCGGAGAATGCCGCGCCTCACATAACCCCATGAAAGAATTCATCAGACAACGCCTGCAGAAAATCGCCGACCGCTTCGAGGAGGTCGGACGGATTCTGGCCAGCACGGATATTTCGGGGGGCTCGCAGCAGTTCCGGGAACTTTCCATGGAATACGCTCGCCTGCAGCCTCTCGCCGAGCGCATCGGGCACTACCACGCCCTGGAGAGCGACCTGAGGGCCGCGCGCGAGCTGCAGGCGGATGCGGACCCCGGCATGCGTGCCCTGGGCGAGGAGGAAGTGGCGCGGGTCGGGCGTGAGATCGAGGCGGGCGAGGTTGAGCTGCGCAAGCTCCTGTTGCCGACCGATCCGCGCGACGAGAAGAACATCTTCCTCGAAGTGCGCGCCGGCACCGGCGGCGATGAGGCGGCGATTTTCGCCGGCGAGCTGTACCGGATGTACGCACGCTACGCCGAAGCAAAAGGACTCGCCGCCGAGGTCCTGAGCGAAAGTCCCGGCGAACACGGCGGCTACAAGGAGATCATCAGCCGCATCGCCGGCAAGGGCGCCTTCTCGCGCCTGAAGTTCGAATCGGGCACCCATCGCGTGCAGCGCGTACCCGCGACCGAGGCGCAGGGACGCATCCACACTTCGGCGTGCACGGTCGCCATCCTGCCCGAGCTCGATGAAGTCGACGAGATCGAGATCAACCCGGCGGACCTGCGCATCGATACCTACCGCTCCTCGGGAGCCGGCGGCCAGCACGTCAACAAGACCGACTCCGCCGTGCGCATCACGCATCTGCCGAGCGGCATCGTGGTGGAATGTCAGGATGAGCGCTCGCAGCACAAGAACCGCTCGCGCGCGATGGCGCTCATGAAGGCACGCCTGCTGGCCGCCGAGCAGGAGAAGCAGCAGAGCGCACAGGCGCAGTCGCGGCGCCTGCAGGTGGGCAGCGGCGATCGCTCCGAGCGCATCCGTACCTATAACTTTCCGCAGGGGCGCGTGACCGACCATCGCATCAACCTGACACTCTACAAGCTGCAGAAAGTCATGGACGGTGAGCTCGACGAGCTGATCGAGCCGCTGCAGCAGGAATACCAGGCGGAACTGCTCGCGGAGGAGGGATGAGCAGCGTGCCCCCGGGCCTTCGCGTCGAAAGTGTCACGGGGATCGATGTGTCTTTGCCGGTGGCGGGCCCTGGCGCGCGAGCGTTGGGATTCCTGGCCGACTGGCATATCCGAGTGATCCTGGCGCTCGGCTGGTTCTGCGTCGCGGCACTCATCTATAACGGGCGTCTGAGGCTTGTCTCTCCGCAGACGAACGGCGCCTCCTGGTTCGGCGTGGTCGTCGCCCCGGCGCTCGCCATCTACTTTCTCTATCACTACGTCGTCGAGCTTGCGATGCATGGCCGCACTCCGGGCAAACGCATGGCCGGCGTGCGCATCGTGAGCCGCGATGGCGGCACTCCAGGTGCCGGCGCGCTGCTGGTGCGCAATGTCTTTCGTCTCATCGACAGCCTGCCGTTCTATGGCGTCGGGCTCATCGCGACGATGGTGACCCGCGAGCACGTGCGCATCGGCGACATGGCCGCCGGTACGCTGCTGGTGTATGAGCGAGCCGATGCGCTCGCGCCGATCCTGCTGCAGTCGGCGGGCGCAGCGGCTCGGCTCGATCCGGTCGGCGCGGAACTCGTCGCCGAGCTGCTCGAGCGCTGGAGCACTCTGACAGCGCCGGCGCGCACGCAACTCGCCCGACAAGTGCTCGCGCGCTACAAGCTTGACATCACCGGCGCGGATGAGGCCACGCTGCACGCACGGCTCGCGGGGCTGCTCCAGCCTGCGCAGGGACGCGGGCCATGAGCGGCACCGCCCGCCAACACGCACTCGCGGTCAGCCTGTTGCAGCGCGCGGGACTTTGGCGTGAGGCGGACGCGCGCGCCCGGCGCCTCGCTCGCGGCCACACCGATGATGCAGCCGATGCCACGCGCCTGGCAGATGACTACCGGCTGCTGGCGCATGACCTGGCGCGGGTGCGCTCGCTCATGCCCGATACCCGCACGCGTGAGTACCTTGAGACGACCTACACGCGTGCGCACGCGACGCTGCACCACGGCGCCTGGCACGCCGGCAGTGCGCTGCTCAGATTGTTCCGCGACGAGATTCCGGGGGTGGTGCGCTGGCTGCGACCTTACATTTTCTGGTCGAGCGTGATCTTCCTGCTCGCCGCGACCGGCGGCTACTCGCTGGTGCACCGCTACCCGGAGCTCATCGCACTGTTCGCCTCCCCGGAGCTCATCGCTACCGTGGAGCGCGGGCAGCTGTGGACGGAAGGGTTGCTGAACATCGTGCCCTCCTCGGTGCTCTCGGTGCAGATCCTGACCAACAATATCGTCGTGAGCCTGCTTGCCTACTGCGCGGGATTCCTGTTCGGCCTGGGCACGCTGTATATCCTCGGGCTGAACGGGCTGATGCTGGGCGCAGTGTTCGCGTTCGTGATCCGCCACGGCCTGGGCGATCAGTTGTTCTCCTTCATCGTCGCACACGGCTGCGTCGAACTGTCGGTCATGTGCCTGTCGGGGGCGGCCGGGGCGGCCGTGGGCGAGGCCCTCATTCGCCCCGGAGCGGGCGGACGGATCGAGTCGTTTCGGCTCGCCGCGCTGCGCTCCGGAAAGCTCCTGATCGCCTGCGCGCTGCTGCTGGTGGGCGCAGGTTTGCTGGAAGGCTATGTGTCGCCCGACCCGCGCTTCGGACTTGCCGTGCGCATCAGCTTAGGCGTCGGCTACTGGTTTTTCATGGTGCTTCTGCTCAGCGGGCGGTTGTTCCGCCGGCGCATGCCCTAAGCAGTGCGACAAATCCTGCGCTTACACGCGCCGCGAGCGCCGCAACGCTTCATAGCGTGCGAACACCGCCTGCTCGAGATGCTCGACAGGCGCTGCAACCACCGGGGCACCGAGCCGCTGCAGCAGCCGCCGCTGTGAGGCGGCGCGCTCCTGGTGCTCCGCAGCTGCCAGAGCGTTCCACGCGTCCTGCCAGTCACGCCCTTCGTGCCGCGCGAGCGCACTGATCTCGCCCCCCTCCACTCCCGCCACCACGACCAGGTGCGGAGGCGCGAGCAGCCGCACGGCGCGCGCCAGCTGGATCGCGACGTTTGGATCGTCGAGGTCGGTCAGCATCACGATGAGTGCGCGGTGCTGCAGCAGCCCGCGGATGCTCACCGCGGCCGCCGTCGGATCCGACTCGGCGCCCTGCACCGACAATTCCTCGAGTGTGTGGCGCAGGCGGATCACGGCGGGCAACCCGCGTGCCGGCGGCCACATTGCCAGCGGCCGATCGGCATAGACCACAAGGCCGATGCGGTCATCGTGGTGCGTGACGATTTCCGCAAAGCGCGCCGCCAGATTGGCGTACACCCCGAAGCGATCGAGAGCACCGGCGCGCACCCGGCTCAGGCGGCCCGCGTCGATGGCAATGAGCACATCGAGGTGCTGATCCTCGCTGAACTCGCGCGTGACCAGCGATCCGCTGCGGGCCGTCGCCTTCCAGTCAACCCTGGCGAGCGGATCGCCGCGAACGTAGTCGCGCAGCTGGTGCAGTTCGGAGCCGGCGCCGGTGACGCGCCGCGGCCGGCCGCCGCCGATCCAACCGCTGCTCTTCACCGGCGCGCGCAGTGAATCGGGGGCGACCACGGTGCGCTGCTGCGGCTCGAGCTCACACCCCCACCAGGCCAGTTGCAGCGGTCCGAGCAGGCGGGCCGGCACGCTCGGCCAGGCCTGCGGCCCCAGGCGCACCGGCAGGAGCATGATCGGGTCCTGTGCCGTGCCGCGCGCCGGCACACGCACGCGACGCAATTCGGATGAGGTCTCGAAGCTCACCGGCGTGGCAGGTGCATACTGCAGTTCGAGCGGCCGGCCGGAATGATTGGCGAACACGAACGCTGCCGGATGCGGTCGGCCCAGGAATGCCCGCGCGACTGTGGCCAGCCGTGCCTCGATGCGCGGGCGGCGCATGAAGGCTCCTTCGAGCGCGAGGCCGGACAGCAACAGCAGCGCCGGGATGCGCCACAGCTGCGCAAGACTGGCCTCGCTCGACCAGATCGCCGCGATCGCCAGCACCGCCGTCAGGAACACCAGAAAATAGGCGCGAGCGGCCAGATGCATCGTCGGACCCTCAGCGCGGGACGGGAGTCTCGGCGAGCACGCTCTTAACCAGCTCGAAGTCGCTGATTCCCTCGAGAGCCGCTTCGGGCGTCAGCACCAGGCGGTGCGGCATCACCCAGGGCGCTACCTCCTTCACATCGTCAGGCGTGACGAAGTCCGCGCCGCGCAGGCCAGCGGCAATGCGCGCCGACTTAAGCAGCGCGAGCGCGCCGCGTGTCGAGAGCCCAAGGCTCAGGCGCGCGTTCTCGCGCGAGGCGCGGGCCAGGTCGAGTACGTAGGCGAGCAGTGCCTCGGCGACATGAATGCCCTCCACTTCGACGCGCGCCGCGGCCAGCAGCTGCCGCTCCACCACCGTGACCTGCGCCAGCACACTCTGCGCTGCCGTCAGCATGCCGCCGTAACGCGCCAGCACCTGCGCCTCCGCCGAGCGCTCCGGGTAATTCATGTCGATGCGCAGCATGAAGCGGTCGAGCTGAGACTCCGGCAGCGGGTAGGTGCCCTCGAACTCGCGCGGGTTCTGTGTGGCGATGACCAGAAACTCCGGCGGCAGCTGAAAGACAGCCCGCTCGACACTCACCTGGCGTTCCTCCATCGCCTCGAGCAGCGCCGACTGGGTCTTGGGTCCGGCGCGGTTGATCTCATCGACCAGCACCACCTCGGCGAACAGCGGGCCGGGGCGGAACACGAAGGTGCGCTGGGCCTCATCGAAAACGTGCACCCCGATGATGTCGCTCGGCATGAGGTCCGCGGTGCCCTGAATGCGCTTGAACTCGCCGCCGAGCGCGCGCGCCAGCGACTTGGCGAGCAGCGTCTTGCCGAGTCCCGGCACGCCCTGTATCAGTACGTGCCCGCGTGCCACCAGGGCTGTCAGCAGCGCGCGCACCGTCGTTTGCGCGCCGATGACCACGCGCCCCAACTCCCGCGTCAGGGAGTCTTCGAGCTGTCGGATCGATGAGCTCATGCGGCAAGATTCCTTTCGGTGCGGACGATGAGGTTGTGCAGACGGGTCAGCGACACCCGGCGGTCCGAGTAGGCGTCCGCGTACCACTCACGAAGTTGTGCCACATCCGCGCGCTTCAGTCGCGGGTGGTGCTCGAGCCAATCCCAGGGTGCTCCGTCACGCGGGCCGCCGCCGCGCCTGTGCGACAGGCGGCGGAAGAAGTGCTCGAACAGGCGGCGCGCCGCGGCGGCCGGCCGCAGCACGCGCGCAAGAAATCCGCCCGTGGCCCGCACCAGTTCCGCCTCGCGCGGCGCAGGCACCCGGTTGTCCGGCAGGCGTAGCCGCGTGGCACCGAGCACCCAGGCGAACCATACGGCCGTCACCACCCCGAGCGTCTGGTAGAGGCGCGGATCGCGGTAGAACCTGGCCGCATCGTAGGCCACGCCCAATCCCTGGTGTTCATCGTCAAACAACACCGCGCCGCCGGGACCGACACTGGCGCCGACGATATTCGCGAGCAGCCGCGCGTTATCCTTCAAGCCCAGGGCGCGGTTGGTGAACAGCGATCCGAAGGCGCTGACGATGATCGTGCCCGAGCCCGCCGGGCGCAGCCACAGCGCGCCTTTCCCCGTGTCGCGTTCATGGGCGAGAGACAGCACAAATCCCGCGCGCGGCACCTTGACGTCCCAGCTCTGCGGCAGGTAGTCCGAGAGCGCCACCGCCATGCCGACGCCATCGAAATACGGATGCGGGCTGTTGGGAACGAGATTGGCGGCAAGAGGCTTCTCGAGTTGCACGAAGCGCGCCAGCTGCCCCGCGTCCACCCCGTGGGGGTTGCGGGCGGGTACGTCATGCGCTGTGCCCGGGGCATCCTCGGTTCGTTGCTGCGCGCTCAGTACAAAGTCGAGTCCGCTCAGGAGGCTTAAGTCCCCGCGCACGAACCCGCCGGCGGCCCAGGCGGGCCGATCCGACAGCGCGGCCAGCACCAGCAGCGTGTTGCCGTCACGCACCCAGCGATCGAGCGCCTTGGTCTCGGAAACTCTGAATGCGGTGACGACCGGCGTGGTCACGATCAGAAGGTTGCCCGCCGGCGGCAGATCGCGCCGCCGCGCCAGGGTGTCGAAGCGCTCGCGCAGGGAAACCGTGCGAATGCCCTCGCCCTCGAGCCAGCTCATGGCTCCGAGCAGTCCATTGTCGGAGTGCTCGAGTGTGGTCGGCGGAGCGACGCGCTCGCGTTCAAGATCGCCACCGCGCACGAACAGCGTGGCAAAAACCACCAGCGCGCCGAGCGCGCAGGCAAGTGTGGTCAGCCGCTCGCGCATGCGCTATCTCACGGCCGCAAGCTGGCCGGCGGGTGCCTCGAGCGCGCTAAGCAGCTCCCGGCCACGTGCCACGGCAGCGGCGAGGCTTTGTGGCGGGACTTCACGCGCGGCAAAGCGCACCTGCTCGCACGTTGCGCTCAGCACCGCGAGACGCTCGCGATCCGCCTCGCCCGGCAGCCGCGCGGCGCGCTCCAGTTCGTGCAGCGTAAGGGCGCGCGCAGGCGGCAGCCGCTCCTGCTCGCGCAGTCGCGCGATGATCAGCTCGAGCAACAGGCGCGGCTGCTGCGCGGGGCCTGCCGCCAGCACCTGCTCGAGCGTCGCCCGCCCGCTGGCTCCCGTCCCGGGGGCCGGCACTTGCCCGGACCGACGCCGTCCGGCGCCGAGCCGCCCGGCCACTCGCAGTTCATTCACGAGGATCGTGCCGGCGAGCAGGATCACCACGGCCGTCGCCATCCAGGCGATGATGTCCAGAACGCTCTGCGCTGGAGCAAGCTCGGCGAACAGGCGCCGCAGCCAGCTGTCGTCCGGGTTGGCAGGCCGTGGCGTGAGGAGTGCGCGCAGCCATCGCTTGAGGCGTGCCCACCAGCCCTCCTGCACGTGATCGTTCACCTTGATCCCTGCCAGCACCGCTGCAACTCGCTGCACGCGTGGCGCGCGTACGCTCGCGGCGGTCGGCGGCCGGGTCATGAGCGTGCGAAGCTCCGCCAGACCCCCCGCGGATAACTCGTTGCCCGGCTCGTTCCAGTCCGGCGGCAACCGTGCCGCCCAGGCACTTGCCGCCAGGGCCGGCGCAAGATCCGGACAGCGCTGCACGATTCGTGCGTAGCCGACATCCAGAGTGGGATCGAGCTGGCGGATGCACTCGTCGAGGGCTGCCACCGGCTCGCGCGCCGGGGCACCCGGCGCTCCGGCCGCCGCCAGGAGAAGCGCCAGCAGCCACGTACTCATCCGTTACGGGGTGGCGGGAGAGGAAATCCGCTCTGCAAGATCGCTGCCTTCCTTGCGGACCGACAGGTCCCCGAGCACGGCAAGCGCCAACGCCACGTAGAACGGCGTGGAGATGGCGCCCAGCAGGACGGCTACCGCGGTTATCACTCCCATCATGAAGACGATGTCGCCGCGGGCGAATATCGCCGCCAGCATTCCGCTCAACATGCCGGTGATGCCCGACAGCACCACGATCACGACGATGCCGACGGTATAGATGAGGCTCAGCCGCCAGAAGCTTCCCTCGGTGAGATGCCAGCTGTGAGCCATGCTCGCCACCGCACCGCGATCCGTGAGCAGGTATACGGTGCCCGAGCAGGACCACCGCAACGCAAGCCAGCTGGCGGGAATCAGCAGTACGACCCCCGCGACGACGGCCATGGCCGTCCCGGCGAAGCCGGAACCAGCCAGCAGGAACAGCGCCGCCGGAGCCAGACACGCGACCATCCCCAGCACCACCAGGATCCAGATCAGCAGCATGCCCGGAAAGCGCCGCAGGCTGCTCGTGAGCTCCACGCCGCTCGCCACCGGATGTCCGGTCACCAGTGCATAGGCACGCAGGATCACCGCGCTGTACAAAAGCACGATGCCGCATCCCGCCACGAGCTCCATGAACAGCCAGCTCGGATCGTGAAGCCTGCGGATCTGCGCGTCGGGCTGCATCAGCAGGGCGTTCTGCCCGTGCAAAAGGTCGCGAAGGTTCGGCAGCTGGCCGATGATGACGGCGGCGAATGAGTACGGCAGACACTTCACCAGCGTCGCGCCGAACATGCGGAACGCCAGATCGAGGACCTCGCCGACGGACAGCGGCCGGGCGGGCGGATACAGTATGTTTGCCATCCCGGCATCTTACCCGGCCACGATAAGCTTGACTGCATGACGGTGAACCCGACGGTGGCGATGTTGTTGGCCGAGGGCGTGCAGCAGCTGAAGAGCTCTGCCACGGGCGGCGAGCCGGGCGCCAACCCCGAGCTGGACGCCCAGCTGCTGCTGGCGCACGCCCTGGGAATCGAGCGCACGCGGCTGAAATCCCACCCCGAAGCCTGCGCCGAGCCGGGCCAGGCCGAGCAGTTCCGGGAGCTGCTCGGGCGGCGTGCCGGCGGCGTGCCGCTGGCCTACCTCACCGGCTGGCGGGAGTTCTGGTCGCTGCGCCTGAGCGTCTCGCCTGCCGTGTTGGTGCCGCGCCCGGAAACTGAGCTGCTCGTGGAGCGCGCCCTGGCGCTGCACCCGGGGCACACGGCGCGCGTGGCGGACCTCGGTACCGGCTGCGGAGCGCTCGCGCTGGCGCTCGCCAGCGAGCGGCCGCGCTGGCGGATCGTGGCGACGGATGTGTCGGCGCCGGCGCTTGAGCTGGCGCGCGCCAACGCGGAACGACTGGGCCTGGCGATCGATTGGCGCCACGGCAGCTGGTTCGAACCGCTCGCGGGGCAGCGCTTCGATCTGATCCTGAGCAACCCCCCCTACGTCGCCGCGGACGACGCGGTCATGGCCTCAGGCCCGCTCAGCCACGAGCCGCGCGCCGCGCTCAGCCCCGGCGCCGATGCCCGCGAGTGTCTGCGCATCCTGGCGCGGGGTGCACCACAGTACCTGTCGCGCGGCGGCTGGCTCTTGCTCGAGCACGGCGCCAGCCAGGCAGCACAGGTGAGAAACGAGCTTGTCCTCGCCCGCTTTGCTCACGTACGCTCGCACCGCGATCTGGCCGGACACGAGCGCATGACGGAAGGACACTATGATCAGATTTGAAACCTCTCACGGCGCCTTCACGATTGAGCTGTTTCCCAAGGAGGCCCCCATCACGGTCGAGAATTTCCTGCGCTATGTCGATGACGGCCACTTCGACGGCACCATCTTTCATCGCATCGTGCCGGGCTTCGTCATCCAGGGCGGCGGCCTTACCGCCGACTTCGGCAGCAAGAAGACGCGCGCGGCCATCAGCAACGAAGCCAAGAACGGGCTGAAGAACAAACGCGGCAGCCTCTCGATGGCGCGCACCAGCGACATCAACAGCGCCACCTCGCAGTTCTTCGTGAACCTTTCCGACAACGCCTTTCTCGACCATGGTCCGCGTGACTACGGCTACGCGGTCTTCGCGCGCGTCAGCGACGGCATGGATGTCGTCGACAAGATCGCGCGCGTGAGCACCGGCACGCGCAAGGGTTACCAGGACGCCCCGCTCGAGGATGTCGTGATCGTGTCGGCGCGCCGCGTGCAGCCGGCGTAAGCGCGCGCCGGCACGCTCGCTTAAGGCTCGTGGCCACGGGCTGCCTGGTGCCTGCGGGGAAGCGCGACTGGCGGGGCGGCCGCCTGCGCAACGCCTGCGCGCAGCGCGGCGGCGCTGCCGGCTCCCTGCTAAGATGGTTTGCAATCGCGCTGCTTGTGTGGTTGCTCGCCACGGCGACACCCGTGCTGCTGATGCGCTGGCTGCATCCGTTGACCAGCGCGTTCATGCTCGAGGCGCGCCTGGCGGCCTGGCAGGCCCGTGACGACAACTATCGCACCGATTTTCGCTGGGTAAGCCTCGAGCAGATCTCCCCGCATGCGGCGATCGCGGTGATCGCCTCGGAGGATCAGCAGTTTCCCTTCCACGCCGGCTTCGATTTCAACTCGATCCGCGAGGCGATACGCGCCAGCGAGCATGGCAAACGGCTGCGCGGCGCGAGCACCATCTCGCAGCAGGTGGCGAAGAACCTGTTTCTGTGGTCCGGGCACAGCCTCGTCCGCAAGGGGCTCGAGGCGTACTTCACCGTACTCATCGAGACCTTGTGGCCCAAGGAGCGCATCCTGGAGGTCTACCTGAACATCGCCCAGTTCGGCGACGGCATCTACGGGGTGCAGGCGGCGGCACAGCGCTTCTGGCACACCCCGGCGCTGCACCTGAGCACCTCGCAGGCGGCGCTGCTCGCGGCCGTGCTGCCGAACCCGCACCTGCTTCACGCGGATCGGCCCTCGCATTACCTGCTCGAGAGGCACGAGGAGATCCTGGCGCAGATGCGCGCGCTGGGCGGTGCCGCCTATCTGCGCGCCCTCGAGAGCGAGCGACGCACGACGCGCTGAAGGCCCCCAGGAACGCCCGCGAGCGACGCCGGGATTTTCCTGCGGTAGCATGTACCCATGAACCGGGTACGGCAGCATGGCTGAGCGCGAACTCTCGGCGAGCGCCTGGCGCGGCTACGGCACGCAGCAGTTTCCTGAAGGCGCCTGGAGCGTGGATGGCAACGTGCTGCACGCGATGGCTTCGGGCGAGCGCGTCGACCTGATCTCGCGCGACAGCTTCGCTGATTTCACGCTGCTGTTCGGCTGGCGGCTGCCGCGCGGCGGCAGTTCCGCGGTCCTCACGCGCGTGAGCGAGTCACAAGGCCCGGCCTCCCAAACCGGGCCGGCCCTGCAGCTGCTCGATGATGAGCACCACGCGGAGGGCGCCGAAGCGGTCGCCTCGTGCGGTGCCCTGTACGGGCTGATTGCGCCGTGGCGCGACTGCCGCAACAGCGCCAATACCTATCACACCGCCCGCATCGTGATGCGCGGCACGCTGCTCGAGTACTGGATCGACGATCACCAGGTGCTCGGCTGCGATCTTGCGAGCGAGGAACTCAGCAAGCGCATTGCGCGCAGCCGCTTCCGCGACTTCCCGCAGTTCGGCCGCCTGCCGCAGGGTCACATCGTGCTGCAGCACCGCGGCACCGAAGCGTGGTATCGCGGACTGCGCATCGAGGTGGATTGAGCCTCGGGCAGCGCACGGCGCGCGAGCCTTACGGTTCGTAGCCGAGATTCGGCGACAGCCAGCGCTCGACCTGCGCAAGCTCCATGGCCTTGCGGCGGGAATAGTCTTCGACCTGGTCGCGATCGATCTTGCCGATCGCAAAGTAGCGCGCCTGCGGATGCGCAACGTACCAGCCGCTCACCGCTGCGGTCGGGTACATCGCAAAGGACTCGGTGAGGCGAATGCCGGCGTTCTTCTCCACCTCGAGCAGTGTCCACAGCTTGGCCTTTTCGGTGTGATCGGGACAGGCCGGATAGCCGGGCGCCGGGCGGATCCCCTGGTAGGCCTCGTGCACGAGTTGCTCGTTGGTGAGCGTCTCGCCGGCGGCGTAACCCCACAACTCACGCCGCACCCGCTCATGGAAGTGCTCGGCGGCGGCCTCGGCCAGTCGATCAGCGAGCGCCTTCAGCATGATGGCCGAGTAGTCATCGTGGGCACGTTCAAAGCGTGCGACGTGCTGCTCGATGCCGATGCCGGCGGTCACGGCGAATGCGCCGAAGTAGTCGCGCACCCCGCTTGCCTTGGGCGCCACGTAATCGGCGAGACATTCGTGCGGCTGCCCGTCGGGCTTGTTCTTCTGTTGTCTGAGGAAGTTCAGCGTGAGCAGCGGCCGCTCGCGCGCCTCGCTCGCGTAAATCTCCACGTCATCGCCGACCGAGTTGGCCGCAAACAGCCCCACCACCGCGCGCACCGTCAGCCAGCGCTCGGCGATCAGTGTCTTGAGCAGGCGCCGCGCGTCCGCGTACAGATTACTGGCGGCCTCACCCACCACCGGATCGGAAAGCAGGTCCGGAAACTTCCCGGCGAACTCCCAGGCGTTGAAGAACGGCATCCAGTCGATGTAGCCGAGCAACTCGGTCAGCGGATAGTCATCGAAGCGCTGCACGCCGGGCACGCGTGGCGCCAGCACCGAGTAGGCCGGCCAGTCGATGACGCGCCGGTTGGCGCGCGCGGCGGCGAGCGAGGCCTCCGGCGCCTTGACCTTCTTGGCGGCGTGCTGCTCGCGGCGCCGCACGTGGTCCTCGGCCACCTTGGCGATGAAGGCGACCCGCTCCACCGGCTGCGTGAGGGTCTGGCAGACCCCCACCGCACGCGAGGCATCCTTCACGTACACCACCGGCGACTCGTACTGCAGTGCGATCTTCACCGAGGTGTGGGCGGGTGAGGTAGTGGCGCCGCCGATCAGCAGCGGCACCGAGAAGTTCTGGCGCTTCATTTCCTTCGCCACGTGCACCATCTCATCGAGCGAGGGGGTGATGAGCCCCGACAGGCCGATGAAGTCCGCCTGCTCGCGCCGCGCGGTCTCGAGTATCTTCTCGCACGGCACCATCACGCCAAGATCGATGACCTCGAAGTTGTTACATTGCAGCACCACGCCGACGATGTTCTTGCCGATGTCGTGCACATCCCCCTTGACCGTGGCCATCACGATGCGGCCGTTGTTGCGCCGTGCGCCGGGGTCCTTGCTCTTCTCGATGAACGGCACCAGGTGGGCGACCGAGCGCTTCATCACCCGCGCACTCTTGACCACCTGCGGCAGGAACATCTTGCCCGAGCCGAACAGGTCGCCGACGACATTCATGCCGTCCATGAGCGGGCCCTCGATGACCTCCAGCGGCCGTGCCGCTGCCAGGCGCGCCTCCTCGGTATCCTCGATGATGTAGTCGTCGATCCCCTTGATGAGCGCATGCTCCAGGCGCTTGTTCACCGGCAGCTTGCGCCACTCCAGATCTTCGGTGCGGCGCGCAGCGCCGCCACCCTTGAAGCGCGCCGCGATTTCCAGCAGCCGCTCGGTGGCATCGGCGCGCCGGTTGAGCACCACATCCTCGCACGCCTCGCGCAGCGCCAGATCGATCTGCTCGTAGACGCCCAGCTGCCCGGCGTTGACGATCCCCATGTCCATGCCCGCCTCGATGGCGTGGTAGAGGAACACCGAGTGCATCGCCTCGCGCACCGCATCGTTGCCGCGAAACGAGAACGAGACGTTGCTGACCCCACCGCTTACCAGGGTGTGTGGCAGTTCGCTCTTGATGCGGCGGGTCGCCTCGATGAAGGCAAGTCCGTAGCCGTTGTGCTCCTCGATGCCGGTGGCGATCGCGAAGATGTTGGGATCGAAAATGATGTCCTCGGCTGCAAAGCCGATCTGCTCGGTGAGGATGCGGTAGGCGCGCGCGCAGATACTCAGCTTGCGCTCGACCGAATCGGCCTGGCCCTGCTCATCGAAGGCCATGACCACGACCGCCGCGCCGTAGCGGCGCACCTTGCGGGCGTGCTCCATGAACACCTGCTCGCCCTCCTTCATGCTGATGGAGTTGACGATGGCCTTGCCCTGCACGCATTTCAGCCCCGCCTCGAGCACCGACCACTTCGAGGAGTCGATCATCACCGGCACGCGCGCGATGTCCGGCTCCGCCGCCACCAGGTTGAGGAAGCGCGTCATGGCCTGTTCCGAGTCCAGCATGCCCTCGTCCATGTTGACGTCGATCACCTGGGCGCCGCTTGCCACCTGCTGGCGCGCCACCTCGAGTGCGGCGCCGTAGTCGTTGGCCTCGATGAGCTTGCGGAACTTGGCCGAGCCGGTGACGTTCGTGCGCTCACCGACGTTGACGAACAGGCTGCTCTCGTCGATGTTGAGTGGTTCGAGCCCCGCCAGACGGCACTTCGAGGGCGCTATCGTCAGGGCTCGCCGCGTGTACTTCTCAAGACCCTTGCGCACCAGGCGGATGTGTTCGGGGGTGGTGCCGCAGCAGCCGCCGGCGACGTTCAGCAGGCCGAGCTCACCGTACTCGCGCAGGATCTCGGCGGTCTCGGCGGCGCTCTCGTCGTACTCACCGAAGGCATTCGGCAGGCCGGCATTCGGATAGGCACATACGTAGGTATCAGCCGCGGCCAGCGCCAGCTCCTCGATGTAGGGCCGCAGCTGCCGGCCGCCGAGCGCGCAGTTGAGGCCGACGAACAAAGGCTGCGCATGACGGATGGAGTTCCAGAACGCTTCCGTAGTCTGCCCGGACAGCACCCGGCCCGACGCATCGGTGATGGTGCCGGATATCGCAATCGGCAGCGTGACCCCGGTTTCCTCGAACAGCGTCAGCAGTGCGTAAATCGCAGCCTTCGCGTTGAGCGTGTCGATGATGGTCTCGATGAGCAGGAAATCCGCGCCTCCCAGCATCAGCCCGCGGGCGGCTTCCTGGTAGGAAACGACCAGCTGATCGAAGGTCACGCTGCGATAGCCCGGGTCATTGACGTCGGGCGACAGCGAAGTCATGCGGTTGGTGGGACCGAGCGCGCCGGCGACGAAGCGCGTCGTACCGTCGCGGGCGGCAAACTCATCCGCCGCCAGGCGCGCCAGACGCGCCGCGCGATAGTTGAGTTCGGGCACCAGTGCGGTAGTTGCGTAGTCCGCCTGCGAAATGCTGTTGGAATTGAATGTGTTGGTTTCGATGATGTCAGCACCGGCCGACAGATAGGCGCGGTGGATGTCGGTAATCACCTCCGGCCGCGTCAGTGTCAGGATGTCGTTATTGCCCCTGAGGTCGTGGCCGTGCCCGCGCAGGCGCTCGCCGCGATAGCCGGCCTCATCGAATTTGTGCAGCTGGATCATGGTGCCCATCGCACCGTCGAGGTAAACGATGCGCTCGGCGAGTAGTTGCCTGAGCCGCTCGATGCGCGTGCGGCGTTCGGTTTCATCGCAGGACTCGATCGCGAACGGCACCGCCGCAGCGCGCGCCGCGTCGCGGCTTTCGCGCTCGCGGTCGGCGCGCGCGGGCGTGTGGGCACAGCCGCTCATGCGCGCGCTCCCCCGGGGGTGGCGCGCAGCGGCTGCGGCACGGGCCGCAATCCGAGCGCATGGCAGATCGCGTAGGTGAGCTCTGCGCGATTGAGGGTGTAGAAATGAAACTCGCGCACGCCGTGACGCGTGAGCTGCTGCACCTGCTCGATCGCCACGCTTGCCGCGATCAGCCGGCGCGTGTCCGGATCATCCTCAAGGCCGGCAAAGCGCTCGTGCAGCCACTGCGGGATAGTCGCGCCGCACACCCGCGCGAAGCGCAGCACCTGCGGGAAGCGCGTGATGGGCAGGATGCCCGGCACGATCGGCGCGTGAATCCCCGCGGCCACGCAGCGGTCGCGAAAGCGCAGGAACACCTCGGTGTCGTAGAAGAACTGGGTGATGGCGCGCGATGCCCCCGCGTCGATCTTGCGTCGCAGGTTGTCCAGGTCCGCCTGCGCCGAGGAGGCCTCGGGATGGACCTCCGGATAGGCCGCGACCGAGATGTCGAACGGGGCGAGCGCGACAAGGCCCGCGACCAGATCGCAGGCATAGGCAAAGCCCTGCGCGTGCGCGCGGTACGGCCCCTGCCCCTGCGGCGCATCGCCACGCAGCACGACCAGGTGCCGTACACCTTCATCCCAGTAGCCACGGGCGATGTCGAGGATCTCCCCGCGCGAGGCGCCGATGCAGGTCAGGTGCGGCGCGCCGGTCAGCGCAGTGCCCTTCTGGATGTGCGTCACCACGTTGTGGGTGCGCTCGCGGGTCGAGCCGTCCGCTCCATAGGTCACCGACACGAACGACGGTGACAGCGGGGCCAGACGCTCGAGCGAGCTCCACAGCGTGGCCTCCATCGCCGCATCCGCCGGCGGGAAGAACTCAAACGACACCCGTATCGGTGTACCGCCCGGAGCGCTCACGGCCTCATCCCTGCGGCGTTGATCGATTGCGGCGCATCGGCCGCTGCGGCCCGCGCGACGGCGGCCAGCACGTGCTCGCCGTCGGCCTCGACCGGACTTAAGCGCTCGCAGACCAGGCCCGCGGCGCCAAGCAGCCGGCGCAGCCGCGCGAGCGGGTGCTCCACGATTCGGCCCCGTCCGCTCTCAAGTGAGTCATAGGGCTCGAAGATCCACACCCGTCCGGCGGGCGCAACGACGCGCCGCGCGTGGGCGAGCACCTGCGCGAGGGCAGCCCCGCTGGCCGCCGGGTGATCGAGCACGATGACATCGAACGACGATCCGGCGCGTGCCAGGTCCGACGCGCTCGCCGCCTCGGGACTGGATGCCTTGATGACCCGGCAGGAAAATCCGCGCCGCTCCGCAAAGGCCCGCGCGCCCTGAGCGGCCCGCCGCGAGCTCGCCAGCGCGACGCAGTGGCGCGAGCCGCGCGCTGCGCTCTCCAGCAGCTCCGGGTGCGTCACGCCCACGACCAGCGCCGTGCCGGGCGCTGCGCCGGGATCTGCGGCGGTGACGAAGCCGGCCAGCGCCCGGCCGAGGCGCGATTCGGCGCCGTGACTCGTGCCGGGCGTCTCGGGCGCGGCCGCCGCGCGCACGGCGATGCGATCGAGGGTGAGCTGCGGGTCGCGCCGGTCGGCCTGCGCCAGAAGCCCACGCACGAAGCTCGCGGCCGCCGCATCGTCCGCGACCCGGTAGTGAACCCACTGCCCCTGGCGCAGCCGCTCGGTCAGTCCGGCCTCGCACAGGATCTTCAGATGCCGCGAGACGCGCGGCTCGCTCTGCTTCAGCGCCTGCGCGAGATCGGAGACGCTCAGGGCTCCCTCGGCACACAGCGTGAGCAGCCGCAGCCGGCTGGATTCCCCGGCTGCCCGCAGCCATCTCACCAGAAGAGGGACCGGCACGCAGATCATATGAAGGATTCTACAATCCTTTAATTGCCGGAATTACGCTACCTTTCACAGAATCGCGGTGAAGGTTGGAGAGGCCGGAGGGCGATGCCTGCGGCCATTATTGTTTCTTTAATGAGACAGTATGGCGCTAATGGATGGCCAGTGATCCGCCCGCAGCGCCATCGCAGAACAACGCCTCCACGTCCACCATATCGAACCGGTAGGGTCGATGGCAGAACTCGCACATGACCGTCACGGCCCCCTGCTCCTTCAGGACGCCTCGCACTTCATCGGCCCCGAGTCCCCGCAGAAGCCCCGCCACCCGTCCCTGGCTGCAGCCGCATTCGAAATGGACCGGTGTGCTGCCGAACAGCCGCAGGTCGTGACCCGGGAAGGCGCTGGCCAGTACCTCCTCGATGTCCCCCTGCAGCACCTCGGCGGGGGTCAGGCGCGCGATTCCCTGCTGTGCCCCGGCCCAGGTCTCCTCGGTCTCTTGCGAATCGTCCGCACCGGGCAGCTTCTGCACCAGCATTCCGGCGGCGTGACCCTCGTCCGATGCGAGCAGCACGCGGGTCGGCAGCTGTTCGGAGGAGGCAAAGTAGGCCTCGAGCGATTCGGACAGCGAGGCACCGGAAAGCGGCACCACACCCTGGTAGCGCGTGCCCCTCTCGTCCGCCTCGACCGTGACGGCAAAGCGCCCCTCGGCTCCCGCCAGCTGCCGGAACGAGGCCTGCCCGGGGGCAGCGTCCGTGAGCTTGCGCAGCGCGGCCGCCTCACAGCGCGCCATCGCCCGCAGCCGAAAATCGTGCGTGCACTGCGCGACGAGCAGGCCGACCGCCCCGTCCCCCTGCAGCTGCAGCGTGAGCGTGCCCTGAAACTTCAGGGTGGCCGCGAGCAGCGCCGAGGCCGCGACGGCCTCACCCAGCAGCGCGGTCACGGCAGGAGGGTGGTTGGTATGGGCGCGCAGCTCGCGCCAGGCGCCTTCCAGGTTCACCCGGTGGCCGCGCACGGGGCGATTCTCGAAAATGAAACGTCGTAGCTGATCCATCGGCAGACAATGGGGCAGCTGAGCGAGCAACTCAACCCCGCGCGAGCGCGCCTCAGCCGCTGAGCTTCTTCTTCAGCAACTCGTTGAGCTGGGCCGGGTTGGCCTTGCCGCCGGTCGCCTTCATCACCTGGCCGACGAAGAATCCGAAGAGCTTGTCCTTGCCCGAGCGATAGTCCGCCAGCTGCGCCGGATTTTTCGTCATCACCTCGTCGATGGCGCGCTCGATCGCGCCGCTGTCGGTAATCTGCCGCAGGCCCTTCGACTCGATCACCTGATCGGCACTCGCCCCCTCCGACCACATCGACTCGAACACCTCCTTGGCGATCTTGCCGGAGATGGTCTGATCGAAGATGCGAGTGATGAGCTGCGCCAGGCGTGCGGCGGGCAGCCTGCCGCTGCCGATCTCGAGGTTATCCTTGTTGAGCGCGGCGGCAAGCTCGCCCATGACCCAGTTGGCAGCCAGCTTCGGGTCCTGCGGCGCAGCCTTCACCACCTCTTCGTAGTAGGCGGCCAGCTCACGGCTGGCGGTCAGCACGCCGGCATCGTAGGGGGTGAGTCCGTACTGCGAGGCAAAGCGTGCCGCCTTCTGGTCGGGCAGTTCGGGGAGCGTTCGACGCACCGAGTCGATGAAGGCGGCATCAAGTTCTACCGGCAAAAGATCCGGATCCGGAAAATAGCGGTAGTCGTTGGCTTCCTCCTTGGAGCGCATGGGGCGCGTCTCGCCCTTATCGGGGTCGTAGAGGCGCGTCTCCTGCACCACCTGGCCGCCGGACTCGATGAGCTCGATCTGCCGGGCGACCTCGTAGTTGATGGCGCGCTCGACGAAGCGGAAGGAGTTGAGGTTCTTGATTTCCGCGCGGGTACCGAACTTGTGCGTGCCCGCCTTGCGCACCGAGACGTTGGCATCGCAGCGGAACGAGCCTTCCTGCATGTTGCCGTCGCAGATCTCAAGATAGCGCACCAGCGTGTGCACCTTCTTCATGTACACGACCGCCTCCTTGGCCGAGCGCATGTCCGGCTCCGAGACGATCTCGACCAGCGGCGTGCCGGCGCGGTTGAGGTCGATGCCGCTCACCCCCGGCAATCCCTCGTGCAGGGACTTGCCGGCGTCCTCCTCGAGGTGCGCCCGCGTGACGCCGATGCGCTTGGACTGTCCGTCCTCGAGCACGATGTCGATCGCGCCGTTGGCCACGATCGGCAGCTCGTACTGGCTGATCTGATAGCCCTTCGGCAGATCCGGGTAGAAGTAGTTCTTGCGCGCGAATACCGAATGGGTGGCGACGCGGGCATTGATGGCAAGCCCGAGTTTCACGGCCATGCGCACCGCCTCGCCGTTGAGCACCGGCAGCACGCCCGGGTAGCCAAGATCGACGAGGTTCGCCTGCGCGTTGGGCGGGGCGCCATAGGCGGTCGCTGAGCCGGAGAAGATCTTCGAGCGCGTCGCGAGTTGCGCGTGGATCTCAAGGCCGATGACGGTCTGCCAGCCGCTCACGCGTAACTCCCGGGAATGCGCGAGTGCCAGTCCGTCACCTGCTGGAAGGCGTGCGCAACGCTGAGCACCCGTGCCTCGCTGAAATGCGGGCCGACGATCTGCAGCCCGACCGGCAGGTCGCGCACAAAACCGCACGGCACGGAGATGGCGGGCAGCCCGGCAAGATTCGCCCCGATCGTATAGATGTCGTTCAGGTACATGGTGATCGGGTCGGAGGTCTTGGCGCCCAGGGCAAACGCCGGCGTCGGTGTCGTCGGGCCGATGAGCACGTCCACGCTCTGGAACGCACGGTTGAAATCCGCGTTGATGAGCGAGCGCACGCGCTGCGCCTTAAGGTAATAGGCGTCGTAATAGCCTGCCGACAGTACATAGGTGCCGGTCATGATGCGCCGCTTCACTTCGGCGCCGAATCCCTCGCCGCGCGAGCGGCGGTACAGGTCATTGAGGTCGCGCGGATTCTCGCAGCGATGACCGAAACGCACGCCATCGAAGCGCGACAGGTTCGAGGAGCATTCCGCCGGAGCCACCACGTAGTAGACCGGCACCGAAAGGGGCAGGTGCGGCAGGCTCACCTCGGTGAGCTTAGCGCCCAGGCCCTCGTACACCCTGAGCGCCTCGCGCACACGGCGTTCGTTGTCCGCATCGAGGCCCTTCTCGAAGAACTCCCGGAGCAGGCCAATCTTGAGCCCCCCGAGCGGCTCGCCGAGCGCGGCGACGTAGTCGGGGACCTGCCGATCGACGCTGGTGGAGTCGTTCGCATCGAAACCGGCCATCTCGCGCAGCATGAGCGCGGCGTCAGCGGCGCTGGCGGTGAGCGTACCGGCCTGATCGAGGCTCGAGGCGAACGCGACCATGCCGTAGCGCGACACGCGTCCATAGGTGGGCTTCATCCCGGTAACGCCGCACAGCGCGGCCGGCTGGCGGATCGAGCCGCCGGTGTCGGTTGCGGTGGCGCCGGCCACCAGCCGTGCCGCGACCGCAGCCGCGGAGCCGCCCGAAGAACCTCCGGGCACCAGCGAGGGGTCCCAGGGATTGCGGACCGGGCCGTAGTAGCTGGTCTCGTTGGAGGAGCCCATCGCGAACTCATCCATGTTGGTCTTGCCGACCATGACGGCGCCGGCCTGCCGCAGCCTCGCGACCACGGTGGCATCGTAGGGCGAGATGAAATTGTCCAGCATTCGCGAGCCGCAGCTGGTGCGCACCCCCTGAGTGCAGAACAGATCCTTGTGCGCGATCGGAACGCCGGTGAGCGCGCCGCCGGTGCCCGCCGCGAGGGCGCGATCGGCGCTGGCGGCCTCCTTAAGCGCCTGCTCGCGCGTCACCGAGATGAATGCGTTCAGCGCGCCCTGATGAGCCTCGATACGCGCAAGACACGCGCCGGTCAGCTCGACACTCGAGAATTTTCGCTGACGCAGGCCCGCGGCCAGCTGTGTCAGCGTGCTGGTGTGAAAAGCCACCACGCCCGCCTCACTCGATCACCTTGGGCACGAGGTACAGCCCCGCCGCCACCTGCGGCGCGTTAGACTGGTACTGCTCGTGGCGGTCCTGCTCGGTGACCACATCCGGCCGCAGCCGCTGCGAGAGGCCTGCCAGCGGATGGGCCATCGGCACGACGTTTGCGGTCTCGCAACGGTCCAGGGCACCGACGAAGTCAATGATCCGCGACAGGCCGTCCTGGTAGACCGGGATCTCCTCTGGCGTGAGTTCCAGGCGGGCCAGCCCGGCAATGCTAGCGATCTGCTCGCGTGTCAGAGCCATGGTGGTAAGGTGGACGTGTGTCGCGAAGTGAGAAAACCAGCGCAAAATCATACATGTTGCCTTGCTCAATGTCCTGTCGGTTGCTAGATTACGCGCCACTTTTTGGGGTCTCCCCAAGCTCACCGGTCGCTTCATGCTGAAACGCTTGCGCGGTTATTTCTCCAGCGATCTTTCGATCGACCTGGGAACGGCCAACACGCTCATTTATGTGCGTGACAAGGGCATCGTGCTCAATGAACCCTCGGTGGTCGCGGTGCAGGATGAGCCCGGACGCGGCGCCAAGGTCATCGTCGCGGTCGGCACCGAGGCCAAGGCCATGCTCGGGCGCACACCCGGTCACATCACCGCCGTGCGGCCGATGAAGGATGGCGTCATCGCCGACTTCACCTACACCGAGAAGATGCTGCAGTTCTTCATCAACAAGGTGCATGGCAACCGCACGCTCAAGCCCTCGCCGCGGGTGCTGGTGTGCGTACCGTTCGGCTCGACGCAGGTCGAGCGACGCGCGATCCGCGAATCGGCCGAGGGCGCCGGCGCGCGCACGGTGGCGATCGTGAGCGAGCCGATGGCCGCCGCCGTCGGCGCCGGACTGCCGGTGCACGAAGCGCGCGGTTCGATGGTGCTCGATATCGGCGGCGGCACCTCCGAGGTCGCGGTGCTGTCACTGAACGGGGTGGTGTACGCCAACTCCGCCCGTATCGGCGGCGATCGCTTCGATGAGGCGATCATGAACTACGTACGGCGCAATTACGGCATCCTGATCGGTGAAGCCACCTCCGAGCGCATCAAGATCGAGATCGGCTCGGCCTATCCGGGTCAGCAGGTGCGCGAGCTGTCGGTAAAGGGCCGCAATCTGTCCGAAGGCGTGCCGCGCAGCTTCACGCTCAACAGCAACGAGATCCTCGAAGCCCTGCAGGAGCCCCTGCAGAGCATCGTGAGCGCCGTCAAGCAGGCGCTCGAGCAGACCCCGCCCGAGCTCGGCGCGGACGTGGCCGAGCGCGGCATCGTTCTCACCGGCGGCGGTGCACTGCTGCGCGACATCGACAAGCTCCTGACCGAGGAGACGGGCCTGCCGGTGGTGGTGGCGGATGATCCGCTCACCTGCGTGGCGCGCGGCGGCGGGCGCATCCTCGAGCTGATGGACGAGCTGGGGCCGGGACACTTCGGCCTCGAATAGCGCCAGGGAGCGCGCGAGTCTCTTAAGTGGCAGCGTTCGGGACAGGAGTCGGCAGACCGCTGGGGCGGGGCGGCTCGGCCGGCTTTCGCTTCACCTTCTTTGCGATTCTGTCGGTGGTGGCCATGTACCTGGACCAGCGGGCCCATTACCTGGAGCAGGTGCGCTACGTGCTGCTCGCCGCCGTCTATCCCGTTCAACTCGCCGTGAACTCCCCGGCCGCCGCCGTGCGCTGGGTGAAGGAGAGCTTTCAGAACCGCGAGGAGCTGCGCGCCGAGAACGCGCACCTGCGCGCCGCGCAGCGCGACCTGGAATTGCGCTCCATGCGCTATGAGGGGCTGGCCAACGAGAACGGCGCGCTGCGCGGCCTGGCCGGCGCCCTGCCGCCGGTGGCGGAGCGCTGGCTCGCCGCGGAGATCGTCAATATCCAGCTGAGCAGCCTGCGGCAGCACCTGCTCCTCGACCGCGGCGCGAGTAACGGGGTCTTCAGAGGACAGGCCGTGCTCGATGACAAGGGGCTGATCGGCCAGACCACCCACGTCGGTCCCTGGAGCGCGGATGTGATCCTGCTCACCGACCCGGCGCATGCCGTGCCGGTGCTCATCGAGCGCACCGGGCTGCGCACCATTGCGGTCGGCACCGGGGACGCCGCCTCGCTGGCACTGCCCTACCTGCCCGGCAATGCCGACATCAGGATCGGCGACCTGCTCGTGACCTCAGGACTCGGCGGAGTGTTCCCGCAGGGCTACCCGGTGGCGCGGGTGACCGAGGTACGCCGCGACGCCGTCTCGCCGCTCGCCCAGGTGCGCGCCACCCCGCTGGCCCACATCGACACCGACACCGAGGTGATGCTGGTGTGGTTCCGCGCCGATCATCCGGCAGCCCCGGCCCCGGCCGTGAACGCCTCGGGCGAACTCAAGAGCGGCAACCCATCCATGCAGCCGCAGCCCGCCCCGCCGAAACCCAAGGCCGCGCCGGCACCTGATGCGGGGACCGCGCCCTCGCCGGGCGAGCCTGCCCCAGCCGCCCCGGCGCAGGCCTCACCCCCGCAGGCGCGGACCCCACCGTGAACTCCGACTCGGTCGGTCGGCTGCTGCTCACCGCGCTCGTGGCGCTGGTGCTGACCGTGCTTCCCCTGCCACCGATACTCGACCTGCTGCGCCCGCCGTTCCTGCTGGTCACGGTGCTGTTCTGGTCGGTGAATTCGCCGCGCACCGGCGGCATCGCCATCGGCTTCTTCGCCGGCCTCGTGCTCGATGTCTTCCAGGGCCCGGTGCTCGGGGAACACGCGCTCGCGCTCTCCCTCGTCACCTACATCATCGTGCGCGAGCACCAGAGAATCCGCTCCAAGCCTGCGATCCAGCAGGCCATGATCGTGCTCGCAGCGCTGATCGTGTACGAGATCGTGCTGTTGATGATCGACGGCTGGACCGGCCAGGCGGTCGCGAGCGCGCAGCGCTGGGTACACCCGCTGACCGGGGCGCTCATCTGGCCGCCGGCCGTGGCGATCCTCGGCTACGGCGCCGGCCGGCGCGTATGAGCGCAACCATCGTGGCCTCGTGAGGTTCTGACACAACTGCCATGCCAGCCGTGCGCATCAAGGATCACTGGCGCGAACAGCGCCTTTTCGACCAGCGTGCCGTGGTGTGCGCGGTGATCATGGGGCTTGCCACCGTCGCCCTGGTCGCGCGCCTGTTCGTGCTGCAGGTGACCAAGCACGACTACTACTCGGAACTCTCGCAGGGTAATCGGGTCCGCACTGAGCCGATCCCGGCCGCGCGCGGCCTGATCCTGGATCGCAGCGGGGAGGTGATCGCCGGCGATCAGCCCGCCTACCAGCTGGAGCTGGTTCCCGAGGAGGTGCCGGATGTCGGCAAGACGCTGGCGAGCCTGGTAGAGCTCGAGCTCATCCGCGCCGAGGATGTGAATGAGATCGAGCGCACCATCGCCTCCAGCCGCACCTTCGACAGCGTGCCGATCAGGCTGCGCATGTCGGATGAGGACGTCGCGCGCTTCGCGGTGCGGCGCTTCGAATTTCCGGGACTGGACATCAAGACCCGCCAGACCCGCTGGTACCCCAATGGCAACCTCGCCGTGCACGCACTCGGCTATGTCGGCGCGATCAGCGAGCAGGACCTCAAGCACATCGATCGCGCCGCCTACGCCGGCACCTCTCTCATCGGCAAGCTCGGCGTCGAGAGCACCTACGAGACCCGGCTGCACGGCACCAACGGCTATCACGAGGTGCTGGTGAATGCCCAGGGACGCTCGGTCGACCGCCAGGGCGCCTTCGTGCCCATCCTGCACACCAAGGGACCCACCGCCGGCGACGACCTTCTGCTGTCCATCGATCTTAAGGTGCAGCGGGTCGCCGAGAACGCACTCGCCGGTCATCGCGGCGCGGTGGTCGCGCTCGACCCCAACACCGGGGACGTGATCGCGCTGGTGAGCCTGCCGGGATTCGATCCGACCATGTTCGGCCGCGGCATCACCTCGGCGGAGTACGGGCTCCTGCAAAGCGACATCGACCACCCGCTGTTCAACCGCGCGCTGCGCGGCACCTATCCGCCCGGCTCGACGGTGAAGCCCGTGATCGCTCTCGCCGGACTCACCTACCACGTCGTCGACCCCGAGGCGCACAAGTACTGTGCCGGCGAATTTCACCTTCCCGGCAGCTCGCGCATCTTCCACGAGTACCACAACGAGCGGCACGGTTCGGTGAATCTCGACGACGCCATCGCGCGCTCCTGCGACGTCTACTTCTACGGGCTCGCCGACGTGCTCGGCGTGGACCGCATCTCCACGTTCATGGCGCCGTTCGGCTTCGGCAAGGTGACCGGCATCGACATCGGCGGCGAGAAACCGGGCATCCTGCCCTCGCGCGAATGGAAGCTCAAAGCCTTCGCCAAGCCTGCGGACCAGGCGTGGTTTCCGGGCGAGACGGTCAACTTCGGCATCGGCCAGGGGTATCTGACCGTCACGCCGCTGCAGCTCGCGCACTACGCGAGCATCATTGCCACGCGTGGCAAGATCTGGCAGCCGCGCCTGGTGGGCGCCTACCGTGATCCGCGTAGCGGCGAGATCCATCACCTCGCGCCGGTGTCCGAGGGCGAGATCACCGGTGTGGCGGACGAGGACTGGCAGCGCGTGGTGCACGGCATGATCGGCGTGACCCAGCGCGGCACCGCGGCGGCGATCGGCCTGCATGCCCCCTACGTGTTTGCCGGCAAGACCGGTACCGCGCAGGTGTTCTCGGTTGCGCAGAACGAGAAATACGTGGCGAGCCAGGTGAGTGAGCGGCTGCGCGATCACTCCTGGTTCATCGCCTTCGCGCCCGCCGATCACCCGCGCATCGCCCTCGCGGTGCTGCAGGAGAATGGCGGCGCGGGCGCCAGCGCCGCCGCCCCGATCGCACGCAAGGTGCTGGACGCCTATCTGCTGGATGCCGACGGCAAGGTGAAGCCGCAGACATGATCTACGAGGAAGTCACTGCCGGCTCGCGCGCACGCCGCACGCTCAGCGGGGCGGCGCGCCTGGTGCTGGAGCTGCGCATCGACGGCCCGCTGGTGGTGGGACTGGCGCTGATCGCCGCCTACGGCCTCGTGGTGCTCTACAGCGCCTCCGGGCAGAGTCTGGCCACGGTGCTGCGCACCGCGGCGCGGCTGCTGCTCGGCGCCATCGCCATGCTGCTGCTGGCGCGCGTCAATCCGAACTTCCTGCGCCGCTCCACGCCCTGGCTGTACGTGGCCGGCTGCGTGCTGCTGGTGATCGTCGCTGCCGTCGGCCACATCGGCATGGGAGCGCAGCGCTGGCTGGACCTCGGGCTGTTCCGCTTCCAGCCCTCCGAGCTCATGAAGCTCGCCGTTCCGATGATGTGCGCCTGGTACATGCATGAGCGGCCGCTGCCGGTGAGCTCCTCGGCGCTGGCGGTGCTGAGCGTGCTGATCGTGCTGCCGGTCGGCCTGGTGGCCGTGCAGCCCGATCTTGGCACCGCGGCCCTGATCATGATCGGCGGCGCCCTGGTCATCGTGCTCGCGGGACTGCGCGTGCGCGTGATGCTGGCGCTGCTCGGCCTTGCCGCCGCCGCCGCCTGGTTCGGCTGGAGCTTCATGCACGACTACCAGCGCCGGCGCGTGCTCACCTTCCTCAACCCGCAGACCGATCCGCTCGGCGCCGGTTACCACATCATCCAGTCGCAGATCGCGATCGGCTCGGGCGGCGTGTTCGGCAAGGGCTGGATGAATGGCAGCCAGGCGCAGCTGCAATTTCTGCCCGAGCGCTCGACCGATTTCATCTTCGCGGTCATCGGCGAGGAATTCGGGCTGCTCGGCCTGCTGCTGCTGCTGCTGCTGTACATGTTCGTGGCGGGGCGTGCCATCTACCTTGCCACCCAGACCCAGGACACCTACGCGCGCCTGCTCGGCGGCAGCATCGCGCTCACCTTCTTCGTGTACGTGTTCATCAATGCGGGTATGGTGACGGGGCTGCTGCCGGTCGTCGGCGTCCCCCTGCCGCTGGTCAGCTATGGCGGCAGTTCGGTCGTGACGCTCCTGGCCGGCTTCGGTATTCTCATGGCGTTGTATTCACGCCGGAAACTCATCGGATCCTAGTTGAACATCAGCCGCCTGCTCTTTCTCGCCCTGCTCGCAGGTGTTCCGGCCGCAGCGCAGACGGCGGACACCCCCGTGCTGCCCGCGCACTTCGACCTGCAGCGCCCCGAGATCGTGGCGTTCGTCAACGAGGTGGCGCAGCACGACGGCATGAAGCCGCGCGAGGTGCGCAAGCTCCTCAAGGAGGCGCAGCCGCAGGCGAAGATCATCGAGATCATGAACCGCCCGGTCGAGAAGGTCGCGCCGTGGTGGGAATACCGTGAGCGATTCCTGACGCCCGAGCGTGTCAGCGACGGGGTGCAGTTCTGGTCCGATCACAAGGAGGCGCTCGAGCGCATCTCCGCGGAATACCAGGTGCCCGCGGAGTACCTGGTGGCGATTCTCGGGGTCGAGACGCACTACGGCCGCAACATTGGCAATTTCCGCGCGCTGGACGCTCTGGCCACGCTCGCCTTCGACTATCCGCCGCGCGAGAAATTCTTCCGCGGCGAGCTCGAGGAGTTCCTGGTGCTGACCCGCGAAAACCAGCTCGATCCGCTCAGCGTGAAGGGCTCCTACGCCGGCGCGCTGGGTGTGCCGCAGTTCATGCCCTCGCAGTACCGGCGCTACGCGGTGGACGCCGACACCGCCAAGCCGCGCGACCTGTGGAACGACTGGGACGACATCCTGTCCAGCGTCGCCAACTACCTGCGCGAGTACGGCTGGACGCCCGGCGCCCCGGTGCTGGCGGAAACCAAACTCGACCCCGATCCTAACTTCCAGTTCGAGCCGAAGAACCTTGATCTGAACGAGACGGTGGACTCGCTCAGCGCGCGCGGCGTCAGGGTCGAGCTGGATGTACCGGCCGACACCCCGGTGGTACTGATCTCCGCCGAGCAGAAGGACGGCCCCGCCTACCGCGTGGGCTTCCACAACTTCCGTGTGATCACGCACTACAACGCCAGCGCCCGCTACGCCATGGCGGTCTACGACCTCGCGCAGGCACTCAATCAGCGCATGCACGCCCAGGGTGCGGCCGCCGCGCCGTGAGGCCGGCACCAGGCAGGGGCCGCAGGGCCTGGCTTGCCGTCGCGCCGGCGTGCGCCCTCGCGCTGCTTGTCGGCGGCTGCTCGGTGGTGGTGCACCGGCCGGCACTGCCAGCGCCGGCGGCCGCCCCCGCGCCACCGCCCGCGCCGAACCTCGCCGCCGTCCCGGACGCCGTGCCGCGCCCGGAGCCGCGCAGTGCTCACGGCAATCCGCCTTTCTACGACGTGCTGGGCCAGCGCTATTTCGTGCTGAGCGCCGCGGACGGCTACCTCGAGCGCGGCGTCGCCTCCTGGTACGGCCCGACCTTCAACGGCGGTAACACCTCGAGCGGTGAGCTGTACGACATGTACGGCATGACCGCCGCCCACAAGACCCTGCCGCTGCCGACCTACGCGCGCGTCACCAATCTTAAGAACGGCAGAAGCGTGGTGGTGCGCATCAACGACCGCGGGCCGTTCGTCGCCAATCGCCTCATCGACCTCTCCTACACGGCGGCGGCAAGACTGGACATGCTCCGCGAGGGCACCACGCTGGTGGAGGTGCGGGCGCTGACGCCCGGCGTGCCCGATGAGCTCACGCGCAGCGCCGCGCTGCCACCGCCGGCGCTGTACGTGCAGGCCGGCGCATTCGCCGATGCACAGAACGCGCAGCATCTGCTGGCACGCCTGCAGGCTGCAGGCCTCGCCGGCGCATTCGTGGCCTCCCCGCTCGAGGGCAAGACGCATCTGTACCGGGTTCGTCTGGGCCCGGTGGCCAGCGTTGCCGACTTCGATGCGATCGCCGCCCACTTGAGCGCCCTCGGAATCGCGGACGCGCGGCTGGCGATCGACTGATGCTGGGTTAAGATCCGCCGCTGGCCGCACAAGGAATCAAGCTCCAGTGATCCGCTCATTGCCCGCCGCTCTGCTGGTCGCGCTCGCGGCGACTTCGACCGCAAACGCTGCGGCCCCGATTCCGAACCCCCCGACGGTGCCCGCGCGCGCCTACATCCTGGTGGATCACTTCAGCGGCCGGGTGCTGGCGCAGGACCATGCCGATGAGCGCGCCGAGCCTGCCAGCCTCACCAAGCTCATGAGCGCCTACGTGATCTTCACCGCGCTGCGCGAAGGTCGGCTGAAGCTCACCGACATGGTCACCATCAGCGAGCACGCCTGGCGCGCGGAGGGTTCACGCACCTTCGTGCAGGTGGGCACCACCGTGCCGGTGGACATCCTGATCAAGGGCATGATCGTGCAGTCGGGCAACGATGCCACCATCGCGCTCGCCGAGCGGGTCGGCGGCAGCGAGCCTGCCTTCGCGCAGATGATGAACGAGTACGCGCAGCGCATCGGCATGAAGGCGAGCCACTTCGTCAACAGCGACGGCCTGCCCTCGCCCGAGCACTACACCACCGCGCGCGACGTGGCGACGCTTGCGGACGCCCTGATCCGCCAGTTTCCCGAGTACTACCCGTTGTTCAGCCTGAAGGAATTCATGTGGAACAACATCCGTCAGGGCAACCGCAACACGCTGCTCGACAAGGACCCGAGCGTGGATGGCCTCAAGACCGGCCACACCGACAGCGCCGGCTACTGCCTGGCCACCTCCGCCAACCGCAACGGCATGCGCCTGGTGTCGGTGGTAATGGGCGCCCCGAGCGTCAAGGCACGCGAGGATGCCAGCGCAGCATTGCTCAACTACGGCTACGCCTTCTTCGAGACCATCCGCCTGAAGTCGGCGCACGAGGTCGTGTTGAAGCCGCGCGTCTACAAGTCCGCGAGCGAGTTCACCCCCGTGGTGGTGCCCGCGGATGTGTACGCGACCATCGCGCGCGGCTCGGCCGCAGCGCTGCACTCCAGCGCGCACCTGTTCGTCGAGCCGCTGATTGCGCCGCTCAGCGCCGCCAAGCCTGTCGGGCAGCTCACCATCACGGACGCCACCGGCCAGATCATCGCGCGCATCCCGCTCGTGCCGCTGACGGACGTGCCACCGGGGGGTCTGTGGACGCGGGCGATGGACGGCATCGCGCTGATGTTCCACTGAAGGAAAGTTCCATGGCCGAGCCGCTGCCCGTGTGCTATCTGAACGGCACTTACCTGCCGCTGACGGAGGCGCGCATCTCCCCGCTGGATCGCGGCTTCCTCTATGCCGATGCGGTGTATGAGCTGATGCCGGTGTACGGCGGCCGGGCGTTCCGCTTCGCCGCCCACACCGAGCGCCTCACGCGCAGTCTGGCCGGCATCAGCATGGAGGACCCGCATACGCGCGAGCAATGGCGCGCGATTCTCGGCGCACTGATCGAACGCAACGGCGGCGGCGATCAGTACGTGTACTGGCAGGTATCGCGCGGCGCGCAGCTCGGTCGCAGCCACGCGCCGCTGCCCAATATCCCGCGCACCGTGTTCGCCTTCTGTGCGCCGCTGCCGCCGACCACACCCGATACGCTCGACAAGGGCGTGGCCTGCGTGACCGCCACCGACACGCGCTGGGCACGCTGCGACATCAAATCCACCGCGCTGTTGGCCAACGTGCTGCTGCGGCAGCTGTCGGTCGACGCGGCGGCGGCGGAGACCATCCTGCTGCGCGACGGGGAGCTCACGGAAGCCTCCGCGTCCGCGGTGCACGTCGTGCTCGGGGGCGAGCTGCTCATGCCGCCGAACTCACGGCGCATCCTGCCGGGCACCACCCGCGGCGTGGTGGAGGAGATGGCCGCGCGTGCCGCCATCCACTGCCGTGTGGTGCCGATCAGCGAAGCGCAGCTGCGCGCGGCCGATGAGGTGTGGATCTCCGCGGCCACGCGCGAGGTGCAGCCGGTGACCTCGATCGATGGCCATGCGGTGGGCGGCGCTCGCCCCGGTAACCTGTGGCGTCGCGTGTACGAGGAGCTGCAGCGCTACAAGCGCGAGCTCGAGGGCACCCCGTGGTGAGCCAGGCGGATGCCCTGCAGTTTCCGACCGACTATCCGATCAAAGTGGTCGGTCGTCCGCAGGACGGGTTTCGCGCCCGCGTGCACGCCATCGTGCTGCGCCACGCGCCGCAGCTTTCCGCCGAACGGGTCCGCGAGCGCCCGAGCGCCAACGGCAACTTCCTGTCGATCTCCTACCTGTTGCCGGCCGAAAGTGCCGCCCAGGTCGAAGCGCTGGTCGCAGAGCTCAGGGCCTGCGACGGCGTCGTGATGCTGCTCTAAAAACAAGCGCTTATAACCACTTTGTCACCAGCGCGGCTTGCGTTGGTCTGACGCTGGCCGGCCGGCCCCGGTAGCATCGCGGCCATGTCCATCACCCTTGACCAGGTTACCAAGCACTACGCGGGCGCCCCGGTCGTCAACGACGTTTCGCTCGACATCGGTGATGGGGAGTTCTTCGTGCTGCTCGGGCCCAGCGGCAGCGGCAAGAGCACGCTGCTGCGCGCGATCGCCGGCCTCTCGGGCGTCGATCACGGCCGCATCGCGCTGCACGGCCGCGATGTCACCCATGTCGCCGCCAGAAAGCGCGGTGTGGGCCTGGTGTTCCAGAACTACGCACTGTTTCGCCACATGACGGTGGCCGACAACATCGAGTTTGCGCTGCGGGTACGGCGCATGCGCGGCAAGGCCCGCCGCCAGCGCCGCCAGGAGCTTTTGCGCCTGGTGGCGCTGGAGGGGATGGACGACCGCCTGCCGGCCGAGCTGTCCGGCGGCCAGCAGCAGCGCGTAGCGGTGGCGCGCGCGCTCGCGCACAAGCCCGAGGTGCTGCTGCTCGATGAGCCCTTCGGCGCGCTGGACGCCAAGATCCGCGAGGAGCTGCGTCGCACCATCCGCCAGGTGCAGCGCGAGCTCGGCATCACCACCGTGCTGGTGACCCACGACCAGGAAGAAGCCTTCGCCATGGCCGACCGCATCGGGGTCATGAATCTCGGGCGGCTTTTGGAGATGGGCGCGCCGCACGAGCTGTACTGGCGACCCGCCACGCGCTTCGTCGCCACCTTTCTCGGCGCGGCCAACCTGATCCTGGCGCGCCGCACGCCCGATGGCATCCAGATAGGGGCGAGCACGGTCGCGCCGGCCGAGCGTGCCGCGGGTGTGCAGGAGCACGAAGTGGTCGCGGTGGTACGCCCGGAGGAAGTGGAAGTGGCCGCCAGCCGCGAAGCCCTCACCTCCGGGTACCTGGCCGACGGGGTGGTCGATGAGGTGCTGTTCACCGGTGCGCGCGAAAGCCTGCGCGTGCGCCTCGAGGAAGGCGTACAGGCGCCGCTGCTCGCCTATGCCGACGGCGCGGCCAGTGCGGCGCTGCAGGTGACGCGCACGCAGCACGAGCAGCGCAGCTTCGAGGTCCGCACCGGGCAGAGCGTCGCCGTGGGCGTGCGGCGCCTGCACGTGCTGCCGACGCCGCTATCGAGCTTTACCGCCTGCGCCGCGAGCGCTGCCTCCGCCGAGGCACTCAGCCGTCAGCCGCTGCTCGCCGAGCTTGCCGCGCGCATGAAGACGCGCATCGCGCAGCGGGTGGAGCCGCACCTGGGGGTCGACGACGCGCCGTGCGCGGTCGAAGGCGCATTCGTCGGCGCCACCGTGATCGCCTCCCAGACCGACTGCGCCCACCGCGCCGAGTGGCTGCTGCGGCGCGGGGCGAAGGATCTTCTGGTACTGCCCGAGCATGCGCATGCCCCGCAGCGCGTGCTGATTCACTGGATGGGAGAGGCGGCGCGCAGCGCAACGCTTGGCATGTCGGCGAGCGTGCTGCGCCACGTCCCGGCGGAAGCCGTTTACGTTGGCATCTTCGCCGGCGAGAGCAATCGGGCTCCGCAGGGGATGCGCGAGCTGCTCGATGCGCGCTCGGAGGCGCAGGCGGCGCACGGACTGGAGATGCGCACCGAGCTGCGCTTCGGCGATGTCGCACAGGAGCTGGCACAGCGCCTGGCCGAATCGCCTGCGCAGATGCTGATCGTGGGCGTCACGGATCTGTCGCGCTTCGCCGAGCGCTTCCGCGCGCTGCTCGATGGCGGGCAGTGGCCGGTGCTGATCGTGCAGCGCGGCGCGACATGAGTTTCTCCAAACCCAGCGTGCTGCCCGGCTTCGGGCTGACCTTCGGCTTCACGACGTTCTTCCTGAGCGCGATCGTGCTGCTGCCGCTGGCGGCACTGGTGCTGGCCGCAGCCTCCATGCACTGGAAAGACTTCCTCGACGTGGTGCTCAGTGCCCGTGCGCTCGGCTCCTACAAGCTGTCGTTCGGCGCCTCGCTGCTGGCCGCATCGATCAACCTGGTGTTCGGCTTCATCCTGGCCTGGACGCTGGTGCGCTACGAGTTTCCCGGGCGCAAGATCATCGATGCGCTGATCGACATGCCGTTTGCGCTGCCCACCGCCGTGTCAGGCATCGCACTGACCACGGTGTTTGCCCAGAACGGGTGGATCGGGCGGTATCTTGAGCCGTTAGGCATCAAGGTGGACTACACCTGGCTCGGTGTGACGCTGGCCCTCACCCTCATCAGCATGCCGTTCGCGGTGCGCGCGGTGCAGCCTGCCCTGCTCGAGGTGCAGCGCGAGCTGGAAGATGCCGCCGAGACCCTCGGTGCCGGCCGCCTGTACGTCTTTCGCCGCATCATCCTGCCCACGGTGCTGCCCGCGCTGCTGACCGGCTTCACGCTGGCGTTCGCGCGCGCGGTCGGCGAGTACGGCTCGGTCATATTCATCGCCGGCAATCTGCCGATGAAGACCGAGATCACCCCGCTCCTGATCGTCATCCACCTCGAGGAGTTCGACTACAAGGGAGCCGCGGCTCTCGGGGTGGTGATGCTGGCGATCTCCTTCGTCATGCTGCTCACGATCAACCTGCTGCAGGCGTGGGGACGCCGCCGGCACGTGCGGGTGGCGCGCTGATGGCCGCCGCGCTGCCGCACGGGGCACTTCCCGGCGACACCACGCACCGGCCCGGCCAGCACACCTGGATGCACACGCTGGTGCGCTGGATGTTCATCTCCGTATCGCTGACCTTCCTGGCGGCGGTGCTGCTGGCGCCGCTGGCGACGGTGTTCGTCATGGCGCTCGCCAAGGGGGTGAGCGCGTACCTGAATGTCTTCTCCGATCCGGACACGCTCGCCGCGATCCGCCTCACCCTCATCACGGCGCTGGTGGTGGTGCCCACCAACACGGTGTTCGGGCTCGCGGCGGCCTGGGCGATCGCCAAGTTCGAGTTCCGCGGCAAGAGCATCCTCATCACGCTCATCGATCTGCCGCTAGCGGTCTCCCCGGTGATAGCCGGCATGGTGTTCGTGCTGCTGTTCGGCCTGCATGGCTGGTTCGGCGCGTGGCTGCAGGAGCACGATATCTCCATCGTGTTCGCGCTGCCGGGCATCATGCTCGCGACCATGTTCGTGACCTTCCCCTACGTGGCGCGCGAGCTGATCCCGCTGATGCAGCAGCTCGGCAACGACGAGGAGGAAGCGGCCATCACACTCGGCGCCGGCGGCTGGATGACCTTCTTCCGCGTGACCCTGCCCAAGGTCCGCTGGGGCCTGGTCTACGGCATGATATTGTGCAATGCGCGTGCGATGGGCGAGTTCGGCGCGGTGTCGGTGGTGTCCGGCCATATCCGCGGCTTCACCAACACCATGCCGCTGCATATCGAGATCCTCTACAATGAATACAACTTCGTCGGTGCATTTGCCGTCGCCTCACTCCTCACACTGCTCGCGCTGCTGACGCTGGTGGTCAAGACACTGGTCGAGCGCACCGGCTACCGCCGGCGCTGACGGACGATGGCCGCGTATCTGCAACGCCTGTGGCGCGCGCTGTGGCCGGATCCTGCCAGGACCAGCCTGAGCTGGTGGCTCGTCGCGATCCACCTGGCGCTGGTGCTGGCCGTGGCCGGCGGCCTCACCTTCACCGCCAGCCGCATGCTGCACGATCTGGCAGATCAGCAGGGCAAGGCGCGCGTGCAGCTGGCGGCCACCACCGCGCGCGAAGACTTAAGGCGCATGGGCGAGGATGCGCACGCGGCGGCGCGGGCGCTGGCCGACCGGCCGACGCTGCAGCGCCTGCTGGCGGAAGGCCAGAGCGAGGCGCTGCCCCCCTTCCTCCTGCGCTCGTGCGAGTCGGCAGAAATGGACGGCTGCGCGGTGCTCAACGGCAAGACCGTGCTCGCCGTGGCGGGCCCGGCGCTCGACTGGCAGCAGATCGTCACCGCCAGCGCCGAACAGGGCTCCACGTTCATGGCGCTGCCCTCGACCGGGCGGGTGCCGCTGCTCGGGGGGCGCGCTGCCCTGGGCGATCAGGGGCTGACGCTGTACGTCGTGCGCCGCCTGGACGAGAGGCTGGCGCACGCCCTTAGCGCACAGGTCGGGGCGGAGGTGAGGCTCATCGACTACCGCTCCTACACCGACGGGCCGATCAGCGCCTTCACGCCGTTGTATTCGGCGGCATTCGCCGACGGCCATTCCGCGGTCCTGCGCATCGACTCGCAGGACGCCTACGCCTCCGCCGTGCCGGTATTCGCCTCCAGCGGAGAAGCCATCGCGCTCATCGAGGCGCTGCTGCCGACCAGCGCGGTCGACGCCTCCTCGCTGCTCAAACGGCTCGTGGTCATCGCGCTCGTGCTCGCCGCCCTGGCGGTCGCCGCCGCGGTGATCCTCGGCGAGCAGGTGGCAGGTCCGGTGCGCTCGCTCACCGCGGCCGCCACGCGCCTCGGTGCCGGGGACTTCTCCGCCTCCATCCCGGCGGGCGGCGCCGCCGAGGTCGGCAAACTGGCCCGCACCATGGAAGACATGCGGCGCAACCTCATCGAGCTCACCAGCACGCTGCGCAAGCGTGAGGCGGAGGCGCGCGCGGTGCTCGGCGGCATCGTGGAGGGCATCTACGCGGTCGACAAGAACCGCATCATCAGCTACCTGAATCCGCAGGCGGCGCGCCTTCTCGGGGTGGCGCCCGAGGAGGCGGTCGGGCGCTTCTGCGGAGACGTGCTCAAGCCGCGCGAGGAGGCGGGACGGCGGCCGTGCGAGGTGAACTGTCCGATCCTGCAGGCGCGCAGCGAAGGCAGCGCCAAGGCCGTCGAGCAGCTGACGGCCCGCGGCGGCGAGCCGCGCACGACCGTGATCACCAGCTCCTCGCAGGTTGATGGCCTGCAGGTTCAGGTGATCCGCGATGAGACCGAGCTTGAGGCGGTACGCCGCGCGCGCGACTCGGTCCTGGCGAACATCTCGCACGAATTCCGCACCCCACTCGCCGCCCAGCTCGCCTCCATCGAGCTGTTGCTCGAAGGGCTTGAGCACATGCCGCGCGCGCAGCTGCAGGAGCTGGTTGCCTCGCTCGAGCGCGGCACGCTGCGCCTGACGCAGCTGATCGACAACCTGCTCGAGAGTGTACGCATCGAGTCGGGGCAGTTCGCCATCCGCCACCAGAGCGTGTCGCTGGCGGAAGTCGTGGAAGATGCCCGCGCGCTGGTCGGCTCGCTGCTCGCGCAGCGTCGCCAGACGCTCAGTGAGGATCTGCCCGAGGACCTGCCGCTGGTGAACGGCGACAAGACACGCCTCACCCAGGTGTTCGTGAACCTGCTGGCGAATGCCAACAAGTTCGCCCCCGAGGACAGCGTGGTGCGCATCGGCGCGCAGACCCTCGGCGCCTCTGTGCGCGCCTGGGTCGAGGATGAGGGGGCGGGGCCGGCGGCCGCTGACGGCGAGGAGCTGTTCGCCCGTTTCCGGCGCGGCGGAGCCGAGCCGGAGCCGGCCGGCCTGGGACTCGGGCTGTGGCTCGTCAAGTCGATCATCGAGCGTCACGGCGGCAGCATCGACTTCGAGCGCACCGCCGAGGGGCGCACCCGTTTCAGCCTAACCGTTCCGGTGGAGACCCAAGCATGAAGGTCCTGGTCGCCGATGACGATGCGGACTTGCGCGAACTCATTGCCTTCACCCTGGCAGGAGCCGGCTACCTGGTGGTCAAGGCGGCCGATGGGTCCAGCGCCGTACGGCGCTTCGAGGAAGAGCTGCCGGATCTTGCGGTGCTCGACATCAACATGCCGGGACTTTCCGGATTTCAGGTATGCGAGGCGATCCGCGCCCGCTCGCGCGTGCCGGTGATGATGCTCACGGTGCGCGGCGAGGAGGCCGACCTGGTGCGCGCGCTTGATCTTGGCGCTGATGACTATCTCACCAAGCCGTTCAGCCCGCGCACGCTGCTCGCGCGCATCAAGGCGCTGATGCGCCGCGCCGGCATGGAGAGCTCAAGCCCGCTGTCCGCCGGCCGTGTCGCCCTCGATCTCGAAGAGCACACGGTACGCATCGGGCAGGCGGACGCGGTGCGCCTCACCAAGCTCGAGCTGCGGCTGCTGCAGATGCTGCTCGCCAACGCCGGTCACACCATCGGGTCCGATCGGCTGCTGGTGCAGGTGTGGGGACACAGAAGCGGCGGCGACCGCCAGCTGCTCAAGCAGCTGGTGCACCGCCTGCGGCAGAAGATCGAGCTGGACCCGGCCGCCCCGGCACTGCTGCGCACTTCGGCGGCCGGCTACAAGCTGGTCGTCGATTGAAGAGCGAGGCGAGCGCCGCCGGCGCGACCCTGCGCTGAGTCTTTGGCGTGGTTCGCATGAGCTGCGGCGCCGCTGCGCGCGCCAGCTAGTGCGCGTAGATCTGGTCGAACACGCCGCCGTCGCTGAAATGCGTGCGCTGCGCCGCGTCCCAGCCGCCGAAGTCGGCGATGGTGGCGAGCTTCAGCTGCGGGAAGCGGTCCGCGTAGCGCGCGGCAACTTCCTGGTCGCGCGGCCGGTAGAAATGCTGCGCGATGATGTCCTGGCCCTCCTTGGAGTACAGGTACTCCAGATACGCGCGGGCCACTTCGCGCGTGCCATGGCGCAGCGCCACCTTGTCGACCACCGCGACCGGCGGCTCGGCGAGGATGCTCACCGAGGGCACGACGATCTGAAGCTGCTCGGCGCTCAGCTCGCGCACCGCGAGCAGCGCCTCGTTTTCCCAGGCCACCAGCACATCCCCGAGGTGGGCATGCACGAAGGTGGTGGTGGCCCCGCGTGCGCCGGTATCGAGCACCGGCACGTTGCGGTACAGCTGGCGCACGAACTCCCGCGCGCGCGCATCATCGCCGCCCGGCTGCGCGCGCGCGTAGGCCCACGCCGCCAGGTAGTTCCAGCGTGCGCCGCCGGAGGTCTTGGGATTGGGTGTGATGACCGACACACCGGCCCGCACCAGGTCGCCCCAGTCGTGGATGCCCTTGGGATTGCCCTTGCGCACCAGGAACACGATGGTGGACGTGTAGGGTGAACTGTTGTCGGGCAGCAGGCTCTGCCAGTTCACCGGCAGGAGCTTGCCCTGCGCGGCAATGGTGTTGATGTCGGCTGCCAGCGCCAGGGTCACCACGTCCGCGGCGAGACCCTCGATGACCGAGCGCGCCTGGGTGGCAGAACCGCCGTGCGACTGCTCGATGCGCACCTGCTGGCCGCTCTTGGTCTTCCAGTAGCGGGCAAAGGCGGCGTTGAAATCGACGTACAGTTCGCGCGTCGGATCGTAGGAAACGTTGCGCAGCGTGACGGTGCCCGTGCCGGGCGCCGCTGCGGGGCCGCCGCAGGAGCCGAGCACGAGGAGGGCCGCCACGAGCGCCGCGCCGCAGCGCACCCAGCGGGGGGTCATAGGCATGGGCGCATGCTAGCCGTGCGCGCGGGTGCTGTCAGTCGCACGGCGGTTATAGGGCGCTTTGCGGCGCCAGCTGCAGCGCGCGCCGCAGGTGCGGCTCGAGCGCATCCGCGCATGCTCTGACGCTGCCGGGGCCGCCGAGCTGCGACAGCCGGGTCATCTTGAGCCCCGCGTAACCGCACGGGTTGATGCGCTCGAACGGGGCAAGATCGAGTGCGACGTTCAGAGCAAGTCCGTGGTAGCTGCCGCCGCGCCGCACGCGCACACCGACGCTCGCAAGCTTCATTGCGCCGACGTAGACCCCGGGAGCGCCGCGGCGGCTGTGCGCGTCGATGCCGAACGAGGCCGCCAGGTCGATGACGCTGTTCTCGAGCGCGCTGACGAAGTCGCGGATGCCGAGCCCCAGGCGCTTCAGGTCCACAAGCGGATACACCATCAGCTGCCCGGGCCCGTGATAGGTCACCTGTCCGCCGCGATCGCTCTGCACCACCGCGATATCACCCGGCGCGATCAGGTGCGCGCGGCTCGCATTGACACCGAGAGTGAACACCGGCGGATGCTCGAGAAACCAGATCTCATCGGCAGTGGCCGCATCGCGCTGCTCGGTGAAGCGCTGCATGGCGCGCCAGGTGGGCTGATAGTCGCACAGCCCGAACCGCCGGATCACCGGCGCGGGCACCGCGCAGGCGTGCGCCGCTGCCGGGGAGGCGCGCACCGGGAGCGCCGTGCCGGCACTTGCGCTCATGCGAGCCGGGCCGAGTTGTCGAGGCCCGCGTTGTTGCGGTTCAGCGCCTGCTCGGCGCGATAGCTCGAGCGCACCAGCGGGCCGGCCACGCACTCGAGGAATCCACCGGCGAGCGCGAGCGCACGATAGCGGTCGAACTCACGCGGCAGGACGAAGCGCTCGACGGCAAGATGGTTCACGGTGGGGCGCAGGTACTGCCCGAGTGTCACGATATCGACCGCGGCGGCGCGAAGATCAGCGAGCGTCGTCTCGATTTCCTGGTCGGTCTCGCCCAGGCCCAGCATGAGGCTGCTCTTGGTCAGAAGCTGCGGCCGGTGACGCTTGGCGTGGGCGAGCACCTCGAGAGTCTGCTCATAGCCTGCGCGCGGATCACGCACCGGATGCGTCAGCCGCCGCACCGTCTCGATGTTCTGAGCGAACACCTCGATGCCCGAGTCGACCACGGTGGCGACATCGCGCAGCACGCCCTGAAAGTCCGGAGTCAGGGCCTCGACCGCGGTGGCCGGGTTGCGGCGCTTGATGGCGCGCACGCAGGCAGCGTAATGGGCCGCCCCGCCGTCCGCGAGGTCATCGCGATCGACCGAGGTCAGCACCACGTACTTCAGTTTCATGAGCTCGACCGTGCGGGCCGCGTTCTCGGGCTCCTCGGCATCGAGCCAGCCGTGCGGGTTGCCGGTGTCCACCGAGCAGAAGCGGCACGCACGCGTGCACACCGCGCCCATGAGCATCAAGGTGGCGGTGCCCGCATTCCAGCACTCGCCGATGTTCGGGCACTTCGCTTCCTCGCACACCGTGGCGAGGCGGTGCTCCTTGACGAGCGCGCGCACACTGTTAAATCCGGCGCCGGTGGGGGCCTTGGCCCGCAGCCACGGCGGCTTGCGCACCGGTGCGGCACCGGCCGGCGCGCCGCGCGCCTTGATGCCGTCTCGAACCGCAGTAAAGCCTTGAGGCGTAACGTATTTCTCACCGCTGCGCGGCGGCACAGACTCGGCGATGACGGGGATGCCCTTCAGCTGCGACATGGGCTCATTGTAGCGCAGGCGGGCACTCTTCCAGGCTCGCCAGGCGCTCAACGGTGCCGACATCGCACCACTGCCCGCGATGCAGCGTGGCGGTTACCCGCCCGGCAGCGATGGCACGGTTCAGCAGCGGCAGCAGCGGAAAGCGCTCCTCGGTGCAGCCGGCGAAGAACTCCGGGCGGTAGAGGCCCACACCCGAGTAGGTGAAGCGCTCGCCCCCCTCGCCGATCACCCGCCCGCCCTCGAGTGCAAAGTCGCCGCGCGGGTTGTGCGGCGGGTTTTCGATGAGAACCAGGTGCGCAAGCGCCTGCGGCTCGAGCCTGACGCGCGCAAAATCGATGTCGGTCCAGATGTCGGCGTTCACGGCCAGGAAGGGTTCAGGCCCGAGCAGCGGCACCGCGCGCAGGATTCCGCCGCCGGTCTCTAGCGGCACCGGCCCCTCATCGCTCCAGGTGATACTGACACCGAACCGGTGCCCGTCGCCGAGGGCCGCGTGCAGCTGCTCGCCGAGCCAGGAGGTGTTGACGATGACCTCGCGGATGCCGGCGCGCGCCAGCGCCAGCAGGTGCCACACGATGAGCGGCCGGCCGCCGACCGGTACCAGCGCCTTGGGCAGCGAATCGGTGATGGGCCGCAGGCGCTCGCCGCGGCCGGCTGCCAGCAGCATCGCCTTCATGCCGGAGCACCGGCCGCGCCGGCGCGCCCGGCACTGACACGCGCGTTGGCGCGCGCCAGCGGCGCGACGACGCGCTCCTCGATGAAGCCCGCGAGCGCGGCGAGTTCACCGTACAGCGCACTCGCCTCGCGCACGTAATCCAGCGTGCGCGGCAGGTCGGCCAGATAGCCGGGCTTGCCGTCGCGGTACCACAGGCGGCAGAAGATCCCGAGCACCTTGAGGTGCCGCTGCACGCCGATGAGGTCGAACCAGCGCAGAAACTCAGCCTCGCTCGCCCCGGCCCCGCCCCCCTGGGCGCGCAGCCGCGCGCGAAAAGCGCCTACCCAGCCCACCACCCGCCGGCGTGGCCACGCGATATAACAATCCTTCAGCAGCGACACCAGGTCATACCCCACCGGTCCGGTGAGTGCGTCCTGGAAGTCGATGATGCCCGGGTTGCGCTCGCCGACGACCATGAGGTTGCGCGCGTGGTAGTCGCGGTGCACGAA
>Ga0209624_10000248_pt1 | contig 48655 bp, 49 predicted proteins | sample JacPinW_OM2H0_O1_FD_188565 | JGI IMG/M metagenome (GOLD analysis project Ga0209624, IMG submission 188565) | Forest soil microbial communities from Algoma, Ontario, Canada - Jack Pine, Ontario site 1_JW_OM2H0_O1 (SPAdes) (version 2) | ecosystem: Environmental > Terrestrial > Soil > Boreal...
GTGGGGGCCGGCGACGTTCGATCCCACCACCGCGCTCGAGTTCGTGGTCGCGGCGCCCGGCGCGCCCATTACCCACATCTATCGCTCGCCCCTGCCCCGCTCGTTCGCTGAGCTCGACCTCAGGCCGGCGGCGCTCGCGAAAGAGGATTCCGACGCGGGTGCGATCGTTCGAATGGACCGGCCGCGCGGCTATTTCGGGCTGCCGCGCGACGTCGTGCTGCTGGGCGGCAAGGAGCCTGCCGACATCCCCCATGGGGTGCCCGCGGCCTGGCATACGACGCTAAGGCTTCCTTCGCTCGAAGACCGGCCGATCGCCGGTGAGTTCAACGAGGAACGGATCGTCGCCCGCCCCTGGCCAGCGAAAGAGGGTCACATGACGATCCTGGAGCTCACCGGTTGAAGGCCGGCGCTGCGGGTATGCCGCGAGGATAAAGCCGGGCCTCGACGCGCTCCTGACTTCGAAAGTCAAGGCACGGCGGATGTCGACCGCATCGCCCATTATCTTGCGCGAAATCCTCGCGGTGATTTGAGCGCAAGTTTCGTGGCGCACTCGCCCGGCGAGGAGCGTATTGCGTGCGAACTCTCTCGCTGCGATAAGAAAATGTTCTTGCTTCGTTCTTGGTTTTGAGTTAGCAATAACGTTGCGTCAGGCCGGCTCAAGGCGAGCGCGTTTCGCCCTACCAAAACGCAGCTTCAGACCTATATAAAAGGGGATTTCGCCGACCCCTTTTTTGAACGGCCGGCGCCGGCCAATGTTGATCGGCCGCAAAGCAACTTTCGAGGACATGCTATGGCTGACGAAGCACTGTTTGGGCTTTTGCGGCAAACCGCCGATCCGGCGGTGGTCGAGGCCCTGAAGACATCGGTTGAAACAGACGCCGATCGGTTCCTCAACCGCATCAATCCGCTGGCCTATGCGAACGCGCATGGTCTCGACGAGGAGCGGACGATCGGCGCCTTCGTTCATGCGGCGCGGCTCGGGCTGTTCGACATGTCGTGGAACATGCTGTGCCCGTCGTGCGGCGGGGTCATCGAGTCGGGCGCGGCGCTCAAGAGCCTCAATCAGCCCCAGTATTATTGCTCGTTCTGCACCGTCGATTGCGAGCCGACGCTCGACAAGCTGGTCGAGGTCACGTTCACGGTCAACCCTCGCATTCGCCGCATCGCCGCGCACGATCCGGATTCGCTCCCCTTCGCAGAATACATGCGCCAGATCTTCTGGAGCTCGAGCAACGAATTCCCGGACGATGTCGAAGGCGCTGTCCAAAAGGTGACGCTCGACACGATGGAGCTCGGAGGGGGCGAGAAGGCGGCGATGTCGCTCAACGTCCCGAAGGGATTTGCGATCGTGTTCGAGCCCGTCACCCACTCGTCGCTCTTTCTCGAGGTCGAAGGGGAGGAGACCAAGGAGCGGCGAAACCTGTCGCTGGTCTTCGCCGACGCGCATACCCACAGCGGCACGCTGAAAATCCAGCCGGGTCCTGCGCGCATCTCCTTTGAAAACAAGGCCGAGCGCCGCACGATGCCGGGGATCTGGCTGCACAGCAATGAGATGGACAAGCTCACCAACAATCGCCGGCCGTTCCTGACCGCGACACGGCTGCTCAGCAATCAGGCGTTCCGCGATCTCTACCGCAGCGGCACGTTCGATCCCGAGCAGCGGTTCAAGATCACGAGCCTCACGATCCTGTTCACCGACCTGCGGGGCTCGACCGCGCTCTATGACCGGATCGGCGATCTCGCCGCCTTCGATCTCGTGCGCAGTCACTTCGGCGCGCTGCTCGACGCGGTCTCGGCCGAAGGCGGCGCGGTGGTCAAGACCATCGGCGATGCGGTGATGGCGACGTTCCCCACGCCCGACCGGGCGCTGCGGGCGGCGATGCGCATGCGCGAGGCCATGCGCGGGATCAACCAGACGCGCGGCGGCGAGGACCTGGCGCTCAATATCGGCCTGCATTCGGGTCCGTGCCTGGCCGTCATGCTCGACGACCGGCAGGACTACTTTGGCCAGACGGTCAACATTGCCTCGCGCGTGAATGAGCTCGCCGACCCGACCGCAATCCTGGCGACCAAGCCGATCATCGAAAGCTCCGAGGTCGCGCGCGTGCTCAGCGAAGCCAGCTACCGGACGACCCCACGGTCTTCCCAGCTTCGCGGCCTGAGCGACGAGTTCGAGATCTTCGAGGTTCGCGAACGCGAGGTCGCCGCCGCGGCGGAGTGAGACGACGGGCTGTTTAGCGCGCTCACACCCCTCGTCCTACAGCGGCGCCTCAGGACGAGGCCGGGTGGGAAAGGGCTCGATCCAATTGCAACGCGCTTCGCCGTAAGCCCCTATCGGCCGGCGGCTTTCTGCCGGCCGAACACCTCGTGACCCTCGCGATCGAGAATGCGCAAGGCGATCGTGTGGGCCGGCCACGCGGCGATCGCGGCAGCGATGATCGCGGCGGAGACATCGGAGGCGCGGATCTCGTCTTCGCGCAGGACCGATGGTCGGGAATCGGTTCCCACGCCCATGAACTGGATGCGGAATGGCTGCGGAGTGGGAACGCCGGCCCCTTTGGGTTGTCGCTCCGATTCCGGCTCGGGACGGGGTCGAGGCTTGTGCGCCACGCCCGGCTCGCGATCCAGCACGAAGAAGGTGTTCATCGCCAGTTGAGTCGAAAGATTGAGGCCGACGCGGGTGCCGGTCTTGCGCGCAATCGCCCTGGCGACGAGCGCCCAATCCTCAGCGATCGCATCCGAGCTGGCCTCGTGCTCCCTTCGGCGCGCCTCCTGATACGCGCAATCGCCGAGATCGCGGATCAGCGCGTCCGCCTCGGCGTCAATGCGTTCGTTTCGAGCGCGCTTGGAAGGCGCCCACGTGGTCATGCTTCCGCTCCGTCAGCCCACAACCTAATAGCTGCATATTCGGGCGTCGTCATCAACAGCTTTCGTTGGCGTTGGTGCGTCCCGCATCTCCGCCCGGCCCGCGCGGGCCCATGTCAGCAGCGCCGAGACCTGCCCCATGTCTGGCATCAACCGCTCAAGGCGGTGGTCCAATAACTCATAAAGTGTTGGATGAGTTGCGCTAAGTTCATTCAATATTGTGTTGATATTGCAGCTATTGTCCTTGCGATCGCTCATTCCGCCACCAGCCGCTCGACCAGCGTCTCGACCCCCGCCTGGACTCGCCGCGCCCGCAGCCGCTCGGCCGTGACAATCGCCGTCACCTCGCGATAGGCGCGCGTGAGATCGTCATTGACGACGACGTAATGGTAGTCGCGCCAGCGCTCGATCTCGGTTCGCGCGTTCTGAAAGCGCGCGTCGATCGAAGAGGCCGTGTCTTCCGCCCGCCGCTCCAGGCGCGCGCGCAATTCCCGCATCGACGGCGGCAGGAGGAAAATGCTGACAACATCGTCGCCCAGCCGTTCCCGCACCTGCTTTGCGCCTTGCCAGTCGACGTCGAACAGCATGTCGCGCCCTTCCGCGAGCACCTTCTCCACTGGCGCCCGGGGCGTGCCATAGCCGTTGCCGTGCACCTCGGCCCATTCGAGCAATTCGCCGGCCGCCTTCATCCGTTCGAATTCGGCCCGGTCGGTTAAGAAGTGATAGTGAATGCCGTCGGCTTCGGACGGGCGCCGCTTCCGCGTCGTCACCGACACCGAAAGCGTGAGATCGAGCGCGCTGTCCTGCATCAGCATCCGGGTCAGCGTGGTCTTGCCGGCCCCCGACGGCGAGGACAGAATCAGGATCATGCCTCGCCGGCTCGCGGCCATCGCTTCGAATCTCACTCGACGTTCTGCACCTGCTCGCGGAATTGCTCGATTTGCGCTCTGAGTTCAAGCCCCTGCGCGGTCAGGCTCACGTCATTGGCCTTGGCGCAGAGCGTGCTCGCCTCCCGCCCTAGCTCCTGCGCGAGGAAATCGAGCCGGCGGCCGATTGGCCCCCCTTGGTCGATCAGCGCCCGCGCGGCGGCGATATGGGTCTTGAGCCGGTCGAGCTCCTCGCGGATGTCGGCCTTGGCTGCGAGCAGGATCCCCTCCTGGTGGAGGCGGTTCTCGTCGAAGCCGCGCGAAGATTCCATCAGCGTCTGAATGCTCTGGGCCAGTCGTTCGCGCACCGCTTCCGGCCGGCGCGCCGGATTGGCGTCGGCGGCCTCGACCAGCGCGGCAATGGCCGCGAGCATGGTCTTGAGCACATGAGCGAGCGCCGCCCCTTCCCCCCGGCGCGCTGCAATGAGCGCGGCGATCGCATCATCGAGGCTTGCGAGCGCCCCCGCGCAGGCCGCGTTCACGGCCGCCTCGTCGTCCTCGACCTCGCCTGTGTCAAACACGCCGCGGACGGCGAGCAAACCGTCCATGGTCGGCGGCGCGAGCCCGCCTTTGACCGCGGCAGCACGGGCGGCGACGGCGATTGATTCGAGCGCCGCCAGATCGATCTGCGCCGCAGCGGTCGCCCTTTCACGCCGCGCGGACAGATTGGCGAAGCAGGTCCCGCGCGCCAGCGCCTTGGCGAGCCGCGCGCGCGCTTCAGTTTCAACCCGATCGAACGGCGCGGGCATGCGCAGCCTGAGATCGAGACCCTTGGCGTTGACGCTCTTGAGCTCGAACGCCCAACGCCAGGGTCCGCTGCTTCCAGCGGCGCGGGCGAATCCGGTCATGCTGCTCACGGACATAAGCCAAGTCCCCCTTCTCGCTCGACAAGTCCCCCTTCTCGCTCGAATCGCAAGACCGATGCCGCCAGAAAGCTTCGACAACCGCTCCGCGCGGATGATCGCCGCCCTGTTGGTTCATATTGAGTTCAGGCGGCGACCTCTATCGGTCAGTGTGACCCGCTTGGGTTCGCTAACGATAGGAAACTCCTCCCATGATCAAGACCCTTGCGGCCGCGGCCGTGCTTTCGCTCGGCCTGTCAGGATACGCGCTCGCCCAGTCCACAATTACTGGCGCTCCTGCTGGGACGGCGCCAGAGACCGCCGAACCCATGCCGGTACATCATCACCACCACCATCATCATCACTATCATCACCATCACCATCACATGCACCACATGGCCCCGGAAGCGGCTCCCGCGCCGGCTCCCGCGCAATAAGCAGCGCTGGAGCGCGGACTTTCGAGTTCTCGCTAAACCTTCAGCTCTCGAGACAAGTTATTGTTTGGAGAGCTTTTTTGTTCCTTTTTGAAGCTATCGGTTTAACCGCCGCTTGGGGTTACGCCTCGGTCTTTTTCTGCCGCGTCCGCTTGCGCGTCTTGACCTCGACCCGCGGCCCCTCGACCAGGCGAACGACTGCCCCCCACAATGTCCGCACGTCCTGTTGCGTCGGCTCCATGCGATGGAAGATGTTGCGCAGGTTTCGCCGCATCCCCGGCTTCTTGGTCACCGGGCGGAAAAAACCATTCGCCTCAAGCTTGTCCTCGAGGAAATTGAAGAAGGCGAGCAGCATCTCGCGCTGCGCCGGGGGCGATTGGACGCGTGGGATGGTCGAGGGCGGCGGCGCGTCGCCATGAGCGGCCTTGAACCATTCGTAGCCGCAAAGCAGCACCGCCTGAGACAGGTTGAGCGAGGCGTAAGTGGGGCTCGACGGGAAGGTGATGATCGCATCGGCGATCGCGACCTCGTCATTGTCCAATCCGGTGCGCTCCGGCCCGAACAGGATGCCGCGCTTTTCGCCGACGGCCGCAGCGGTCGCCCCCATGGCGACGCTGGGGCTCAGGACGGCCTTCATCTGCCCGCGCTCACGCGCCGTCGTCGCGTAGACCACATGGAGGTCGCCGACCGCGGCCTCGACGCTCGGAAAGACCTTTGCCGCGTCCAAGAGGTCGGTCGCCCCCGCTGCTGCGGAATAGGCGACCTCCCGATATTCGTCGCCGCGCGGCCAACCTTGGCGGGGATTGACCAGGCGTAAATCGTCAAGGCCGAAATTGGCCATGGCGCGTGCGCACATGCCGATGTTCACGGCTAGCTGAGGCCGAACCAAAATGATCGTTGGACCGCCGAGCGGCGCTCTCGTTCGATCCGTGCCCGCGCCAACCATGGCGGCGGGCTATACCACGGGCGCGGCGGCGGGCAACGGCGCGGAAGCGACTCCAGTCCCCGCCCAGCGCGGAGCTGCTCCCGCGCCTCCTGAAGCGTCCTTCGAGACGCCGCGCTGCGCGCGCTCCTCAGGACGAGGCGATGGGTGGCGCGCGATTACGCTAGCCCAAGCTCCCTCGGCGCCCAGCCTGCGAACGTCTGGGCGAGCGTGACGATGCGTCCGCGATAGGCCCGCTCGACGAGCGCCTGATCGACAGCCATCGGATAATAGGACGCAATCGCTCGCAACGGGATCACTGACGCGATTCCGCCCATCGGTCCTCGAATAACGAAGCTTCCGATGATCGTGTCCTGCGCCGAGCCTCTCGGCCCCGGCCCGCCCTGGCTCGGAGCCAGATAGATCCAGTCGATCCGAACCTCGAGAATTGCGGCGTTTCTGTCGCCCGGGGCGACATAGGGCCCGAGGATCCGAGGCAAAGCTTGCCTCAGCGCCTGATCCATCCAGGCCGCCGTCGGATCGCCGGTGAGCGCGCGCAGCGGCTCGACGTTGACGACGATGCCGCGAAACCTCAGGCCGCCTTGGGCTCGCGCGCTAGAGGCGGCGCCTGTCAATGAAAGACCGAATGCGCCAAGGGAGGCGAGTGCGCCCCGGCGAGTCATGGCGCTGGCGACCATCTGTCTTTTCCTTCCGCCGACGCCCCGAGCCGAACCCAACGCAACGCAACGCGCGAAAGGCCTTGGAGGCGGTCCACAGCCCGCCGGATAGACAGGCGTTCTACCGAACGCCCTTTGGAGCCATCCGCCGCGCTTGTAGACGCGGTCCATAGCCCGCCGGTAGACGGGCGTCCTTCCGGACGCCCTTTGGACCGCGTCCGCCGCGATCAACGATCGCGGCTACAATCTGCGCCGCGACCCAGAAGCAATCTATTCTAAAGCCCCAGCTCCCGCGGCGCCCATCCTGCAAAGGCCTGCGCGAGGGCGACGACGCGACCCTGCAAGGCCCGCTCGACCAGCGTCTGATCGACGGGAGTCCGGTAATAGGAGCTGATTGCCCGGAGCGGCACGTTGGCGACGACGCCTCGCGGACCCCTCAGCAGGAGCGTTCCGTTGATAGTGTCCTGCACAGACCCAAAAGGCCCGGGCCCGCCGCTGCTTGGTCCGAGATAAAGAAGGTCGATCCGCGCCACCAGCGTCGCCCCATTGCGGTCGCCGGGCGCCATATAGGGTGCGAGCGACTGGGCGAGCGCGCCAGGAAGCGCCTCCTCCACCCATGCCGCGGTCGGATCTCCCATGCTGGCCCGAATCGGCGAGACATCGACCCTGATGGCGCGGATACGGAGACCGGGCTGAGCCAACGCGGCCGGCATCTCAGCCAGGGCTGGAAGAAGCGCTCCGAGGGAGGCAAGCGCGGCGCGGCGGGTCAAGGGGAACGCGGACATGACGCAAAGTGCTCCTTGGGCCGCCTACTCGCGGGTCGTTCAGACCGCGTGGTTATATATAGGCCACCTTGACGATTTCATAGCTCTTGCCGCCGCCAGGCGTATTCACTTCGACGCTGTCGCCCGCCTTCTTGCCAATGAGGGCGCGTGCGGTCGGGGAGGTGATCGAAACCTTGCCCGACTTCACGTCCGCCTCGCTCTCGCCGACGAGCTGAAACTTGCGCTCTTTTTCGGTGTCTTCGTCGATCAGGGTGACGGTCGCGCCGAATTTGATCGTGCTGCCGTTCAATTTCGCAACGTCGATCACTTCAGCGCGCTGCAACAGATCCTCGAGTTCGACGATCCGGCCCTCGTTGTGCGACTGCGCCTCTTTGGCGGAGTGATATTCCGCATTTTCCGACAGGTCGCCATGCGATCGCGCCTCGGCGATCGCGGCAACGATCCGCGGCCGCTCAACCTGCTGGCGACGAGCAAATTCCGCCTCCAAGGCTGCGTGCCCACCAGCGGTCATAGGTAGCTTTTCCATTGCCTATCCGTAAAAAAATTCTGCCGCGACGGCGTCTTTTCGCGCCGTCACGCCAGATAATCCTGCAACGCCCTGACTTCGAGCTCGCCACTCGCGACGGCGCGGATCCCGTCGGCCGCCGCGATGGCGCCTGAAATTGTGGTGTAGTAGGGCGTCTTTTGCAAGAGGGCGGCGCGGCGCAACGGCTTGGAATCGGCGAGCGAGGTCGCGCCCTCGGTGGTGTTGAACATGAGCTGCACGGCGCCGTTGCGCACCGCGTCGGCGGCGTGCGGGCGCCCTTCCGACACTTTGTTGACCTTCTCGGCCTTCAGCCCATGAGCGGTCAGATAGCGCTGGGTCCCGCTGGTGGCCAGGATCTTGAACCCGAGCGCCTGCAATTTCCGCAACGGCTCGACGATTTTCTCCTTGTCGACGTCGCGCACGGAGACGAACACGGCGCCCGATGTCGGCGGCCGCGATCCCGCTCCGAGCTGGCTCTTGGCGAAGGCGATTTCGAACGAGCGGTCGATGCCCATCACCTCGCCGGTGGAGCGCATTTCCGGGCCGAGCACGGTGTCGACGCCGGGGAAGCGGGCGAACGGAAACACCGCTTCCTTGACCCCGACGTGATCGAGCCGTTCAAGCTTGAGATCGAACGAAGCGAGCTTTTCGCCCGCCATGATCCGGGCGGCGATCGCGGCGATCGGCTTGCCGATCACCTTGGCGACGAACGGCACCGTGCGCGAGGCGCGCGGGTTGACCTCGAGCACATAGATCTCGCCGCCCTTGAGCGCGTATTGCACGTTCATGAGCCCGCCGACTTCGAGCGCGCGCGCGAGCTTCTGCGTTTGCTCCTTGAGGCTTACGATCGTCTCGGGCGTGAGCGACCGTGGCGGCAGCGAGCAGGCGCTGTCGCCCGAGTGGATGCCGGCCTCCTCGATGTGCTCCATGATCCCGGCGACGACCACCGTCGCCCCGTCGCTCAGCGCATCGACGTCGATCTCGATCGCGTCGGCGAGATAGCGGTCGAACAGCAGCGGGTTCTTGCCCAGGACCGTGTTGATCTGGCCGGTCTTGTCGTTCGGGTAGCGCGCCTTGATGTCGGACGGCACCAGGCTCGGCAGCACCCCGAGCAGATAGTCGTCGAGCGCGGTCTGATCGTGGATGATCGCCATCGCCCGGCCACCCAGCACATAGGACGGACGCACCACGAGCGGCAGCTTGAGATCGGCGACGATGAGACGCGCCTGCTCGACCGAATAGGCGATGCCGTTCTTCGGCTGCTTCAGGCCGAGCTTGTCGAGCAGGCGCTTGAAGCGGTCGCGGTCCTCCGCAAGATCGATCGAGTCGACGGATGTGCCGAGGATCGGCGCGCCCGACTGTTCGATGACATGGGCGAGCTTGAGCGGCGTCTGGCCGCCGAACTGAACGATCACGCCCTTGACCGATCCGCGCTCGCGCTCCTTGTCGAGAATCGCCAGCACGTCCTCGGCGGTGAGCGGCTCGAAATAGAGCCGGTCCGAAGTGTCGTAGTCGGTCGAGACGGTCTCCGGATTGCAATTGATCATGATCGTCTCGTAGCCCGCCGCGCTTAGCGCGAACGCGGCGTGGCAGCAGCAATAGTCGAACTCGATCCCCTGCCCGATCCGGTTCGGGCCGCCGCCGAGGATGACGATCTTTTCGCGCTCCGAAGGGTCGGCTTCGCATCGGACCTTGCCGACGAATGGAGCCTCGTAGGTCGAATACATGTAAGCCGTGGGCGAGGCGAACTCGGCGGCGCAGGTGTCGATGCGCTTGAACACCGGCTGAACGCCGAGGCGTCTGCGAGCGGCGGCGACGTCGGCTTCGGCCTTGCCGGCAAGCGCTGCAAGGCGCGCGTCCGAGAAGCCGCTCGCCTTCAGCGCGCGCATATTGCCTGCGTCGGGCGGCAGCCCATGAGCGCGCACCATGCCTTCGAGCGCGATGATCTCGGCGATCCGCTCGAGGAACCAGGGGTCGATCTTGCTGCAGTCGTGGATCTCGTCGACGCCCATGCCCAAGCGCATGGCCTGCGCCACTTTGAGCAGGCGATCGGGCGTCGGCTGCCCGATCGCCGCGCGCAAGACGTTGTGGTCGTCGCCTTGGCCAAGTCCGTCGATTTCGATCTCGTCGAGCCCGTCGAGTCCGGTCTCGAGCGAGCGCAAAGCCTTCTGCAGCGATTCCGGGAAGGTGCGGCCGATCGCCATCGCTTCGCCGACCGATTTCATCGCCGTCGTCAGCGTCGGCTCGGCGCCTGGAAACTTCTCGAAGGCGAAGCGCGGGATTTTGGTGACGATGTAGTCGATCGTCGGCTCGAAGGACGCCGGCGTCGCGCCGCCGGTGATGTCGTTGGCGATCTCGTCGAGCGTATAGCCGACCGCGAGCTTGGCCGCGACTTTGGCGATCGGAAACCCGGTCGCCTTCGACGCCAAAGCCGACGAGCGGGAGACGCGCGGGTTCATCTCGATCACCACCATGCGCCCGTCGGCCGGATTGACCGCGAACTGCACATTCGAGCCGCCGGTCTCGACCCCGATCTCGCGCAGAACCGCGATCGAGGCGTCGCGCATGATCTGGAATTCCTTGTCGGTCAGCGTCAGCGCCGGAGCGACGGTGATCGAATCGCCGGTATGGACGCCCATCGGGTCGATGTTCTCGATCGAGCAGATGATGATGCAATTGTCCTTTTTGTCGCGCACCACCTCCATCTCGAACTCTTTCCAGCCGAGCACGCTCTCCTCGATCAGAACCTCGTCGGTGGGCGAAGCGTCGATGCCGCGCTCCACGATCTCGATCAGTTCGCTTCTCGTGTAGGCGATGCCCCCGCCGGTGCCGCCCATGGTGAAGCTCGGGCGGATGATCGCGGGCAAGCCGATGTCGGCCACCGCGGTCAGCGCCTGGCTCAGCGTCTTCACCTGATGCGAGCGCGGCGTCTTGAGGCCGATGCGCGTCATCGCCTCGCGGAACCGCTCGCGGTCCTCGGCCTTGTCGATCGCATCGGCGGTGGCGCCGATCATCTCGACCTCGTAGCGCTCGAGCACGCCCATCTTGCGTAAGGAGAGCGCACAGTTGAGCGCGGTCTGGCCGCCCATGGTCGGCAGCAGCGCGAAGCCGCCCGGGATCGCGTGGCGCTCCTTGGCGATGATCTTCTCGACGATTTCGGGCGTGATCGGCTCGATATAGGTCCGGTCCGCCATGTCCGGATCGGTCATGATGGTGGCGGGATTGGAATTGATGAGGACGATTCGATAGCCTTCCGCGCGCAACGCCTTGCAGGCCTGCGTCCCCGAATAATCGAACTCGCACGCCTGGCCGATGATGATCGGGCCGGCGCCGATGATGAGAATGGTGGAAATATCGGTCCGCTTGGGCATTGGGTTCCTGGGCTCGTTCGCTCGGCGGGCGTGGGCGCAAGAAAATGCTCCTTCGCGGTCCAATAGACCGGAAGGGGCGCAACTTTCGGGCAACGAACGCGGGATCGGCCTTCCGCGCTCCCTAGCCGAAATCGGCGTGGCGCGGAACCCCCTGTAACCCGACAAAGCCAGTACACGATCGTTCGAAATCCGTCGGCGCCGTCGGAATTCATCTTATTTTACTGAGCACGGCATCAAGTGCCTGCACATCGCCGCCGCCTAAAGGTATAATCGGACCATGGACAAGGCCGCCATCCTCGCCAGGCTTCAGGAACATGAGCCCGTCTTGCGCGAACGCGGCGTCACCCACGCCGCGATTTTCGGCTCGCGCGCGCGGGGCGACAACCGCCCCGACAGCGACATCGACATTCTCGTGGAGATCGGACCGATGAGCCTGTGGGGCTATGTCGGCTTGACGCAGTTCATCGAGGGGCTGTTTCCCGAGCCTGTCGACGTTGCGGACCGAAGCCGCCTGAAACCCTTCGTCCGACCGACCGCCGAGCGCGAAGCGATCTATGCGTTCTAGCAAGGGTCACTCCGCCCTTTTCGATATCCGCGACAACACGGCTCTCGCGCGGGACTTCGTGAGGACCCTCACCCTGATTGAATTCAAGACCGATCGCCGCGCCCTTTATGCTCCGACGCGCGCCCTCGAAATCATATCGGAGGCCGCACGGCGGCTTGCTCCCTCGATGCGCGAGCGCCATCCGGAGCTTCCCTGGCGCGCGATCATGGGTGTCGGCAACGTCCTCCGCCACAATTACGATGATGTCGCGGAAGAGCAGGTTTGGCGCACCGTCCTCGAAGACCTGCCGGCCCTCGATCGCGCCATCGCGGCAGAGTTAGAGCCAAACGCATGACCCAGGTCCAATGCCGCTGCGGAGCGGTCGAAATTGAAATCTCGGCTGAGCCGATCGTCCAGTTCTACTGCCATTGCGACGACTGTCAGGCCGTGCATGGGGGCGCCTATGCGCCGGAATCCGTCTATCCCGCCGACGCCGTCAACGTGGTCCGCGGCGATCCCTTGACGTGGAAACTGAAGCGAAATCCTCGCGTCACCTGTCGCGAATGCGGCACGCGCCTGTTCATCGATCTCGGCCCACTACGACTGCGGGGCGTCAATGGATTCCTGCTCCCGCCGGGCGAATTCCAGGCCGCCTTTCATACGCAATGCCGGTTCGCGGTCCGGCCCATCGTCGACGACCTCCCGCATTACAAGGGCATGCCCAAGCGTTTCGGCGGCTCGGACGAAATGGTGGGGTGGTAGGCTTCGTCTCTTATCCGCCATGAAACCTTCGAGCGCATTGCCGGGACGTGAAGGTTCGGATGGGGACCACTTGAGGACGCTGGCGGGACCGACCATGGCGCGCTTTGCCAACAAATGTCATATTGACGGATCAGGAGGCGTCTCGTGGCTTCGATGAACATATCGGTCCCGGACTCTATGCGGGAATGGGTGCAGAGCCGCATCGAAAGCGGCGAGTATGCAAGCGTCAGCGATTACGTGCGCGACCTCATCCGTCGCGACCAGAATACGGGGGCGCGTCAGTTGAGCGTCGAAGACATTCGTCGGACGATCGAAGGGGGTCGGGCTGCGGGCGAGAGTTCCCCAGCCGAGGAAGTATTCGGCCACATAGAGGACAAGCTGCGGCGGCTGGCCGGCTGAGTGGCTGGGCGAAGATGCGAGTTCACCAAACGAGCCGAGGCCGACCTCACAGAGATTGCGCTCTACATCGCCGCCGACAACAATACGGAGCGGGCGTGCGGGTCGCAGTGCATGGTCATTATCTCATCTTCTACGCGGCCTCCGACCTTACGGTCGTGATCGAGCGCATTGTCCACGGTTCGCGCCATCCGGATTGGTAAGGTGCGGTAGCCTTCGCAGCCGCCTGGGGATCCGGCCCGCTTAGAACTTATAGCCCACCCGTACCCCGAAATCGGTGAGGCCGGGATCGATGTGGGTGCAGAAGGTCGCGTGCGAGTTATGCTCGACGCTGCCTATGACGTCGATGTTCGGAGTGAGCTGGACGCCGAAGCCACCCGATTCGCGAAAGTTGGGCACGCAGCCCATGAAGATCCGGTCTCCCTCCGGATGCTCTGGACCGTTGTTGACGGAGCCGCCGAACTCGCCCTCGAAAAAGAAGGGCCCGTAGATCGGAATGCGCCAGGTGAGGCCGGTGAAGAGATAGCTCGTCTTGCCGCCGGTGTTGATCATCGCGCCGATGTTGATGCGCGGATTGAAAAACCACGAGAAATAGCGGCCGCCAATGTTGTTGGCGTAGCCGATCGGCGAGGACAGCAATTCGGCCGAGACGTCGACGGGCGCGCCCTCGTCGTGAATCTCGTTGTGAGAGAAGACGCCGACCCGTACTTCCTGGAAGAAATTGGTGTAAGTGTCAGGTCCCGGGCCGATGACCGTCTGGGGCGGCGGCATCGTGTTGTCGATGCCCAGACTGGACATGTCGGCGGCCGCCGCCGGCGCAATCGCGAGCGCAGCCCAGGCGAGTCCCGCAACGACCGCTTGCCGCCCTGCCCCCACGCACAACCCTCGATTCCGCATCCCGCGTGAACCTGAATAGAGGCGCCCGCGGTTCGAGGCAAGCGCAGGAGGCCCGAGCTTTCGGCCCGGACCACACAATCCCAGAGAGTGTGGCGCCCGCGACATACCGGCGCAATCGACAGCATTCCGACGCGTTTTTGGCGTTTTTCCCCCGGAAATGCGATTGTATTAGAGGTCCTTGGCAAGGACCAGGAAGCTCAGATCATCGCGGAGCGGCGCGCCAAAACGATCGTCGCCGTAGGGAAAAGGCTCGGTGTCCCCGGTTTTGTGATAGCCGCGGCGAAGATACCACGCGATCAGCGCGTCCCTGACGTTCACCACATTCATTCGGATGCGCTTACCCCTGCGTTCGCGCACCCATTGTTCGGCGGCCGAGAGCAGAATCTTGCCGAGCCCGCTGTTTTGCCGCGTCGGATCGGTCGCCAGGGAGCCGAGATACCACACGTCATCGTCGAGCGGCTCGATCCACACGCATCCAAGCAACGGACCGCCCTCGGGATCCTCCCATTTCAGGAGCGAAGCCCGAGGGTTCGTAGCCAAGTCCGCGCGCAGAACCTCCTCGGTGATGCGATCGCCATTGAGATAAGGTTCCTGCGCACTCCACCCAGCCGCGCCCGTGCCCCGATAGGCGCGGTTCATCAGCGCGACGATAGCAGGCACATCGTCGTCGGCAGCCGGTAGGAACATGCCTGCTCCCTCCTTTGGGTCTGCACGCAACCCTCTCCCGAAAAGGCCTTACCGGCTATCGCTTCTCGCACTTAACCAAAGAGAGGGTCGTCATTGGCTCTCCCCCACGATAGCGGCAAGCCATTGAGATCCTGAATGTCATGATTGCGATAGCATCAGACCTGATGGTCTGTTAAATAAGGTTAATCATCAAGACAAAAGCCTTCCCCTAACATACTGCTTTTCCATGCTTATCTGGCTGCAGATCCCGACGGCAAAGGCCTTCCGTAACATTATGTTCCAGAATATCAGAATGTATGTTATTCTATGACGTTTTCCCTTAAAGATCGGGCAGCGCTCGCGGTAGGAGAGTTGAGAATGGTTCAGGAGATGGCGCCTGTGCGCCGGCGGTTGGTCGCCCACGGCAAAATGGCGCGGCGGAAGCGGATATTCGCCCGGTTGCGGGAAGGCGCAAGCTACGAGGAGATCGGGAGCGAGGAAGGCGTGAGCCGCGAGCGCATCCGGCAGATCGTCTCCGAGGTGTTGCAGAAAAGAGCCGTCGACAGCGGCGCCGATCACGCCAAGCTGCAATTGGATCGCCTCGCGCCCCTGATGCAGCTCGCCGCCGAAGCGGTCGCCGCGGGCGACATCAGGGCCATCACGCCCTATCTGAAGGTGCTCGATCGGCTCGACCGCTACCAGACGGTCGCCGGCGCCCACCAGGTCTATGACGACGAGGCGCGCAAGAAGCTCATGGACAAGATCAACCGCATGGCCGAGAACTTCGGCATCAACGAGGCCTTCGCGGCGGCGGTGAAGGCGCACCTGATAAAGATCGGCGAGATCCCCCCGGACGAGCCGGGCGAGACCGATCCGGTCGATGGTCCGGCGAGCCCGGCCGAGGAGCAACCGGAGGCGCAAAGCGCGGCCAACTGGATGTCCGTCTGAGGCTCGGGCGCGCAACCTGAGAGGCGAGTGGAGAGGGCGCCCGATTTTTTTATTTGGATTCGCCGTAACCCTTTGAAAAGCCCCGATTCGGCAAAGGAAATGCAAGGATTTTTTCTTGGTTTTCCTTGGATTTCCTTGCACCCAACTCGCCCTTAAGTTGCACCGCGTCGCCCATCCCGCGCGCCGCACTCCGCCGCGGCCTAGCCGAACCGGACGCGAGAATCGCGTCGCGGCGCTTAACGCTTATCGTCAAACATCAAAATTTATCCATGCCGTTGATGCGTGTTTCACTACCGCTACGTAAACCTCGTTTTTCAGCCGTCGGATTAACCGCTCAGGGATCGAAACGGCGCTAAAGTTGGCCGTTAGGCCGAGTTGCGGTCAGAATCGACAATGAATGTCGGGATTTACGCGTATGGCTCAAGGCCGTGTGCCCTTCAACGCCGTCGCCGCCGTGGCCGCTCCACCCGGCTTCGACACGCCCGAGGCGGCCTTCAATGCCGCGCTCCTGCGCGAGCAATATCGTTCGCTGGCGCGGCTTGGCCCCTATGTCCACGGGATCGTCATTGTCGCGGCTCTGGCGTTCTTCGGCGCGACGCCAGCGGGCTCGCTCCTGACCGGCATCCTCCTGCCTACAGCGCTCATCGCCGTGTCCGTCTTCCGGCTCTCTTCGTGGTTCAAGGCGCGCGCCGGCGTCGAGCTTGAGGCGCTCGACCGCGTCCGGCGCAAGGTGCGCGCGGCGAGCGTGCTCGGGCCGACGCTGACGTTAGCGTTTGCACTGACGATTGCAATCTCGACCTGGCAGGGCGGCGTCGTCGAATTCGCGCTGGCGCTCCTCGCCGTCTGGGTCGTCGCCGCCGTTTGCGCGATGTGTCTGAACAGGATCGCGGTCGCGGCCAATATGATCGTAATCGCCGCGACCGCGTTCCTCATCATCGCGTTCGTGGCTCGCGGCTCGGAGTTGACGCTCGGCCTCGCACCGCTGGTCGCCATCGTCGCCTGTTTCATCATCCGCATGCTCGAGGAACACTTTCGCATGTTCGCCGAGATCGTGCGGTCACGGTTGGTGATCGCCGAAATGCAGCGCGTCGCCGAGGAGGCGCGAGAAGCGGCGATGACCATCGCGCTGACCGACGACCTGACCGGACTCCCCAACCGGCGCTGCTTTCAGAGCCTGCTTGCCGACCGGATCATAGTCGCAACGGAGACCGGCGAGCCTTTCGCACTGGGCCTGATCGATCTGGACGGATTCAAGCCCATCAACGACGCTCATGGGCATCCGGCCGGCGACCATATTCTCAGGCAAGTCGCCAACCGTCTCGCCAGGGCGATGGACGGGCGCGGCTCAGCCGCGAGGATCGGCGGCGACGAATTCGCCATCCTCTGCAACGGCGTCAGCGCGCGCGACGAGGCGGTCGCCCTGGGGCAGGAAATCGAGGCGATATTTGCGACGCCCTTCGAAGCGCCGCCGCTCGGCATTCGCTTGACCTGCGCCTGTGGCTTTGCCCTCTTTCCCTCGACCGCCGCCGAGCCGGACGAACTGGTTCGACTGGCCGACGCTGCGCTGTACCGCGCCAAGGCCAGCGGACCCGGTGGCGCGGCTGCGTTCGACACAAGAGCTGGACGCAGAGCCGCCAGCGGGGCCGCCTTCGAGGACGCCGTTCGTTGCGCGCTTGACGAACCAGAAGGCGCCCGCGCTTTTGTCGACTTCGCGACCCAAACGGAGGCTATGACTCGATTACGGGCTTAGATGGTCGTAGCGCGCTCCGCTCGGGTCCAAGTTGGCCGATGGCAGGGGAAGGCGTACAGTCGCTGTCCGAAAAGGGGACGCGCATGCCGAGCGGCATCCATCATGTGACGAGCATCGCCAGCTCGGCGCGCCGGAACCTCGATTTCTATGGCCGTACGCTTGGCCTGCGCCTGGTCAAGAAAACCGTCAATTTCGACGACCCCAGCTCCTATCACTTGTACTACGGCGATGCGGCCGGCCATCCGGGCACGATTCTGACCTTCTTCGCATGGGAGGGCGCCGTGCCCGGCCGGCTCGGGATCGGGGAGACGCAGGAAACCGTCTTCACCATCCCGGAAAGCTCGATCGGCTACTGGACCCAGCGCCTGGTCGAGAAGGGTGTCGCCCACGATCCGCCCGACAAGCGCTTCGGCGCGACAACGATCGCGTTCAAGGATCAAGACGGGACCCGGCTCGCGCTGGCCGGCGACAAGAGCGCCGAGGCCAAGCCTGGGTGGAGCGCAGGCGGCGTGCCCGCGGAACATTCCATTCGCGGCTTCCACAGCGTAAGCCTGCTGCTGGCTGAAGCCGGCCCGACCGCGGCGATTCTGACCGACGTCTTTGGCTTTGTCGGCGGCGGAAGCGAGGGACCGACGCAACGCTTTCACGCGCCGGGCGTGGGCGCCGGCGGGGTCATCGATCTCAGGACGGCGGGAGAATTCCTGACGGCGCGCCAAGGGGCGGGCTCGGTTCATCACATCGCCTTTAGGGCGACCGACGACGCTGAGCAAGCCGCGATGGTTCGCAAGCTGGCCGAAGATCATTGCCTGCGAACCACCGAGCAGAAAGATCGCAACTACTTTCGCTCGGTCTATTTCCGCGAGCCCGGCCGGGTGCTGTTCGAAATCGCCACCGATCCGCCAGGCTTTGCCATCGACGAATCACCTGATTCGCTTGGCGAAGCGCTCAAACTGCCGCCGTTCCTGGAAGGCCGCCGCGCGGCGATCGAAGCCGCGTTGCCAAAGCTCGATTAGCGCATGAGACGAACCTCGCAATCCCCGACGCCCCTCGGAAATCGGTGATGGCGCCCGAACTGGCCTACATTCATCGCTTCGAACCCGGCGTCGACCCAACTCTCCCGCCGATCCTCCTTCTGCATGGCACGGGTGGCGACGAGACCGACCTCGTGCCGCTTGGCCGCGAGATCGCGCCGGGCGCGGCGCTCCTCTCCCCTCGCGGCAACGTGCTCGAGGGGAATATGCCCCGCTTCTTCCGGCGCTTTCGCGAAGGTCTGTTCGACGAGGACGATGTGCGGCGCCGAGCGGGCGAACTCGCCAGTTTCGTCGCTGAAGCGCGCCGCGCCTATGGACTGGATCAACCCTTTGCTCTGGGCTACTCGAACGGCGCCAACATCGCCGGGGCCGTTCTTTTGCTGCATCCGAAGACTTTGGCGGGCGCCATCCTGTTGCGCGCCGTGGCGCCGCTGGCGGATTTGCCGAGCCCCGACCTGTCCGGCGTTCCTGTGCTCATCCTCTCCGGATTGAACGATCCGATCGCTCCGCGGTCGAGCGCCGAAAAACTGGCGGCGGCGCTAGCCGCGGCCGGCGCGCGGGTCGAACGCGACGACCTGCCCGCAGGCCATGGACTGACCCAGGCCGACCTGACAAGGGCCAAGGCGTTCTACGCGCGAGAAGCGGCGCATCCGTTCCGCGCGGGGGAATGAGAACTGGTGACCGAGACCCCGGCGGCGCTACAGCTTCCTCGCGACGAACGCGACGATCTCGGTCATGACCGTCGAAGCCGCCTGGTCCATCGCCGCCGCCACATGTGCAGCGTCGGTCGACTCGACCGGCGTCCGTAAGCTGAAGATTTGGTCCGCCATGATGCGTCCGCTGCCAAGCGAGACGATCCACGCGGCAATGTCGACATGAATCTCTTTCGTCTCGGCGTCGAGCTCGAAGGCGCGGATGTCGAGATCGACCTCGTAATTCGCGTTCGCGGCTGGACCGTCGATCCAGCGCGCGAGCCCCGCGTTCTGAAAGCTTTCCGCAAGCCGCGCACGGAAAAGCGCCGGCAAGGGCTCAGACCACGTAGCCCCAGCAAGGGTGGCCAGCGTCTGCGATTCGCGGACCAGGACGTGATCGCTATCGAGATCGGCCGTCGCGGTCGCCTGGCCGATCCGGAACTGCGCGCGGACGGCGTGGGCCGGCGGGGGAGTCGCAGCGGCGAGATCGTACAGGGTCGGAGGAGGTCCGCCCGCACACGCCGACAGCGCGATTACGAGGACGCTCGCAGCGGCAAGTTTCAGTCGACGTCGGAATCCCCCCCCCCTTCGCCCCATCATTGCCCGCCGTGATATTCGGGCAGCGCGGGTCTTGAACCGAAGATGACCTGACTTGGATTCCGTCCGAGTGATCGCACAACCCCGTCAATGTCTTGGACCGTCCGCCTCGCCTCAACGGCGAGCGCCTCGTATTCGCGCAGGCCCGAATTGGTGAACCGGCTGAGGCCGGTCGCGATGTCCTTTATCCGCGAGTCGACATCGTCAGCGAGTTTCTTGACCGAAAGCGCAGCCTCGCTGATGCGGTCAACCGCGCCCTTTGTGCCGGGAGAGCCGAGAAAACTTTGAGCGCTTGTCAACACACCGTCGACCTTGTCGGCTGAATCGTTCAGCTTGGCGGACATCTCGGAAAAATTCCTGAGCGTCGAATCGATGTTGCCGCGATTCTGATGCACGGTCTCCACGACCTCGCTGGCAGAGTTGACGATTCCGGCGATCTTCTGCGAGTCGACCGCCTTTAGCAATGAGTCGGCGTCGATGAGTGCGGTGTCTAGACGGCCCGCGGAATCGTTGAGATGACCGGCAAGCACCGCCCCGTCCCGCATCAGAGCCTTGACATTGTCTGAACTCTCGGCGAGCGCCTGGCTGAATGTTTCAGCGTTCGCGAGAAGAGCATGGATTTGGTCCGGCTCGACCGCCTTGATTACGCGATCGGCGTCCTGCGACAGGTTCTGAATTTGCGCCACGACCGGCTGAACGGTCTTGCTCAGCTCGGCAAAGTTCTTCAGCGTCACATCGATGTTGGGAGCGTTTTCGGCCAAAGCCTTGGCAAAGACATCGGCGTTCTGAAGCGTCGAGTGAATTGTATCGGAATTGTCGGCAAGAAGCTTGTCGGCGCGATCGATGACCGAATTGCTTTTCGCCGAGAGGTTCTGCACGTTGTCCACGATCGTGCGAACCTTGTCCGGATCGACAGCTTTCAGCACGCGATCCGCGTTTTGCGTCAGGCTCTGAATTTGCGCCACGACCGGCTGAACGGTCTTGCTGATTTCGGCCAGGTTCTTCAGCGTCGTGTCGATATTCGGCGCGTTGTCGGCCAAGGCTTTGGAGAACACATCGGCGTTGCGAAGCGTCGACTGAATGGAATCAGAATTGTCAGAAAGAAGCTTGTCGGCGCGATCGATGACCGATACGCCCTTTGCCGACATCGCCTGGACATTCCCCACGATCGCACGAACCTGGTCCGTATCGATCGATTGTACGAGCCGATCGGCATCGTCGGAGAGAGTTTGCAGGCGCGCCGCCAGCGGCCCGATCTGCTTGCCGAGTTCACCCACGCTCTTCAGCGCCGCATCGACGCCGGCCGAGTTATCGGCCAAGGCTTTCGAAAACTGATCGACATTCGCAAGCGCCGAATGGATCGTCGGGGCATTGTCCGCGATGATCTTATCCGCGTCATCCAAGACCGTCGTCGCTTTGATTGATAGGGCGTCGACGTTGTCCAGAATGTCCTGCAGCTGCACCGACTGTCCGGCGTAGATGACGGGCGGCCTGCCATTTTGGCCAACCAGTTCCGGTCCTGCGGTGGCGCCGCCTAGGAGAGCGACGACCGCGCCTCCGGTCAGGCCTTGTGTCTCAAGACGCGCCCTGGTGTTTCTGTCGATTGGCGCATCCGAGTTGACGTCGATGTCGGCGACGACCTGATGCGGGTCGCTTCGCGAGAAAGTGAGATGCGTAACCTCGCCGACCTTGATACCGTTGAACGAGACGTTAGCGCCAGTCGAGAGGCCCGCAACAGAGCCCTTGAAGACAACCTCGAAGGTCCGGTGGCTGCCCGAAGATCCGTAGCCCGCAATCCACATTATGAATAGAAATGCCCCGACGACCGCCGCCAAGGTGAAGGCGCCGATCAGGACGTAGTTGGCGCGCGTCTCCATTCTGCTCAGCGCCTCGCGTTCTGGGGCCGGACGTCCGCAGCGAGCGCTGCGGGCCGGTCGCCGGCCGCCAAGAGGCGGGTCACCCCCCTCTTACCGTGGAAATAGGACTTGAGCCAAGGATCGTCAGAAAGCAACAGCTCGCTGATCGGACCGGCGGCGATAACCTTCTTATGCCCAAGCACCGCAACCCGGTCGCAGATCGCAAACAGGCTGTCGAGATCGTGCGTGACCATGAAGACGGTCAGGCCTAAGGTCTTTTGCAGCGTGCCGATGAGATCGTCGAAATCGCCGGCCGAGATCGGATCGAGCCCGGAGGTCGGCTCGTCGAGGAAGACGATTTCCGGGTCGAGCGCGAGCGCCCTCGCCAGCGAAACGCGCTTGGTCATGCCGCCGGACAATTCCGAGGGGAACTTGTCCGCGGTTTCCGGGGGCAGGCCGACCAGCGCAAGCTTCTGCAGCGCAAGACCGTCAAGCGTTTCCTGGGAGAGGCCAAGGTGTTCGCGCATTGGCGCCTGAATGTTCTGCCGCACCGTCAGGCTCGAAAAAAGGGCGCCCTCTTGAAACAGCACGCCCCAGCGCTCGCCAACCTCCAGATGCTCGCGCGGCGTCAGCTTGTCTATGTCGTAGCCGAAGACTTCGATCGTGCCCGCCTGCTTGTGCAAGAGGCCCAAGATCGTTCGTGTCAGCACCGACTTGCCGGCGCCCGAGGCGCCAACGAAGCCGAGAACCTCCCCGCGATAAAGATCGAGATCGAGCCCGTCCATCACCAGATGATCGCCGAAGCCAACCTTGAGGCCACGCACGCGAATGACGACTTCGCGCTCGGACGGGGGCGGAGGCGAGGCGTCGTTCAATAGTCCACCGTAGCGAAGAACATCGCGAACAAACCGTCCATGACGATAACCATGAAGATCGACTTGACCACCGAGGACGTGACGCATCGGCCAAGAGACTCGGCCGAACCACGGACTTCCATGCCCTCTGTGGCGGCGATGAGCCCGATCACCACCGCCATGAACGGCGCCTTGATGAGGCCGACCAGAAATGTTTCGACCCAAATGGCGTTCTGAAGGCGAGTGATGAAGACGGCGGGCGTTATGCCGGCGTAGATCCAACTGACGAAGAGACCGCCTCCCATCTGAGCCATGTCTGCGAGGAACGTCAAAAGCGGCAGAGCGATCACCAACGCGATCAACCGCGGGATAATCAGCACTTCCAGCGGGTCAAGCGCCATCACCTTCAGAGCGTCGATCTCCTCGCGCATCTTCATCGAGCCGATCTCGGCGGTGATCGACGATCCGGTCCGTCCCGCGATCATGATCGAAGTCATAAGCACGCCGAGCTCGCGCAAACCCAAGACGCCTACCAGGCTGACGGCGTAATCCGCGGCGCCGAATTTGGCGAGTTGAAAGATGCCCTGCTGAGTGACGATCGCGCCGACGAGGAAGTTGATCAGCAAGATGATGGGCACGCTGCGCAGCCCGTACATCTCGAGGTGATACACCATCGGCGTCCACCGCCAGCGCCACGGCTGCGGGGCGAGGCGCAAGAACATCACAACGACTTCGCCGAGATAGTCGACAATATCGAAGAAATCGACGCCGGAGTCGTAGATTGTTTCGCCGACCGCCGATAGCAACGCGACTGTGTGCGCCGGATGAACCAGCGTGGACTTCGCGGGCGGATGGTAGCCGGCCTCCTTGAGCAGGAGATCGTGCTTGGGCTGCTCGCCGCGATAGGAAACCGTAGCCCCTGCGCCCGCGAGTTCGTCCTGGGCGCGGTCGATGAACCAGGCCCCGGCGGTGTCCATGCGCTGAAGACCGGCGAGATCGAGGATTACGCGTTTCGCGTCTTTAGCCAGTGAAAGGAGCGAAGCCCCGGCAACCTCCAGTTGGGGACCGGCGCCGACGATCCACTCCCCAGCCAGCGACAGCACCACCCCGTCCTGGCTGTCTTGACGAGCTACGGAAGGCGTCGTGGTCACCAAGCGCTCCGGCCGAGCAGAAACGGCGCTCATATCGCGCCGCCTCGCGACTGTCGAGCAAACATAATGCCGTCGTCCGCTCGGAAAGGATCAGGGGAAAAACAAACCAAGTACGAATCGGACACTCCGCCACACGGACTCAGATTCGCGAATAAGGCGAGTCGAATCTTTCGCTTCCCCGTGGGGCCCGTAAATATCATCACCAAATCGTCCGCCCGCTCGCGCCCCGCATGCCTCAAATGGAGACTGACGGACCATCCGTCGGACAAACGGTGAAGGAATCGGCGATTGTGCAAATCGCCGCGCGCCGCCCTTCAAAGGCAAGCCACAATCGCCACCTCCATGCGGCATCCGCAAACATCATCACCAAATCGTCGGCCTGTTGAGCCTTCCCGATGCCTCAAACAGGGACTGGCGGGACCATCCGACGGACAAACGGTGAAGGAATCGGCGATTGTCCAAATCGCCGCGCGCCGCGCTTCAAAGGCAAGCCGCAATCGCTGCTGTCGCGCGGGCCATCAAGTCTTGGTTAACGCGCCGCTGCAGGCGCCGATCATCGAGCGGGCCCTGCGGGTCGTGTGAGCAAATTGGCGCCGCGCGGCTTTGGCCAAGCGTTGCAGTACCGACAAGAACCTCCGCTATGGAAGCGGAAACGGCGTCGTCACAAACCCGCCCGGGCCATGATCGAAATCCTGACAACGTGGCTGAACAGCCTCCCCGCCTGGGCGTTGGCGCTGGTCTATGCGCGTTTTTCCTGACGATCACGCTGGCCGGCGTCGTTCTCATTCACCCGCTCATGCGCCGCGCGATCCACAGCGAACGGCAGGTGAACGACGTGGTGATCTTCGCCGCCGCCAATTATGGGCTCATCTACGCAGTCCTGCTCGGCCTTTTGACGGTCGCGACCTTCCAGACGACGAAGGATCTCGAAGATCATATTGGCGAGGAAGCGTCGAGCCTATCGGCAATGTACCATAGCGCCGAGGACTATCCCGAGCCACTGCGCAGCGAACTGAGAGCGGCTCTTCGCGATTATACCCACTATGTGATTGAGAAGGATTGGCCGGCTCATCGGCTCGGCAAAACGCCGAAGGGGGGCGAACACCGGCTCGAGGCCATTCGCGCCACCCTTTACGCATTCGAGACCGAGAGCAAGACCCAAGCCGTCCTGCACGACGAAATCATCCGTCAATTCAATACGCTGAACGTCGCGCGTGAGCAGCGATTGAATGCCGTGTCTTCGTCGATGCCCGCGGTCTTGTGGTACGTCGTCATCCTCGGGGGCGTGCTCACGATCATGTTCCTTTGGATGATTCACATGGATTTCCTGCCTCAGATCTTCCTTGGCGGGATCACTGCGATCTTCCTCGGCGTCATGACCTTCCTGATCTACGCGATGGATCACCCGTTGCAGGGCGCGGTGAGCGTCGGGACCGAACCCTTTCAATCGGTCTTTGACCTCGTCATGAAATGGGACGAGCCATCGTGAGGCCAACCTTCTGGCCCGCGGCGCTTCTCGCCCTCATCCTCGCCGTCCAGCCGTCTGCGGCGGAGGAGAATTCGAAGTTTCGCATGTTCGCGTCGGTCGGCACCGGCGAAACGAACGGGATTTACTATCCGCTGGGCGAGGTCATCTGCGGAATCGTCAACCAGAACCTGCATGAGAGCGGCATTCGCTGCTCGAGGGAGACGACGCCGGGCTCGGTTTATAACGTGAATGCGCTTCGCGACGGCGAACTCGAATTTGCCCTTATCCAGTCGGACGTGGCCTACGACGCCTATCATGGGATTGGCGCCTATGCCGAGGCACCGTTCCCGACTCTGCGCTCCGTGCTGGCGCTCCATTCGGAGCTGGTGACCATCGTCGCGCGGCCAGGGATCCATGAACTCGGCGATCTCGCCGGCAAGCGCATTGTGGCTGGCCCGGCGGGGAGCGGCTCAAGGGCGACCTGGGAGGCCATGGTCAAGGCGCTCGGATGGAAGGACGGTCAAACGCCCCGGACCCTTGACATGCCGTTCGACGCGATCGGCAACGCGCTCTGCAAGGGCTCCATTGACGCGAGCTTGCTGGTGCTGGGACATCCCTCGGGGAAGATCCGTGACCTCCTCTCCGGCTGCGCGCTCAATCTCATACCCGTCGACGGGCCCGCGATCGATTCTCTGGTCACCGCGGCGCCCTATCTGAAGAAAGGGCCAATACCAGCGAACGCTTATGGATTGCCTGCCGATGTCCCGAGCTTCGGCGTCAGCGCGATTTTGATGACCACGGCGGATATGGACGGCCGCGCGGTTTCCGACTTTGCCTCAAGCCTGGGAACCGAGATCAAAGCCCTTCAGAACAAGAGTCCGGTGCTCGAAAATCTCACCGCTCAGGACATTGTTACCGAGGCGCTCCCCGCGCCCCTGCATCCGGCGGCCTTGGAAGTGTACAGGAAGCTGGGACTCTTGAAGTAGATCTTCCGGACCGCCCCAGGGAACCTGCAAAGACTGAGCTTTCAATCCATCATCGCCGCCTTGAGAATGCACACCATCGTGGCGTGCGCTGGCTTCTCACTCAGGTTGCGAATCCGATGGGGCATATCGCAAAGGTACCGCAGCGTCTCGCCGCCGCAGGCGGCCGCCGTCGTCTCGCCGACCTCGACCTCAAGCTCGCCGTCCAAAACCGACAGGCACTCGACCGAACCGCGCAGATGGGCGGCCGACTCGAGGACTCCGCCCGGATCGGCCTGAAAATCGTACCATTGCAGCCAGTCGACGGTTTTCAGCCAACCGATTACGGCAAGACGGCAGAGTCCGTCGTCCGAGACGAAGATCGGCGTGGTCCCCCGGCCAAGATGCTCGATGAACGGGCCCTCATCGGCGCCCCGCAGCATCGATTCGATCGATACGTCGAGCGCGTGGGCCAGCCGCCAGATCGTCGTCAGAGTCGGATTGGTCTCATTGCGCTCGATCTGCGAGATGATCGACTTGGCGACGCCCGAATGCTGCGACAGATCGGCGAGCGACAGCCCGTAGCCCTTGCGCAACTTGAGCACCGCCTGCCCGAGCTGGTTGGACAGCGAGGCTGCTCCCGCTTCGAGAACCTTGGCCCTGTCCTTGCCTTCAACACCCATCGCACGCCCCGAAATTTGCGTCGATCATAGACGAATTCGTCCGAATTATCGTACAGTTTTGTTCGTTTTCTCGGACTCGCTCGGACCGGCGAAAAATCCAACCCCAGCGCCTGATGCCGCATATCTTATGACAGCCTGGATCGGAGAATGACTTGAAAGCGCCAGGCAAGGCCCGTCGGACGAGGCGGCCGCCAGGCTTTGGAACCGAGGAATCGCTCGCGGCCGCGGGGACGCGATCCGATCATGTTCAGTCCCTCGTCCGCGCTTTGGGCATCATCAACCAGCTCGCCGCGGCTGACGAAGGCATGACGCTCACCCATATCGCCGAATGCGTGGGACTGCCGCCCTCGACCGCTCATCGGCTGCTCACCACCTTGGAGCAGGAGCGCTACGTGCATTTCGATCATGAGCGGCGGCTCTGGTCGGTGGGCGTGCAGGCGTTCATGACCGGCGCGGCCTTCCTCAGGACCCGCAATCTGGTCGGCATCGCGCGTCCCTATATGCGCGCTCTGATGAACGAGAGCACGGAAACCGTGAATCTCGCGATCGAGGACGAAAACGAGGCGGTCTATCTCGCGCAAGTCGAGTGCCGGCAGATGATGCGCGCGCTCGCCCGGCCTGGCGCGCGCGTGCCTCTCTATTGCTCGAGCGTCGGCAAGGCGCTCCTCTGCGCGACGCCGGACGGCGACCTCGCCAAGGCGCTTCAGCGCCAGCCGATGCGGCGGCTGACGGAAAAGACCATCGTCAACAGGACGGCGCTGCGCGACGAACTCGCCCTGACGCGCGAGCGCGGTTTCGCCATCGACGACGAAGAGCACGCTTTTGGGCTTCGCTGCGTCGCCGGGCTGGTGTTCGACGAGTTCGGCGAGCCGATGGCCGCAATATCGATATCCGGGCCGACCGCGCGCATCTCGAGCGAACGTATCGCCCATCTTGGCGAGGTCGTGCGACGAAAGGCCGACGAGATCACCGCGCAGCTCGGCGGCGCATTGCCCGAGTGGCGCAAGCCCAGGTAGGCACGCCGCCCGTCCCCGTTCCTCGGTCTGGGTTGGACCCATTTCCACAATGCGGAAAATGTTGTCGAACCTCTTCGGCGCGGACTTTGTTCGGGTATCTTGATTTTGGTCGCAACCCTTCGGCTCAAAAAGTGGGCATTTGCGTCGAGGCATGGGAGCGAAGGCCGCGTCGGTCGCAAAAGGCGAATTGCGCCAAGGCGACTTCTATTCGCGGCCTCGCGAGACGCGCGCGATCACGGCGGGAGGAGCACTGGCGCAACCGAAAACGATGTCGATGGGCGGAATTGACGCTGGGGATTCCAGCGCCAACGACAGCAAAACAGGCGGCCCTCCGGGGAGGGAGCCCGGCGTCGCGGCGTAAAAAGAACTTTTATCTCTAGAGGAACCAAGGAGAATCGAATGAAACTTCACATTGCTTCGGCCGTAGCACTGACCGCTCTTGTGGTCGGATCGGGCATCGCCCGAGCCGAGGACGCTCTTCAGACTTTGGAGGGCATGCATATGACGGCGCCGATGGATTGGCCGACCGTCCCGCAGACCGGAGCGAAGGCGGATGCCGTCAGGCAGATTCTGAAGGACAAGATCAAACTGCCGGCCGGATTTCACATTGAGCTCTACGCCCTCGTCCCCGATGCGCGTCACATGGCGGTCGGCCCGCAGGGCGTCGTGACCTTCGTCGGCACCCGCAAGAGCAAGATCTGGGCGGTGACCGATCGCTCGCGCACGGGCGCCGAGGGCGGCGTTGAGGTCAAGGAATTTGCGCCGAGTCTACCAAAGAGGCTGCCGAACGGCCCCTGCTTCTCGAAAGATGGATTCCTTTACGTCGTCGAGCAGAACCGGGTCCTGCAATATGCGGCGGCCGAGTTCTTCTACGAGGGCCAGGACGTTGCGGTGGGCGTCGTCGTTCCCGAGGGCGAGTTGATCCCGAAGTCGGAAGAGAGCTTCAACCACACCGCGCGCGTATGCCGTGTGGGGCCTGACAACAAACTCTATATCCAGATCGGCCAGCCCTACAATGTGCCGACAAAGGAGAAGGCGGATCTCTACAAGAAGGTCGGCATGGGCGCCATTATCCGCATGGACCAGGACGGCAAGAACCGCGAGATCTATGCAACCGGCCTGCGCAATCCGGAGGGTATTGACTTCAACCCGAAGGACAAGTCGCTGTGGACCAACGACAATCAGGTTGACGGCATGGGCGACGATATCCCGCCGGGCGAGATGAACCGCGTCGACAAGGCCGGCGAGCAGTTTGGATTCCCATGGTACGGCGGCGGACACACGCGCACCAATGAGTTCAAAGCCGACACGCCTCCGGCCGACCTGGTCTTCCCCGAAGTCGAGCAGGTCGCGCATGCGGCCGACCTCGGCCTCTCCTTCTACACCGGCGACCAGTTCCCGGCGAAGTACAAGAACGCGATCTTCTCGACGCAGCACGGCTCGTGGAACCGCACCGTGCCGGTTGGCGCTCGAGTCATGGTTACCTTCCTCAAGGATGATGGCCATGTCGCCGGGCCTTCAATCCCGTTTGCTGAAGGTTGGAATGACAACGGCCACTATCTCGGTCGCCCGGTCGACGTGCAGCAATATTGGGACGGATCGCTGCTCGTGTCGGACGATCTTGTGGGCGCGGTCTACCGCATCTACTACGACGGCAAGTAAGAACAGCCTGCTTTGAGGGGGACAGCTCTCGCATTCGCGGGAGCTGTCCTTTTTTGTTTCGACCTCGTGGAGGACACATGCGGTTTGATCTGCATCCGTCGCTGAAAGCGGTCTCCATTGGCGCCTGCTTGGCCATTTTCTTCGCAGCCCAGGCCGAGGCGCAAGGCGATCCAAAGGCGGGGCGCGCGAAGGCGGAATCCGTGTGCGGCGTCTGCCACGGAGTCGACGGGCTTGCGAAAATCCCCGAGGCGCCGAATCTCGCGGGCCAGAGCGAGAACTACCTGACCGAGCAGATCACTGCCTTCAAGTCCGGGGAACGCAAAAACGAAATGATGTCGGTCGTGGTCCAGGATCTCTCGGAGACTGATATCGAAAATCTGGCCGCGTATTATTCGGGCATCGAGATTTCAGTGGGCAAAACGCCCGGTCAGTAGCCGCCCCCGCTTCGGCTCGGTAGCGCAAAAAAATAGCGCCATTTGGCGCTAGAATTTGGCCCAACTGAACGGTCCCATCAAGGCGGGAACGTCCAATCAGATCACGTGTTTTATGGCGCCGCCCGCTTTTAAGACGGGCGGCCTTCGGTATTACATCTCCGCCGACAGGTAGCTCGTCACTTCCATGCCAACGCAGACTTCACGAATTTCGGGGGTCGACCATGCCATGGCATCGTTTCCTTCTTAGATCTTGCAGGCTCCGCTCTCCCGGGAGCCCGGAGCTAAACATAAGGTATCACGGCGCCTAAACAACCGTCAAACCGTCGTCTTCCCTTCGATCGCGGATTTTTGATGAGCGCCGCCCGACCCCCAGCGATGGGCCAGCTCGGCCGCCGCCCCTAGAGCTTTGAGCCGGCGACAAGGTCCGCGGGGGCCTAACTCATTGAGATAGCATGAACGTTATGAAGTCACCCTTTTCCGTCGCGGTACAGTCTCGGCCGAGGACGTTGTTGCAGTTTCTTCCAAACCATTTTTCCGTTTTAGCCTGATCGCTGTAACGCTTTGGATTCGCCGAGGCCGCCATCGGCTCAATGTCCTTTCCCGCGCGGGTTTGCCCAGTCTTTGTCGCGTCTGTCGTGTGGCAGGTCGTGCAGGATGGCGTGTCGGGCTTGCCCATCGAGAATTTGTTCCTGAAGAGGTGCTCGCCTCGCTCGGCAGAAAATCCGCTGAAGCCGGGATCGGAGGCTTTCGCCTCGCTTGCATAGAAGTCGAGGAGCGATTTTGGCGATTCGGCTGCGGCGGCAGGCAAAAACGCGCAGGCCAAAACGACGATCGAAATCAGGCGGCAATCAGTCGCTTTCATTGAGAAGCTCGCTCGGGAATGTCGATGTCCTGCGGATCGAAGCGGCCCGTCGAAGCGTCGCTATGACACTTTTCGCAAGCGCCTTTTGCGCCGACTGCCCTGGACTTGAAGACGCTCTCGGGAATACCCCGGTGCATGCCGATCCAGAAAGGCGTCGCCGTCAGGCGAAGCGGATCCTGAGGGTTAGAGCCCTGAAGTTCGTGGGCGGCGCGCGTGTCCCATTTCTCAGCGGCGTTCATCGTCAGGTAAGCGCGTATGCGGCTCGCGAGGCCGGGGTCGATACTGGCGTCCTCGCCGAAATGATTCGAGAGACCATCCATGATCGCGATCCAACGTGGGCCCGGGGCGAGACTCGCCGGATAGGCCATATGGCAGCTCCCGCATTCTCGCGCATATATCGGATCGAGCGGACCCACCGGCACTCCCAACGCCGGCCGCGCCGACAGCGCCACGATTTGACGAATGGCGCCGGTCATTAGGATCAGAGCACAGAGCCCAGCGAGGACCGGTTTTGCTTTCGCCGGCCTCGCCGCATGGTCGGTGGCGGAAGCGGCCTTCTTACCAATGATCATGGCGAGCGGCAGATTGGTGCGGGCCTGGATGGACTCGTAGGCGACGCCCAGGAGATGAGCGGCGATCAACGCAGCGAGACCATAAGCGAGACCCAGATGGAGTCTTTGCGCCGCCTTGCCGGCAATGTAAGGCACGGCAAAAGCCAGGGGGCCCTGCTTGTCGACGCCACCGAGGGTGATGACCCCGGTCATTACGGAAAGAGAAATTATCGCGAGGAGGGCAAGCGCCATCAGGCTGCCGAGTGGATTGTGTCCCGGGTATCGCGGTCGCCGGCCGGCGACAAGCCCGGCAAGGTCGGCATTGATCGCGGTTAGGTGAATGGGAAAGCTGGAAAATCGCGCATAAGTCGAACCCATGAGGCCCCACAGCATGCGAAAGACGACGAGACCTCCAAGGGCGGCGCCTGCCGCGAGATGAATATTCAGCAAGTTTCGTGGTCCGAAAAGGCCGCTGACCAAGGCAATCGCGACTGCCGCGACCGCGAGCCAGTGGAACATGCGGACGCCAAGGTCCCAGACCCGCGTCATGTCAGCACCGACGGCGCAATTGGCCATGGTCCTTCCGCGACTTCGACGGCCTACTGAATGACGTTATTGTTGTTATGGCAGGCGAGGCAATTGGCGGGAGATTTGACCTGGCTATGTCTGACTCCGTCGAAGTTGAAGTCCGCGTGCATCTGGTTCCACCAGGGCGTGGCGGTAATCCTCAAAGGCGTGCTGTCCGCCAGGATAGCGCCTAAGTAGTGCCGCTCCCTAGCCGTGGCGCCCGGAGCGTCGGCTGCGTGCGAGGTCAGGAAATCGCGGATGACGTCCAGGTCCTTCTTCGGAATCGCAGCGTCCTCGCCGAAATGATCGTTCATCGTCGATAGAATCGCAGTCCATGAACGGCTGGGCAGCATTCGGGAGGGAAAGACCATGTGGCAATCGCCGCATTGTTCAAGCTCCGCAGGGGCTCCGGCGTTGCCCGGCTCCAGCGGACCCGGCGGCTCGGTGTCGCTTCGGGCGACGCCAAAAGCCGCTTCGACAGCAACGAGGGCGATGACAGCAGCGCGGGCAGCCAGACGCCTCGCGTCGCTAAACCTCCGCGCGCAGCGCGGGCGTCCAGCGATTGTTCGCACCTCAAAAAGCCCCCGCAAAGGCGCCGCCGTCGATCAGAATATTCTGGCCCGTGATGAAGCCAGCATGAGCGCTGGCGAGAAAGGCGCAGAGTGCGCCGAATTCGTCCGGATCGCCGAATCGCCCAACCGGGATTCGCGCCTTCGAATCACCCCGCGCGGTATCGACGCTGACGTTTCGCTGCGCCGCCGCGCGCGCAAGACCTGCTTTCTGACGGTCGGTCTCAAACGATCCAGGCTGGATCGAGTTGATCGTCACGTTGTCGCGCGCAAACAGACGCGCCGCCGATGCGAGAAATGCTGTCAATCCCGCGCGCGCTCCCGACGAGACGTCGAGGCCGGCGATCGGCGCCCGGACCGAACTCGAGGTGATGTTGATGATTCGCCCGAATTTACGCTCGACCATCCCCGGGGCCAGCGCTTGGACCAAAGCGATCGGGGTCAGCATGTTGGACTCGACGCCCTTGAGGACATCCTCGCGGCTGATTTCCGCGAAATTCTTATGCGGCGGGCCGCCGTTGTTATTGACGAGAATATCCGCGTCCGGGCAGGCGGCGATCAGCTCTGCCCGTGTCGCTGGATGGTCGAGATCGCCGGGGATTTCGCGGATCTCAACGCCCGTCGACTGGCGCAGTTCGGTTGCTGTGCGACCTAGGATCTCCTTGTCCCGTCCGTTGAGCACAATCGCGCATCCAGCTTCCGCCAGCGCCCGCGCGCAGGCTCGGCCCAAGCCTTTGCTCGACGCGCAAACAATCGCTTTCCGGCCTGCGATTCCTAAGTCCACTGTAGCGCCCCTGCTCTCGACACTCTTCAGGCTGAGAATTATAACCTTGGAGTGCGTCGAATTGTAAACCGTCCAGTGCGTCGCGTCATCGAAGCGACATGAGAATCTGCGCAGTCATTTCTCGTTGTTCGCCCCCTCGCGAGGAGGCCCCGGGTGCCCAAGTCCCAACAGACCCATCGATATAGGACATTGTTCCTATCGGATTTGCACTTGGGCACACGAGGGTGCCAGGCGCATCTCATCTTGGATATGCTGCGCCATGTCGAGGCGGACACGATCTATTTAGTCGGCGACATCATCGACGGATGGCGGCTCCGCTCCGGCTGGTACTGGCCTCAGGCGCATAACGACGTCATCCAGAAGTTGCTGCGAAAGGTGAGGCGCGGCGCGCGGATGGTGTTCGTCCCCGGCAACCACGATGAATTCGCCCGTCAGTTCTTCGGCCTGACCTTCGGCGGGATCGAGATCAGGCGGCAGGCGATCCATACCGCGGCCGACGGCAAGCGTTATCTCATCATTCACGGCGACGAATTCGACGTCGTCGTACGCCATTCGAAGTGGCTCGCCTTTTTCGGCGACTGGGCCTACGATTTTGCCCTGTTCGTCAACACGCATTTCAACGCGGCCCGGCGGGCGCTAGGCCTGCCCTATTGGTCGTTTTCCGCCTGGGCGAAACTCAAGGTCAAGAACGCGGTCAATTTCATCGGTTCATTCGAGAAAGAGCTGGCGGCGGAAGCCAGAAAACGCGGCGTCGACGGCGTTGTCTGCGGCCACATCCATCATCCGGTCATCCGGGACATGGAGGGCGTGATCTACGTCAACACCGGCGACTTCGTCGAATCGTGCTCGCTGGTGGTCGAGCACTATGACGGGCAGATGGAAGTGTTGCGCTGGAAGAAACCGCTGCCGCTCGCCGCCTGGGCCGATGACAAGCTATCGTTCGAGGAAGAAGCGACCGAGGCGGGGGCTGACGAGGCGCAAGCGGAATTGGCCTGATGCGTATCCTGATCGCCACCGACGCCTGGCGCCCGCAAGTCAACGGCGTGGTATCGACCCTGGAGCGAATGACCCAGGCGGCCGGCGAATTGGGGGCGTCGTTTGAATTCCTGACGTCGCAGGGCATGTGGACCGCTCCCTTGCCCTCCTATCCGGAAATTCGCGTGGCGCTCCCGTCCTGGCGACACATCGGCCGGCGCATCGAGGAAGCCAGGCCCGACCACATCCATATCGCCACCGAAGGCCCGATTGGCTGGCTGACGCGTCGCTATTGCCTCACCCACAAGCGGATCTTCACCACCAGCTATCACACCCGCTTCCCCGAATATGTGTCGGCGCGGGCCCGCATTCCCGAATGGTTGACCTACGCCGGCTTGCGCTATTTTCATGCGCCTTCAGCCGCGGTGATGGCGCCGACGCCCACGATCGGCGCCGACCTCACCCGCCGCGGCTTCCCCCGGGTCAGGCTCTGGACCCGGGGCGTCAACCACGCGGTCTACCGCCCGCGGTCAAAGCGCGCGCTCGACCTGCCGCGGCCGATCTTCCTATCGGTTGGACGGGTGGCGGTGGAAAAGAACCTTGAAGCGCTGCTTGGCCTCGATTTGCCGGGGTCGACCGTCATCGTCGGCGACGGACCGGTTCGCCGCCAACTCGAGCGCCGCTACCCCCATGCGCATTTCCTTGGCGCCCAGCAGGGGGAAGCCCTGGCCGACATCTATGCGAGCGCAGACGTGTTCGTCTTCCCCTCGCGCACCGACACGTTCGGGATCGTCATGATCGAGGCTATGGCCAGCGGCTTGCCGGTCGCGGCCTATCCCGTGCCCGGGCCGATCGATGTCGTGGGCGCCGGCGCCGGCGTGCTCGACGAGGATCTACGGGCGGCCTGCCTCAAGGCGTTGACCTTGTCGCGCGAGCGGGCGCGCGAACATTCGATGCGTTTCACCTGGAAAGAGAGCGCGCGCCAGTTCCTCGACAATATCGAAACGAGCCGCTCGGACGTTAAACTGGCGACCCTGTCGTCGCCGAAGACCGTCGGAATCGTGCGGCCAGTCAAGAACGGCTAGCGGCGGAAGCCCGGTTGATACAACTTGGCGCGCGAACTCCCTGCAAGGAAATGCAAGGGAAAGCAAATAAAAGCAAGCAAATAAGCTTGCATTTCCTTGTTTTTCCTTGGCCGAATCCGGACTTTTCAACGGGTTACGGCGAATCCAAATAAAAAAATCTCGCGGCCGCCCCAAGACCCGCTCTGGTTGCAAAAGGAGGCGCGTCGCCACTCAAGTCAACGGTTGAAGTGCATGTCGAGTCCGTTTCTGACCACGGGGATCACCCTACCCTGGCCTTCCGCTTTACGCAATCAAATGTACGGCCATTACGGCATTAGCTGCCGGTCAGCCATCCGATGGCTTTGCCCGAGCCCATGCTGTCACGGCCGGGCTTGTCCCACGGCTGTCCGGTTCAAGTTTAGGTCAAGGAGAATTGGAGCTGGCGTGAGTCGAGCGGCGGGGACGGCGGGGGATTTCGGAGTCGAGTGGCGTCTTTTCTGTGTGCATGAGATTGGCGCGTACGAGTCGAACAAGCTCGACGAAGCCGTAAGCATCTTTCGTGATCTGTTTCACATGTCGCGATGACCGCGCGGACGCCGTTCATGCGCATGTTCGCCAGCGTCATCGGGGCCCGAAGTTTTTGCTCATGCTCGGCCCCGCCCGCGTCAGGGCACTTGTCACAGTGGACTGACCCACTCTTTGCGCGCCATTGCCAGCCATTCTTCAATCGCCTCCCGGCTGGCGAGCCCGTCGACCGTCTGTCGCAGCGCCTCGACGCCATCGCCGTCGAACTCTGGCGCGAAAACCCACACCCTTAAGAAGGTGCGTATGGCGGCGATGTCTTTCGCTGTCATCGGCTTGCCTTTGAGATAGGCCCTGACCGCAGGGCGCAGGACGCCGCGCGTGTCGTACATCCAGAAATCGGGATCAGGGCGAGAGTAGCTCATGGCGCCATCAGCGAGCGTGTACGATGCAGACGTTGTCGCATCGCCGCTGCTCTGTCGAAAAGACAGCTGATCTGGGGAGCTGCCTGGCAATACACACGCGCCACGCGAGTCCGCAGGCTAGCCGCACCGTCCGCCATCGATGTCCGATGGGGGCGGATTCCCCAATGGGAAGCGGCAGCGATCTAATACACACGCATTATTGGCCAATACAGCCGCATTATTGGCCGTTTTCAGGCGCGCGGCGGTCCGTTTTCACTCTCTCCGAGAGCGAGCGCAGAAGAGAAACTCGAGCCAAGCCACCGCGCTCATCCGCTTAATGCCGCGTGCGTCGAGCACTGGCGCGCCTGCGCATATCCAAAGCTACAGCGCCGCGTTCAGCCCCTCGACAGGTCGAACTGGCGCTCGACGGCGATCGGCCGGTCGGGCTTGACCTTGGGGCCCGCGAGAATCCATCCGCCAAGGTCGCGCCCGAAAGCGATTCCCGGCCTTTCGATCAGCGCCGAGAGCACGGCTGCCGCGGCGAAGGTCGCGGCGATCGAGGCGCAAAACTGCCATTGGCCATATCCGAAGTGGGATCCGAAGAACACGACTATCGGGATATGGACAAGGTAGACGCCGAAGCTCAATTCGCCAATCTTTCGCAGACCCCGTGTTCGCATAATTCGAGACAGCGGGGAGGCCGAAGGATGGAGCAAGCCGTAGATGACGCCGCCGACGACGAGCGGAGCGATGGGAAAGACGGCGTCATAGTAGGACAGCCAGGCGCCCGGCCGCGCCAATTCGGCCATCGAAGGGTCGCCGCGGAAAAGCGCAAAATAGAGGAACGGATAGGCGCAGAGGAACCCGATCGGCGCGATCCAGGCGATGCACGCGCCGCGGCGCGGAAATCGGATCCGGCCGTTCGCCAGCAGCGCGTAGAACAGGACGCCGCCGACGAACGAGTTGGCGTAATGATGAAAGCCAAGCGTCATCCACAACGACGCCGGAGCGCCGTTGCGGCGCGCGAGCGCGATCGCAACGCACCAGGCGAGATAGGCTGAGCCGAGCAGCGCCGCGCCGCACCGCGATCGCGTCGCCCCCGCCGCCAGCGCCAGTACGATCGGCAGGTAGAGGTAAAACGTGAGTTCGACCGGAATGGTCCAGAGCGCGCCTGGCGCCTCGCCGAGGGTCAACGATCGTCTCAACTCCTCCCAATAGCCGACGGATAAAGGAAAAAACGATGACGGATTCCAGAACGTGAGCGCGATGACCACGAAAAGCACGGGAAATATGCGGAAGACCCGGTTGATCGAGTAGGCGATCAGCGAAAGATGCGGGCGAGCGGTCCAATTCGGATCCGACGCGAGCGAATGTGAGAGCAGGAAAGACGAAAGAAAGAAGAACACCATCACCCCCCATTGCCCCGAATATTTGAAGAGGGGCGCGCTGGGCAGGAAGCCGACGGGCAGGAGGCCGCTATACTGGTAATGCGCCAGCATCACCGTCAGGGCCGCGAAGCCTCGCAACGAAGTGAATCGTTGGTCGATGCGGGATCGCCAGTCCGGATCGCCTGGGTTCAGGGCGTATGGCATCGATGACGGTTCCAAGCCAACGAGCAAGGTCGCCGCTCGCGGGGTGAATCACGGCGCCGACAACCTTTGCCGCAAATCGGCCAGCGCCGGATTTGCCAGCGACTTCGGCGATACGCTCGCTCCGAGACGTATAGAAAGCCTGAAGCCAGACGATCTGATTCTCGGAAAAGCCGTTTGCGCGCCTGACGCGCCGCAGCGGGCCCTCCGGGTTCAGCCGGCGAGGCTTAAGGCGACCGCTGCGGCAGCGGTCGCGACGACGACAAGCAGCGGGGGCGCGCGCCACACGATCAGGGCGACAAAGCCCGCCGCCGCAATGGCGAAATCGGTCGGGCCCCGAACGGCGCTCGTCCATACCGGATTATAGAGCGCGGAAGCGAGCAGGCCGACCACGGCCGCATTGACGCCGGCCATCGCCGCACGCACATCGCCGCGGGCTCGCAAGCCGTTCCAAAACGGGAGCGCCGCCATCAGCAGCAAGAGTCCGGGCGCGAAGATCGCGACCAACGCCAGCGCCGCCCCGGCGACGCCGCCCGGCGCAACGCTGGCTACCGCGCCGAGGTAGGCGGCAAAAGTGAACAGCGGCCCCGGCACGGCCTGGGCGGCGCCGTAGCCAGACAGAAAGGCGCTGTCGGAGACCCAGCCCGGATCGACCACTGCGGCACGGAGCAGCGGCAAGACGACATGACCGCCGCCGAACACCAGCGCCCCCGAGCGGTAGAAGGCGGCGACCAGGGCCGCGACGCTCGCGCGCGCCGGAACGAACGACAGCGCGAGCAGAACGGCATAGAGGCCGGCGAACACGATCCCCATGCGCCGGGAGATCGGCGCCTCGGCCACGGCGCCGGCGACATCTCCGCCCTGCCGGCAGACGATGAGTCCGGCGAGGGCGCCGAGAAGGATGATGGCGATTTGAGCCCACCCCGCCGGCGCAAACGCCATCAGGAGCAGCGACAGCACGGCGATCGTCGCGCGCGCCCTGTCCGGACACAGGCTCTGAGCCATTCCGATGACGGCCTGAGCGACGATAGCGACCGCGACCAGCTTGAGGCCGTGCAGCAGCCCGTCGCCAACAGGGCCCTTGAGCGCGCCCTCGCCACAGGCGAACAGCGTCATGGCCGCCGCCGACGGCAGGGTAAAACCCGCCCATGCGGCGAGGCCGCCGAGGTATCCGGCGCGCATGAGCCCGACGGCGAAGCCAACCTGGCTGCTGGCCGGCCCCGGCAAGAACTGGCACAGCGCAACCAGCTCGGCATAGGCGCGGTCGTCGAGCCATGCGCGCCGGACGACGAACTCGCGGCGGAAATAGCCGAGATGCGCGACAGGCCCGCCGAAACTTGTCAGGCCAAGCTTCAGAAAAATGAGCAGGACTTCGAGCGGGGAGCCCGTGTTGCTTCGCCCGAGCCCGACGCCCTCGAACGCCGAGGTCACCGGCCGAGCCTATGCATCATCGCCGCGCCCGAGACGACGGGACAATCGCGCGGCGCAATCCCTGCTTTTTCCAGCCCTTGCCTAGGCCGCTTTCGACAGCCGCTGCTGAACCGTCGTCCTCAGCTTGTTCAGATCGTGCGCGAACAGGCGGATGCCGTCGGACAATTTCTCCGTCGCCATCTGGTCCTCGTTCAGCATCCAGCGGAAGGTCTTCTCGTCCATCGCGATCTTGGCTGGGGCTGGACCTGGCTTGGCCGGGTCGAGCTGCCGCTTGAGTTCGCCCTCCTCTTTCGACAGCGCCTCGAGCAGCTGGGGCGAGATGGTGAGCCGATCACAGCCCGCGAGCGCCTCGATCTCGCCGGTGTTGCGGAACGACGCGCCCATCACGACCGTCTTGATGCCGTAGGTCTTGTAATAGGCGTAAATGGTGCGAACCGAGAGCACGCCCGGATCGGTCTCGGCGGTGTAGGGACCGCCGCCCGCCTTCACGTGCCAATCGAAAATGCGTCCAACGAAGGGCGACAGAAGGAACGCCTTCGCATCTCCCGCCGCAACCGCCTGGGCGAGCGAGAAGGCAAGGGTCATATTGCAATCGATGCCTTCGGCCTGCAGCCGCGTGGCCGCCTGCAAGCCTTCCCAGGTCGACGCGAGCTTGATCAGGATGTGCTCGTGGCCGATGCCCCGTTCCTTATAGAGGGCGATGAACGACTTCGCCTTGGCGACCATGGCGTCCGTGTCAAACGACAGGTCCGCGTCAACTTCGGTCGACACGCGGCCAGGAACGATCTTCGTCAATTCAGCGCCGAAGTTCACGGCAATGCGATCCGTGACCTCGCCGATCGAAGCCTTTTGCTTGCCGCCCCACGTAATCGCCTCGTCGACGAGACGCGCATAGGCCGGCATCTCCGCCGCCTTCAAAATCAGCGATGGGTTTGTCGTGGCGTCGGTGGGCTTGTAGGCGCGGATCGCCTCCATGTCGCCGGTGTCCGAGACGACGGTGGTCATTGTGCGCAATTGATCAAGCTTATTGGTCATGGACGAGCCTCCTTCGGCAACTTCCCTTTACCCTTCCGCCGATTGTCGCGCCTCGGCGCGTCATAAGCAAGCGCGAAGCCGAAGTGTGGTCGGAACCTAACGCACCCGAGCCCGTTCCTGCTCACAGTCACGTTATCGAAGGAGCGCGCCCCATGCCAAATCGTAAGACCCTGGAAGATCTGTTCTCCGAGACCCTCAAGGATATCTACTTTGCCGAAAAGCAGATTCTGCGCGCCTTGCCCAAAATGGCCAAGGAAGCCTCGTCGCCCGAACTGAAGCAGGCTTTCGAGACCCATCGCGACCAGACGGAAGGCCACGTGGAACGCCTTAACGAGATGTTCGAGCAGCTGGGTAAACCTGCGCGCGGCAAAACGTGCGAGGCGATCCTCGGGATCATCGACGAGGCGAAGGAGATCATGGAGGATTTCAAGGGCGCAGAGGCGCTCGACGCCGGCCTCGCCTCGTCAGCCCAGGCCGTCGAACACTATGAAATCGCCCGCTACGGCACGCTCAAGACCTGGGCTCAGGAACTTGGGCACAACGACGTGGCGAAGCTGCTCGACCAGACTTTGCAGGAAGAGATCAAGACCGACCAGCTTCTCACCAAGATCGCGACATCGGCGATCAACATGAAAGCGAAAGCGGCCTGAGCGCTGGCGCAAACAAGAAGCGGCCGGCGTCGCAATCGCTGGCGCTTCTCATTCTTTCCCCGTCACGGCGCCGATGAGAAACCGGGCGAGCGCAATGAGCGGCGGCGTCAGCCCGACACCGCATGCCAGCGCCCAGCCCCCGCGCGCGTAAGCCCATGCGCCGAGAGCGGAGCCTATCGCGCCGCCGACGAACGCCGTCGACAAGTAGACGCCGTTGAGCCGTCCGCGCGCTTCTGGGGCGAGCGCGAAAATGGCCCGATAGCCGAAGACGAGATTGGCCTGCACCCCGAAGTCAACCGCAATGGCGGCAGCGACCAGAAGCGGTAGCGCGACGACCGAGCCCTGCGGGACGAAGATCGACCCGAACATGGTGAGCGCAACGAGGGCGATCGCGGCGCCGGTCGCCGGCCGGCCCCAGCCGCGATCGGCGACCCGGCCCGCTATCGGCGCGCCGATGGCGCCAGAAACGCCGGCGAGCGCGAAGAGCGCGATGCCGTTCTGCGTCAGGCCATAGTGGGGGCCAGCAAGGAGCAAGGGCGTCGTTGTCCAGAACAGGCTGAAGGCGAAGAAGAGGCAGCCCTGATAGAAGGCGCGCCGGCGCAGGACCGGCGTCCCCCTCACCAGATGGACCATCGAGCCCATCAGTTCGCCGTAGGTCATTTTGGTTCGCGGCATGCGGGTCGGCAACGAACGCGATAGGGCGGCGGCGAGCATCACCATCGCCGCGGCCGGGAGCCCGAACACCACGCGCCATGACGACTGCGCGGCGATGAAGCTCGAAACAGGACGCGCCAGCATGATGCCGATCATGAGCCCGCTCGACACCATGCCGACGACGCGCCCGCGCGTCGCATCGGGCGCCAGATGCGCAGCGAGCGGGATCAGGATTTGCACCGCAACGGAGCCCAAGCCGATCACGGCGGCGCAGGTCAGAAAGAGAGCGGCTGAGGGCGCGAAAGCGGCGCAGGCAAGCGCGACCGCACTGAGCGCCACCGAGATCAAGATGAGCTTGCGGTTCTCGACGAGGTCGCCGAGCGGCACGACGAACAGGAGGCCGACGCCGTAGCCGATCTGAGACATTGTCACGATGAGGCCCGCTGCGCCCGTGGCGAGGCCAAGCGATTGGGCGATCTCCGCGATCAGCGGTTGCGCGTAATAGATGTTGGCGACGAGGAGGCCGCAGGCCGCGGCCAAGGTCAGAATGGCGCCGGACGATACATCCGGCGGCGGAGGCGGCTTGCGCAGCGCCGGCGCGGGCGTCGGTTCAGAGAAGGCCTCCGCAATCTTCACCCGATCCAACGACAACTCCCATTCTCAAATAGGATAGCCCTCCCCTGAATGATTGGCGCCTCAACCGCCTTCGCCGGCGGAATTCCCGCGATCAGCGCCATAAGGACTCGGGCGACCCCTCCGTGCGAAATCACAAACGCGTGTTCGCTGAGGCCGTCGAGCCACGGACGCAGCCGGACCGCGAGCATGGCATAGCTTTCTCCGCCCTCGGGCGCAAAGGCCCACCGGTCCTTGCGCCGGGCGCGCAAGCCTTTGGCATCCCTGACTTCGATCTCCGGCCAGGTCAGCCCTTCCCAGACGCCGAAGCTGAGCTCTTTCAAGACCGGGTCGAGGTGATAACGCCCAGGCTTTAGGCCCATCGCGTCGCGCGCGATGTCCATCGTCTCCCGCGCCCGCTCGAGGGGCGACGCGAAAAACGCCTCTGCCTCATCAAGCCGGTCGATCTCGGGGCCGAGAAGGCTGCGCAGCGTTCCGCCGATCGCGCGCGCCTGCTCGCGGCCTCGTGCGTTGAGAGGGGTGTCGAGCTGTCCCTGCAGACGGCTCTCGGCGTTATACGCCGTCTCGCCGTGGCGCACGAAGATAAGGCGATGCGGAAATTCCGGCACGCGGAGACAGTCCCTTGGAGTGATTAGGCCGGCGCTTTGAGCACGCTCAGTTACCGAGCGCCAGCGGCCTCAGGCCCCATTGCTTCGCCAGCGCGCGGCATTCGCCGACCGTTCCAACGCCGGTCGTTGTCGACACCGCGCGCATCGACGCTGCGGCGCATGCATGCCCGAGTTCCAGGCACTCGACCATTGGCCATTGCTCATGCAGCCCATAAAGTATGCCGGCGGCGAAGGCGTCGCCCGCGCCGTTCGCGCCTACAATGGCGCTCGCGGGCAGAGCGACCGAGCCCAGCGCGAGACGCGATCCGTCGCGTCCGACCACCACCCCGCCCTCGGGAAAGTGAGCCGCAGCCCAACGCATCGAGCCGAGCGCGAGCACATCTTCAATCGCCCGCACGACTGCGGCCGGGTCGGTCGAACCGTCGCGCCGCCGTGTCTCGCGTCCCGCCAGCGCGCCGATCTCGTAATCGTTGACGATCAGGCAATCGAGATGCGGCAGGCAGGGACGGCCGAGCTCGGCGAGCCTTTCGGCGCGGGTTGTCATCAGTTCGAGATTGGCGCTGAGGCCGGCCGCGCGAGCCTTGCGCAACACGGCGACCCAGCCGTTGGCGTCGCCGCGCCACGGCAGGTCCATAGCCTTGTGCGCTCCTGGCAATCCAAGATGCAGAATTTTCGCGGCCGTAAATGAGAAATCGAAATCGTCGGGCGTCATCGCGGCCGCCACGCCCTGATGGAAGAAATGGGTGCGGCGGCCATTGGCCGCGACGTTAAATGCGTCGACGCTCATCGTCGCGCCGCCGGGCGCCGCGCGAAGCGCCGTGCGGTCGACGCCAAGCGCATCACACTCTTGAAAGAGAAAGCGTCCGAGATCGTCATCGCCGACAAGACCCATCGCCTCGACTGGAAGTTCGGGATCGAGGCGCTTGAGGTCGAAGGCCATATTGGAGCCGGAGCCGCCGTTCTGACGATCGATGGCCAGAACCTCGTTTGAGGTGTCCTCATCCGGCCAGCGTGCGATCGACTTGTTGAAATCGACGCACCAGGTGCCGGCCGACAGCACGCCCCGCCGCTCGCTCATCGGTCAGCCCGACTTGAGGACAGCTTCTGTGATCGTGCTGTCGGTCGCGATCTCGCGCGTCGGTTTCAGACCCTTTTTCTCAAGCGCCGAATGGTAATCTTTGACCGCTTCGGGTGGGGTCATGGCGCCGTCTGCGACCGCACGCATGAGCCGCACGATGTCGAGCGGAGATTCCGCGAGGTTGATCTTGCGGCCGAACAGCGCGACGCGCGCGCCATATTTTTCCGCCTGATGAATGAGCTCGAAACAATCGCGGGTCGTCCCTGCTCCGCCGCCCAATACGCCAACCACGAGGCTCGGGTCGAACGACGCCAACTCTTCCAGCGCTCTCGGCCCGTTATAGACGATCTTGAGGAATTTCGGCCGCTCCGCCTCGGTAAGCCCCGCGAGACAGCGGACGATCGCGTCGTTGACGAACTGTGGCATGGTCTCCGGCGTCAGGCCGCGCTCGACATTCGGATTGAATACCTCGAGGAAATAGGAAAAGCCGTTGGCTTCGGCGTCGTCACGAAAATCGGTGAACGCCTCGAGCGAGATATGGTCGGCGTCGATGTCGTTGGTGAAGGTGATCGAATAGAGGCCAAGGTCGGTCAGCGGCTTCACATGCTCGAGCGAGGCGGTGCGGAACGGCCGCGACGGGTGGTTGTGGAAGGACGCTCCGCGATGGCGCCAAACGTCGGTCGTGTCATTGGCGCGGATGACCGGCTTCACTCCCGTTCCTGCGAACACGTTGCGCTTGACGAGGTTTTCCAGATTCGAGACCGAGGTCAGCATGATGTCGACGACATCCTGCTTGACGATCGCCTCGACCGTATCGAGGAACTCGGCGCGCGTGCGAAATCGCGGCGCCGCTCCGTCAGCCGTCGGCGCCGGCCCAACCGCATGCAGGCCCGGGCCCATATCGGGGTCCTTGGCGTCGGCGATGATGAAATCCGAACGCTTATAGGCGCCGCTGCGAATGCGCGCGAGCTTGCCGTCGAGTCTGACCATGAACGTCTCTCCAGTTTCGCCGCCGGGTTTACAGGGCGCTCCTCACGGATGGCAACCGGCTTGAGGGGTCGCTGGCGCTCGTCGGGGCTTGCCGCTAGTTTGCGGCCCCCGGCGGGGGCCTGCTTTTGCGGGTGGAGTGTCGATGGCCAAAAGTTTACGCAACCCGCGCAACGCCCGGGCCGTCCGGAGCTGGCGCCTGATCGCGTCAATATCGCCATGGGCAACCTCATCGACTTCGTCTCGACGCTACGAAAGCCCGGCCCGTAGGCTCAGATTCGACGCCCGCGCTCCATGCGTCCATATGTTCCAACTGAAGAGCCCAAGAGATGCCTGAGTCGCAACGTCTTCGCATTCTCCTCATCGGCGCAAGCGGAGTGCTCGGGCGGGCAATCGTAGCCGAGCTTTCGCCGCGCCATGACATCGTGTCCGCTGGATCGAAGTCGGGCGACATTCGCATCGACATCGCCAATCCCGCGAGCATCGTCGCGGGCCTGAAAGCGGCTGGGCCGCTGGATGCGGTTGCTTGCGCCGCCGGCGCCGTGAACTGGCATTCGCTTTCCACGATCAAACTCGCGGGGCTGGAAAAGTCTTCCTACGGATTGGGGCTGACCGATAAACTCATGGGCCAGGTCAATCTGGCGCTGGCCGCCCGCGAGCACATCAACGACCACGGCTCGATCACGCTGATCGCCGGCGTGCTATCGCGGACGCCGATCGTTGCGGGTTCGTCCGCCAGCATGGTCAATGCGGCCATCGAGGCCTTCGCGATGGCGGCTGCGATCGAAATGCCCCTGGGCATCCGCATCAACGCGGTGAGCCCGACCGTGTTCGAGGAATCGATGGCGGACTTCGGGCCGTTGTTTCGCGGTCACGATCCCGTGCCGGTCGCCCGCGCCGCCCGCGCCTTCAGCCGCAGCATCGAAGGCGCAGAGAGCGGCCAGACCTACCGCGTGGTCTGATCGCGCCACATGAACAAGGCTTTATTCGTCTACATTACGCTCGCAGCTTTGGCGCTCGCTGTTTTCGCGATCTGGCCCGAGCTCGACCTCAAGGGCGCGCATTATTTCTATCACGGCGGGGGCTTTTTCGGCCGCACCGACTTCGAACGCTTCGGCCGCGACTTTTTCCGAGTGACGCCGTTCGTGGTGCTGGCGGTCTATGCGGCGCTGTGGGCCGCCAAGCGTCTAGGGGCTGGGCTCCCCTGGGCGCCGAGCGGCCGTGCGATGATCTTTCTCATCGCCACGATGGCCATCGGGCCGGGCCTCATCGTCAACCTCGGCTTCAAGGATCATTGGCATCGTCCCCGTCCGGTCCAGACCCAGGACTTCAACGGGCCGAACCCGTTCGTACCCTGGTATGACGACAACGGCGGATGCAAAATGAACTGTTCGTTCGTCTCCGGCGAAGCCTCGAGCGGCTTCTGGATGGTCGCGCCGGCGAGCGTGCTCCCCCTGCCCTGGCGCGCTCCCGCGATCGTCGCTGCGTTCGTCTTTGGGTTCGGCGCGAGCCTCTTGAGGCTCGCCTTCGGCGGCCACTATCTCAGCGACGTGCTGCTCGGCGGCCTTGTCACGCTGATCGTCATCGAAATTGTCCGCCGGCTGATCTGGCCGAAAGGCACGTCCGAGGCGGAGGCGCCCCAAATTCCGGGAATCCGTCGGTCGCAACGCCGCGATGCGTCCAGGCGGGCCGCCCGGTAAATCTTGAGCTGCGTTGATTGACAACAAACGGGCCGAAGGGTCTCCTGCCTCCCTCGGAGGAAACATCATGGCGGAGGCGCCAATCGTCGGCCGGCGGCGGTGGGGGATCGGGGTCCTGCTCGGGGCCGGCATTCTCATCAATTATTTCGACCGGGTGAACATCTCGGTCGCCGCGCCCCAGCTCCAGCAAGAGTTCGGCCTGACGCCGGCCGATCTGGGATTGCTGTTCAGCGCCTTCTTCTGGTCGTACGCGATTCTGCAGATCCCCGTGGGCATCGTGCTCGACCGGCTTGGCGTGACGACAGTGAGCCGCTTTGGCGCGTTTCTGTGGGGCGTCGCTTCCGGCGTGGTCGCGTTCGCGACCGGCTTCGGCTCAATCTTCGCGGCGCGTGTCCTGCTCGGCGTCGCGGAGGCGCCAGCCTTTCCGGCCAATTCCAAGGCCACCGGCTATTGGTTCCCGCGCGGCGAGCGGGCGAGGGCGACCTCGATCTTCGACGCTGCGGCGAAATTCTCCAACGTCATTGGCGTGCCATTGGTGGCGGTCGCCGTCGTGACCTTCGGCTGGCGCTGGGGCTTTGGCCTCACCGCGATCCTCAGCTTCGTTTACTTTCTCGCCTACTGGTTCATCTATCGTGATCCGAGCGCCGATCCGAAGCTCAGTCGTGAGGAGCACGACTACATCCGCAAGGGCGGCGCAACGCCCGAAGGCGAGGCGGAGGCGAGCCCCATCGGCATGCTGGGCTATCTCCTGCGCAATCGTAAGGTATGGGGCCTCACCATCGGCTTCGCCGCTTACGGCTATTCATTCTACCTCTTCCTGACCTGGCTGCCGGGCTACCTTGTCAGCGAGATGCACATGAGCATCATCAAGTCGGCGGGCTATGCGGCGATACCCTGGGCTTTCGCGACCATCTCCGATCTCGTCGTCGGCGGCTGGCTGATCGATCACCTGCTCGCGAAGGGCTACGATGACACGAAGACGCGCAAGGCGGTGCTGGTCGGCGGCATGGTTCTCGGCCTCGCCGTGTTCGGCGCGACGATGACGACAAGCCCGGTGTGGGCGATAGTCTGGATCACCATTGCGCTCAGCGGGCTGGCGGCGGCGGCGCCGGTCGGGTGGTCGATTCCCTCGCTCATCGCTCCCAGGGGCGGCACAGGCACGATTGGTGGGGTGATGAACTTCTTCAATAATCTCATGGGCGCGATCGCTCCCGCAGTCACAGGGTTCGTTGTCGGCGCGACGAATTCCTTTTCGCTCGCGTTCCTGGTGGCGGGGATTGTGCTGCTCGTCGGCATCTTCTTCTTCGTCGTGGTGCTGGGCAAGATCGAGCCGATCCCCGAGCCGGACACGGGCGCGGCCGCTCTCTCGCCCGCGTGAGCAACCGATGAACGACGCCAAAAACGGAACCGCCCTGGTCGTCATGGGCGTGTCGGGCAGCGGCAAGACGACTGTCGCCGAGCTGCTCGCCAAGAAGCTCGGCTGGCCGTTCATGGAGGGCGACCGGCTGCATCCTCCGGCCAATGTCGAGAAGATGCGGCAGGGAATTCCGCTCACCGACGCCGACCGCTGGCCTTGGCTCGACCGGATCGGCGAGGAGCTCAAAAGCTGGGCCGCCGTGGGGAAGTCTGGCGTACTGACCTGCTCGGCGCTTAAGCGCGCTTATCGCGATCGCATCCGCTCGGCCCGCGCGGACGTTCGCTTCGTCTATGTGAAGGGCACGGAGACGCTGATTGAGGCCCGCGTCGCCGCACGCCACCACGAATACATGCCGGCCTCCCTGCTCCGCAGCCAATTCGATACGCTGGAGGAGCCGACGCCGGACGAACAGGCCGTGACCGTCGACGCGGGCGGCTCCGCGGATGAGGAAGTCGCTGCTGTCATCGCCGCGCTCAACCTCTCCCCTTCCCGGTTAAGCTAGCGGGTTGCGCGCCGCGAGCGCGGCTCTATAAGTCCGGCCGACGGTTCCGAGGGCCACCCACCCTCAACCGTCATGGCCGGGCTTGACCCGGCCATCCACGTGTCTCCATCCGCACGATCGCGGCCAAGCGCGCTTCCCGTGCGCTCTTCGGCCCCCTTGGGCGGACGAGTTCCGACTCGCCTTCCAGCAGAGCGGCGTGGATGGCCGGGTCAAGCCCGGCCATGACGGGGCTTTTCTTTGAAGAAAGTCCTGCGACCCATGCCGAGCCCCAAGAAGCCGCAAGTCAAGCGCGTCGTCCTCGCCTATTCGGGTGGGCTGGACACGTCGATCATCCTCAAGTGGCTGCAGACCGAATA
>Ga0209624_10000249_pt1 | contig 48553 bp, 32 predicted proteins | sample JacPinW_OM2H0_O1_FD_188565 | JGI IMG/M metagenome (GOLD analysis project Ga0209624, IMG submission 188565) | Forest soil microbial communities from Algoma, Ontario, Canada - Jack Pine, Ontario site 1_JW_OM2H0_O1 (SPAdes) (version 2) | ecosystem: Environmental > Terrestrial > Soil > Boreal...
GGGGATACACCATGCTGGTCGATATGCCCCTGAATTCAATCCCGTCGACTACAAATGTCGAGGCGCTCGAGGCGAAGCGCGAAGCAGCTCGGGGCAAATGTTCTGTCGACTGGGCTGCCTGGGGAGGAGTAGTTCGCGGGAATCAACAAGACATTGAACCGCTCGCCCGCGCCGGCGTCCGCGGGTTTAAATGTTTCCTGGTACATCCCGGCATCGAAGAATTCTCGATGGTTAGCGAGGCTGATCTGCGCAAATCCTTGCCGCACGTGGCGCGATCCGGACTGCCTCTGTTGGTGCACGCGGAACTCCCCGGACCCGTGGACGCGGCAACCGAACAGTTGCAAACGGCGGATTGGACTCGATACCCGACTTACCTGCAATCTCGACCGGACGAAGCGGAGATAGCGGCAATTCAGCTGATGATCACACTATGCCGCGAATACGGATTTCATCTGCACATCGTCCATCTTGCGACCTGCCGTGCCTTAGAGATTCTGGGAGAGGCACGAAGTGAGGGACTGCCGATCACGGTCGAGACTTGCCCCCACTACCTGCATCTGACAGCGGAAACGATCCCGGACGGCGCGATCCAATGCAAGTGCGCACCTCCAATCCGCAACTACGCGAATCGAGAAAAGCTCTGGCAAGGACTGCGAGACCGCATCATCGATCTCGTCGTCACCGACCATTCGCCGTGTCCGCCTGCCTTGAAGCGAATGGACGAAGGAAACTTTCAGACCGCATGGGGCGGTATTGCCAGTCTCTCGATGGCGCTCCCGATCATGTGGACCGAAGCAAGACAGCGCGGCTTCGCGCTGACCGACATTGTGCGCTGGATGGCGGAACAACCCGCGAAGCTTGCTGGATGTCAGGCGCACAAGGGGCAGATATCACCCGGCTACGACGCCGACCTCGTCGTGTTCGATCCGGAAGCGGAGTTTCAGGTCACGAGCGATCGCCTTCATCATCGACACGCTGTATCTCCATATCTCGGCGAAACCCTGTGCGGCGTTGTGAAGAGAACTTATGTACGCGGCAAGTTGGTGTTTCAGGATGGAGAATTTCCAGGACGACCTTCGGGTCGCGAGTTCGCCCCGGCATCTCCTGAGATGAGTGTTCGTCGTTGAAACTGGAGTTGGATGAAAACTGAGAACATCATCGGCGCGTCCGTGCCCCGCAAAGAAGGACGCGACAAAGTCACCGGCCGCTCGCAATACATCGATGACATGACTCTTCCCGGCATGATCTACGGCGCAACCGTGCGCAGCACAATTCCGCGCGGCAAGATTAGGAACATCACCTTCGGCCCCGAAGTCGAATGGAAGGAATTCGTCGTCGTCTCCGCAAAAGATATCCCGGGAAAGAATTGCGTCGCCTTGATTTCCGACGATCAGCCATGTCTCGCCGACGACGTTGTCAATCATCCGGAGGAACCGATCCTTCTTCTTGCGCATCCCAATCGGCACGTCTTGCGTAAGGCAGTCGAAGCCGTCTCTATCGAATACGATCCCCTGCCGGCTTTATTTACTCTCGAAGAGAGCGAGCAGCCAAAGCAGATCATCTGGGGCACGGACAACGTGTTCAAGCATTATCTGATCGAAAAAGGAGATGTGGATACAGTTTGGTCTAACGCCGATTACATCGTCGAAGGTGAATATACGACTGGCGCCCAGGAACAGCTTTACATCGAGAACAATGGAGTCATCGCCAGCTTCGACCCCGCGAACGGGATCACCTTGTGGGGATCGCTGCAATGTCCGTACTACGTCCACAAGGCGCTCATGAAGCTGTTCCATTTGCCGGAAGACAAAGTCCGTGTCGTGCAGACGGAAACCGGCGGGGCCTTCGGAGGCAAGGAAGAATATCCCTCGATGATCGCGGGCCATGCCGCCCTGCTCGCGATGAAATCGGGCAAGCCGGTAAAGATTATCTACGACCGGATGGAAGACATGACCGCCACCACAAAGCGGCATCCATCGCGGACGCGCCACCGCACCGCCGTAGATCGGAACGGCAAAATCCTCGGTGGCGAAATCGATTTCGCAGTCGACGGCGGAGCCTACACGACGCTCTCATCGGTCGTGTTATCCCGCGCCACGATTCACGCCGGCGGACCATATTACTGGCCGCATGTGCGGATCCGCGCGAAAGCGGTGGCTACCAACGCCCCGCCGCACGGAGCCTTCCGCGGATTCGGCGCGCCACAAAGTCTGTTCGCCCTCGAGCGCCACATGGATCGCATCGCAGCCACTGTCGGGATTTCTCCGATCGAAATCCGTCGACGAAATTTTCTTAAGACCGGTCAGGCGACCACAACGGACCAAATAATCCACGAGCCGATTGACCTCGATCAACTTCTGGAGCGCGGATTGACTCTAGCCGACTACCGCGAAAAGAAGGAACGCTTCCGCGCCGAGAACGAATCCGTGACTCACAAAAAGGGGATCGGCATTGCGACGTTCTTGCACGGGGCCGGATTCACAGGTTCGGGCGAACGCTATCTCGCGTCAATAGTCGGTTTGGAAGGCCTTGCCGACGGCCGAATCCGCGTACTGGTTTCGAGTACAGAATTCGGCCAAGGCACAAAAACCGTTCTTTCGCAGATCGCGGCCGAGGCCCTGGGCTTGCCTTACGACGACGTCGAAGTCGCGCAGGCGGATACGGAAAGAGTCCCAAACAGCGGGCCGACCGTTGCTTCCCGTACGATCATGGTGGTGGGGAAACTGGTGCACTCAGCGGCCCACGGCATCCAGCAAACGCTGGTTACTGCTGGATATCTGCGAGATGGCTACACACAAGAAGAGTTTCGGGAAGCATGCGCGAAATACGTTGCGGAACGGGGTGAACTGAAATCATGGGCGCGCTACGAAGCACCGCCCAACATCTTCTGGGACGACGAAAAGTATCGTGGCGAAGCCTATGCTGCATATGCCTGGGCGGTTTACATTGCCGAAGTTACGGTCGATCTGACCACCTATGGTGTCACGGTCGATGACTTTGTCGCATTGCAGGAAGTGGGCCGAGTCCTGCACCCCGTCCTGGCCCGTGGACAGATCACAGGCGGTGTCGCGCAAGGTATCGGATTTGCGCTTTACGAAAAAGTAATCTGGCAGAACGGTCGCATGCTCAATGGACAGATGACCAACTACATAATGCCGACCTCTGCCGATCTGCCACCCATTCGCGTGTACTTTGAAGAACTTGGAAACGTACACGGAGCCTATGGCGCGAAGGGCATCGGGGAATTGCCCATGGACGGCCCTGCTCCCGCAATCATAAACGCGGTTGCAGACGCGCTCGGAACTCCGTTCGACTCGATCCCGCTTTTGCCCGAAGATATCTTCGAAGCCATGTCTTCGCGCTCAGAACGCCAGACTTCGCGGCCACCGCAAGGAGTCCGATGACCGCTCCGCGAGCGCGCAGCGACATATCTTTCACTGTTAACGGAGAGGCGCGAACCGTCAGCGCCCAACCCATGGAGAGGCTGCTCGATGTCTTGCGCAATCACCTCGGACTCACAGGTGCGAAAGAAGGCTGCGGCGAGGGAGAATGTGGTTCCTGTTCGGTGTTGATGGACGGTGCTCTCGTGAACAGTTGTCTTGTGCCTGTTCTGCAGGCCCAAGGCGCAAACCTAATCACGATTGAAGGCGTCGCTCAGAAAGATCAACTGCGTCCACTGCAGCAGGCCTTCCTGGATTGCGGAGGTGCGCAGTGCGGAATTTGTACGCCGGGCTTCATCATGGCGACCTGCCATCTGTTGAGCAAGAAGCCGCAACCTACGCTCGAAGAAATCCGGGAAGGGCTTTCGGGCAATCTTTGTCGTTGCACGGGCTACGCGCAGATTCTCGAAGCGGTGCAAGAGGCAGCAGCTCGCGAGAGCGCCCGATGAGATCTGATCCTAACGATTACGAACTGGTAGCCCCAGGCAACTTATCGGCGGTCGTGTCGTTGCTTGCCGACCAACCCGGCTCCTGGCTGCCCATCGCCGGCGGCACCGATGTGATGGTGCAATACGCAGCCGGCAAACTGACCGCACGCAAAATGGTCAGCCTCTGGAACCTTCCAGAGCTGCGGCAAATCGAAGTGGCCGACAGCGAGCTGAATATTGGCGCCACCTGCACGTATTCGCAGATTCGCAATCACGAAGTCGTAAAGAAAGAGTTCCCGCTCCTGGCTAGTGCAGCGAGCTGGACTGGAGGCATCGCGAACCAGAATCGCGGTACGCTTGGAGGAAATATCGTCAACGCGTCCCCCGCCGCCGATTCCCTGCCTGCGTTGCTCGTCTACGAAGCAGAGCTGATGCTGGTTTCGGTCCGCGGCGAGCGCCGAGTACCCTACGTCGATTTCCATACGGGTTACAAGAAGACTCTGCTGGCTCCCGACGAACTGATTCGCGCCATCTGCCTTCCCCGGCGTACTTCCGGATATGTTTCCTATTCGCGCAAGGTGGGCGCCCGGAATGCGCAGGCAATTTCAAAAGTCTGCCTCGCTGCGTTAGGCCAGCTGTCAAACGGCAAGGTCAACGATGTCCGGATCGCCGCCGGAAGCGTCGCGCCCGTTCCGCTGCGTTTGAGCGAAACGGAAGGTGTCGTCAAAGGAAACACCATCGACTCGGCTCTAATTCAACATGCAAAGAAAGCGGCAGCGGGCGAAATCCGTCCGATCGACGACATCCGATCCACCGCCGCCTATCGCTCGGCGGTGCTTGGAAATCTCGTCATGGAATTTCTGCAAAAGCTCGCTACCGGTGGGCAAAGCGCATGAGCGAAGTGCTGGCGCGCTGGAACCAACTTCCAGCACTCGAAGCCGCGCAAGAAATTCTGCCTTGTTGTGGTTCGGTCGCGTGGGCGCGTGCGATGTCCGCTCGAAGGCCTATCCTCGACGAGGCCACACTATTGGCGGGCTCCGACGAAATATGGAATCATCTTCAAACGCAAGATTGGATGGAGGCCTTCTCGAAGCATCCGCGGATTGGTGAGCGAAAAGCACCACAAGCAGCATCACCGCTGTCCGCCAGTTGGTCAACACAGGAACAGAAGGATGTAGCCGCTGCCAACGCCGACGTTCTCTCTACGTTGGCCAAAGCGAACTCCGAATACGAACAAAAGTTCAACCGGGTATTCATTGTGTGCGCGACTGGGAAGTCATCTTCCGAAATGCTCGACACTCTCTACCACAGATTGCAGAATGACGACGCCACAGAACTTCAAGCCGCCGCCGAGGAACAGCGTAAGATCACGAACATCCGATTACAGAAATGGCTCTCAGCATGAAACGCATCTCGACTCATATTCTCGATCTCTCCCGCGGCAAGCCGGCAAGCGGCGTTCCGGTGCACCTTGAAAAACAAGATCCAGCGAAAGACTGGCGTGCTCAGGGCTCGGCGCGCACCGACGCCGACGGCCGCTGCAATCAACTGCTGGCCGGGGACGATTTGCCGGCGGGCGTTTATCGTCTAGTCTTCGACACGGCTAGTTATTTCGAAGCTCTCAAGGTAGATTCGCTGTATCCAGTCGTCGAAATTACGTTCCAGGTGCGCGACGGCGAATCCCACTTCCACATTCCGTTATTGTTGAGCGCGAATGGATACACCACGTATCGGGGGACGTAAGGTGGATTTTTCGATTCGAGAATGGCTAAATCTCGGTTTCCGCTGGTTCCACGTGTTTGCCGGAATCATGTGGGTGGGCCAAACTTACTACTTCACCTGGCTCGACGGCCAGTTCACGCGCCTGGAAAAGAAAGCCTCCGCGGACGGAGCCGCTCTCGAAGTCTGGATGGTACACAGCGGCGGATTCTATTCGGTCGAGAAGAAGAAATCTCTCGGAGTCAGCGCAGATCAGGTCCGCTGGTTTCGCTGGGAAGCGCTCATGACCTGGCTGGGCGGTATGGTGCTTCTCGTCCTCGTCTATTACCTTGGAAGCGGCCTCATCGATCCCGACGTTGCCGACATTTCAAAACGTGCGGGGATTGCAATCGGCATCGGAGCGCTCATCGTGGGTTGGCTGATCTACGATCTGGCCGTTCTCTCTCCCTTAGGAAAGTCGCCAACTGCTTTCGTTTTGTTCGCGCTGGTAATGATCGCCGCGGCATCATGGGGACTTCTGCACGTGTTCAGCGGCCGCGCGGCTTATATTCATCTCGGAGCAATCTTTGGCACGATCATGACAGCGAACGTCTGGTCCCGGATTCTTCCCGCGCAGCGCAAAATGATCGCCGCAGCAGCTGCCGGGACAAAATTTGACATGTCACTTGGCGCACAGGCCAAACTCCGTTCAAAGCACAACACGTTTCTGGCCGTACCCGTCGTCTTTTTGATGTTGAGCAATCACTATCCGGTAGCTACTTACGGGAACCATTACGCGTGGCCTATTCTGATGGCCCTCGTCATTCTAGGATGGGGAGCCGCAAAGCTCATCCGCGAAGCCTAGCGCAGAAACAAAGCGAAGCAAGTGAGACTCGAAACGGCACATCTCGCGCAGCAGGTGATCGCCCGCTGCAAGACTCTCGCGGCGTTCTCGGAAGATTCCGGGAGTACCCGCCGCACGTTTCTATCTCAGCCCATGCGAGACGTTCATCGCGCTTTTGCCGAATGGCTGCAGCCCCTCCGAGCAAGCGCCCGAATTGATGCGGCCGGGAATCTTCGCGCTCTCTATTCTGCGGGAGAAAGCGACGCTCCGAGGCTCTTGATCGGATCGCATCTCGACACCGTCCCCAATGCCGGCGCTTACGACGGAATTCTGGGCGTGGCGCTCGCCGTCGCGTTATTGGAAGCGCTCGATGGGCGCCGTTTCCCCTACGCTATCGAGATCGTTGGCTTCTCCGAAGAAGAAGGTGTTCGCTTTGGCACTCCGTTTATCGGCAGCCGCGCGTTAGTCGGCCGGGTCAACGACACTGTGCTAAACCTGCAAGACGCGAATGGAATCTCCGTCCGCAAGGCGATCGAAGACTTTGGCCTGAATCCCGCAGAACTCGACACCGCGCGTGTACACGACGACGTTCGGGGCTACTTGGAATTTCACATCGAGCAGGGACCGGTGCTCGAGACCCTCCACCTTCCTCTTGCCGCAGTGGAAGCGATTGCCGGTCAAAGTCGACTGGAAATTGTTTTTGTCGGACGCGCGAATCACGCTGGTACCACGCCCATGGGTCTCCGCTTCGACGCCGTTACGGCTGCAGCTGAGTGGATTACGACTGTCGAGAACGCAGCCAAAGCGATTCCGGGATTGGTCGCGACGGTTGGCTCCGTGCAAACGAAACCAGGGGCGACGAACGTGATCGCCAGCGAAACGCGGCTGACCCTCGACGTTCGCCACCGCGACGACCACATCCGAAACCAGGCGGTGGAAGACATGGTTCGTAACGCCGGACAGATTGCCCAGCGCCGTGGTTTGTCGGTACGCTCACACGAGAGCATGAATCAGCCGGCCGTGCCGATGGATCCATTTCTTGTTAGTCAAGTCGAAGCTGCGATCGGCAAAACAGGCTGCCAACCGCATCGCATGGCAAGTGGAGCTGGACACGATGCAATGATTCTGGCCGAAAAGATTCCGTCGGCGATGATTTTTCTGCGTACTCCCGGCGGCGTTAGTCACGATCCGGCCGAGTCTGTTTCTGTCGATGATGTAGCTCTGGCTATCGAGTGCGGCATGCATCTGCTGGATCAACTGGCCTCGGCCGCAACCTTCCAGACAAGGACACTCCGTGCATAATCCCGCTCTCAACGATCTCGGACAAACTCGAAGCTCGCAGCATCGCAATCACCTGCTGCTCACTCCAGACACTTTTGTCCGCACTCCCCTCCCCGGCATGAAGAAGTGTATGGCTGTCGTGCATGCCGGAACCGCTCTGGGCGCGGCGTTCACCCAATACACTGCAGAGTTCGAGCTCGGTGGAGAATTGGGCGCCACCACGGCCCAGCGCTTCCTTTATGTCATCGATGGCGAAATCAATCTCGAGGTCGGCGGCAAGAAAACGCAGCTTAAGTCTCGCGGATATGCCTATATCCCCGAGAAAGCTCAGCATAGAGTGGTCTCCGCCGCCGCGAGCCGCGTCGCGGTCATCGAAAAACACTACAAGGCCATCGCAGGAGTCGAAGCGCCACGCGCCATTGTCTCCACCGAGGACAGTATCGCTTCACATGCACTGAACGATGATCCCGATCTCCAAGTGAAATGCCTGTTGCCGGACGAAATGAGTTTCGATTTCGCCGTGAACACCATGGTCTACAAGCCCGGAGCAGCACTCAGCCAGGTCGAGATTCACATCATGGAACACGGCTTGATCATGCTCGAAGGTCGAGGAATCTACCGGCTCGGCGACTCATGGTATCCAGTGACCGCCGGAGACTTCATCTGGATGGGCCCGTGGTGCCCGCAATGGTTTGGCGCCATCGGAAAAGTGCCGGCGAAATATCTCATCTACAAAGATTGGAACCGGCATCCGCTGACTGGTGATCGATGAAACTGGCAATCGATCAAGACCGTCTGACATCCGAAATCGAGGCGCTGGCTGCCTTCTCGGACGCCGAACCGCCCGCCGTCACCCGGGTCGTCTTCACTCCGAGTGAGCGCAAGGCACGGGATTGGGTCAAGAAACAATGCTCGGATGCGGGACTCGTACTGCGCGACGACCCCGCCGGCAATACGTTCGCACGTTGGGTGGGCTCCGATCCTCAGGCTCCTGCTGTCGGCACCGGCTCTCACATTGATGCGATTCCGAAAGCAGGAAAATATGACGGGGTTGTCGGAGTATTGGGCGGACTCGAAGCGATTCGTGCATTGCAGCGCTCCGGATTCCTTCCCAAGCATTCGATCGAACTTCTGATTTTCACTTCCGAAGAACCCACCCGCTTTGGCATCGGCTGTATTGGAAGCCGTTTGTTGTCGGGAACTCTTACCGCAGACAAGGCAAGAAAGTTGACGGACAACGACGGCGCATCGGTAGAAACCGTTCGCCGCGGCGCCGGACTCACTGGAGAGCTCGAGGAAGTGAAACTGCCGAAAGGCTACTACGCGGCCTTCGTCGAGCTGCACATCGAGCAGGGCCCGATCCTTGAACGCGAGCGCAAGCCGCTTGGTGTGGTGCAAAGAATCGCAGCTCCAGCAAGTCTGCGCGTGATGATCGAAGGTTCCGGCGGACATGCTGGTGGCGTGTTGATGCCCGACCGACGTGACGCTCTCTGCGCCGCCGCCGAATTGATTCTGGCCCTTGAAGACGCGGCGCGAACCAGCGGCGCGATCGACACAGTAGCTACTGTGGGCATCTGCGACGTTTTCCCCGGGGCCGTCAACAGCATCCCCGCCAGAGTCCGCCTCAGCCTCGACATTCGCGATACCGACCTTCAACGCCGCGACGCCGTCATTCGAAAACTTGAAGAATCGTGCGAGGCAACTTCCGCCAAGCGCCAAGTTCAGATTCACACTGAACTGCTAAACGCGGACGCTCCTGCAGAATCCGGACCCACCGTCGTCACTGCTCTAAGTGAAGCCTGCAGGAAGCACGGCTTCGATTTCCTCACCATGACGAGCCGCGCCTATCATGATTCGCTCTTCATGTCGCGAATCTCACCCGTAGCGATGCTATTCATTCCCTGTCGCAACGGTTATAGCCACCGCCCCGATGAATACTCTTCGCCGGAAGACATCGCACGTGGAGCACTCGTGCTGGCAGAAACGCTAGCAACTCTAGCTGCCTAAGTTTCTGCATTTTGACGACACAGCGCCCGAAGGTTACGGAGCGTGCGGAAGCGCGTTCTGGCGCTCGGTCCAATGCTCGACGAGGTCGCGCACCACTTTGTCGCCAACCGTTTGGGCCGCCTCCAACGCGGGCATGTACGCCGAGTAATTACCTGAGACCATTTCCTTCAAACTATCCGCGACGGCCGTGCCCGACGGCTCTCGGTCGTAGTTACTCACCGTCCGCAGGACGAGCACACGTTGCAAGTCGACGCGGCCCGCCTTGCTCAGAAACGTCAGCGCCTGCAGCGTTCCAGTGTCCTCCATAGCCGCGACCATGTAGTTCCCTTTTCCGCCGGTGTAGTACCGAGTCCAGGCGTTCGCCCATTCATCAAGCTTCGACCCATGCCAGAAAGTTCCGGCGGAAAGCGTCGCGCCTTTAGTCACGAAGGGCGGCTTCAAGGCGTTCGGAAAATCAGGAAAGCGCGCTCGAAACTGCCGAAGTGTATCGGAATCCGGCAGAATGACGTGCTCCGTGAGGTGCAGCGCCCAAGTCACCAACTCCGGGTTGAGTGCGTACGTCTCGCCGTAGTCGACCGTCATCGGCTGTTCGTATGGAGTTCCCTTCCGAAGCGGCAAATATCCGGTCGGCCAATTCTGGGGAATCTGCCGTCCGTCGATCTCAAACGACAAATCTCCATCGATGACATAGTCGGCCCATACCGCCGTTCCCAATGACACATCCGCCGGATCGCCTCCACCAATGCCTGCAACGATCCAATACGCTTTCGTCAGATCGAATCGCGGATCGAGCCCGAGCGCCATCACCGAAGCGGCAGCCTTCGCCGTCCCGACTCCAGTAACCATACCCAACACGCCATCCTTATTCATCCGAACATGGCGGTAACCGGCGGGCAGCGGAAAAATCTGATCCAGATGCTCTCGCTCCACCCACAATTGATATTCACCGGGAACGTCGCCCGTATCCTCGCCGCGTTCGAACATCGTAACCACAACAACTTTCACCGGGATCGGCGAAGCCGCACTGCCAGTCTGAGCCACAGCGGCACCCACCAACATTGCCGCAAGGATGACGACTGCAAAGACGCATCCAGAGGCGCGCCTCATTTCTCGATCCCTTCTCGAATCTGCGCATACCCAGGTTTGATAATTTTGTAGATCACGTCGCAGCGTTGGCTGTAAGGAAGGAATGCGCTCTTCATCGCATTGATCGTAATCTTCTCGAAGTCGTCGACCGTCAGCCGAAACGTTGCCGCAGCCGCTTCAAACTCCTTCGTCATACTCGTGTCGCTCATCAACCGGTTGTCAGTGTTCAGAGTGACTCGAAACTTTTCTTGATAAAGAATCTTGAAAGGATGCTGTTCGAGGCTCGGAGTGGCTCCAGTGTGAACGTTGCTGATCAAACAAATCTCGAGGGGAATCCTCTTATCCAGAACGTACTGTGCCAGATCACCCAGCTTCACGGCTTTGCCGTCCGCAACAGCGATGTCGTCGATCAACCGCGTTCCATGCCCGATGCGATGCGCTCCGCAGTATTGAATCGCCTGCCAGATCGACTCTTTCCCGAATCCTTCCCCCGCATGAACCGTGATGTTGAAGTTCTCTCGCTGGATGTAATGAAAAGCGTCCACGTGTTTCTTCGGAGGGTAGCCGCCTTCCTCGCCCGCCAGATCGAAGCCGACGACACCGCGCTCACGGAAATCGACGGCAAGTTCCGCCATCTCCAGCGAGACGTTCATGTTGCGCATCGCACAAATGATCAGCCCCGACTGCAAGCCAAACTCCTGCCTGCCGCGCGCCATCCCCTTGAGCACAGCCGATACAACTTGCTGGTGAGTCAATCCACGTTGCGTATGAAACAACGGCGCGAATCGCGTCTCGTAATACACCACCCCATCGCGGCTTAAGTCTTCGGCCTGCTCGTATGCCACTCGCTCAAGGGCTTCTTCCGTCTGGGTCACGGCGATCGTGTGCTTGAAGCCTTCGAGATATTTCGCGAGACTTCCCTGATTTGCGCCTTGATGAAACCAGTGCGCGAGCGCTCCAGGGTCCGACGTGGGAAGATCCGTGTAGCCAACGCTGTTGGCCAGGTCGATGACAGTTTCCGGACGCAGTACTCCATCGAGATGCTCGTGAAGCAAAACTTTCGGCAAGGTTCTCAGCAGAGATCGATCGAGTTTCATCGCACGCTCCACTTCGCCACGACACAACCGCGAATTCGGGAAGCGAGCATAGTATCCCATGCACCGGGAGGTGCACGAATACCTACCGGAACGGCCGCCCTTTCACGACGCCCGCCCCCTCGCGGATCGTCACCAGCTGATCAACCGCGACGGCGTTGTGAGTTTCGCTTGCGCCGGTCGGCCAATGGATTTCGATATCTGCGTTAGTCGCGGCCCCCAAGCCAAAATGCAGCCGCGGATCGTTCGCCGATAGAAAACTGGACTGGCTGGTCACGCATTGCGTCTGAACTCTCCCTCCGAAGCGCACCAGCACGCGCGAACCGATCGCACTACGATTGCTCTTTGTACCCTCCAACCGCACCTTCAACCAATGATTCCCCGCAGGAGCATCGTTGCGCAGCAAACTCGGCGGCTCGTTGCGATTCATGATCAGGATGTCGAGATCGCCATCGTTGTCAAAATCGCCGAAAGCGCATCCGCGGCTGATGTGCTTCGCCGAAATCGCCGGCCCCATCTCATCGCCTAGCTCGACAAACGTTCCGTCGCCCTGATTGCGGAAAATGATCCGCGGATTCTTTGCTGGATATTTCGCGTACACGCGCTCAAGTTCAGGAGCTACCGTTCCCGCAACGATGAAAATATCGGGATAACCGTCGTTGTCGAGATCGACCAATCCCGTTCCCCAACTCGTGAAACGTCGCTCCGCAGCCAGCCCGGCATGGGAAGCGACGTCCTCGAACTCGCCTTTTCCGTTGCCGTGATAGAGGCCCGTTGGCTGGTTCACGAAATGCGTCTTCACCAGATCGATGTGCCCGTCAAGGTCGTAGTCTCCGATCCCCACACCCATGCCAGCCATCGGCTGGCCTTCCGTGCTGAGCGCGAGTCCTCGCAACAATCCCTCTTCGCGAAACGTCCCATCGTGGTTATTCATCAGGAGCAAGCTCGCCGTCGCGTCGCACGCGACAAAAATGTCTTGCCAACCATCTTCGTCTGCATCAAAGGCAACCGCTGTAAATCCGTACGATCCCCGCAGCGCGGCCACTCCCGACTCCTTCGACACATCAGTGAACGTTCCGTCTCCATTATTTCGATACAGGGAGTGATAGGGCATCGGCAGGCCGCCCGGTCCGCAATTGGTGGGTACGCCTTCGAAGTTGCAGTTAGGAATCTGCAGAGACGGTCGCGGAGCTGTCGTAATATCAATCTCTACGTAATTGGAAACGAACAGGTCCAGCAAACCGTCGCGGTTGTAATCCACAAACGTACACCCTGAGCCAAAACGGGTCTTCGAATCCTTCAGCCCCGCTTTCTCCGTAACATCGGTAAACGTGCCATCCCCGTTATTCCGGTACAGTTTGTTCTGCCCGTAGTATGTGAGATAGAGATCCTCAAACCCATCGTTGTTGTAGTCGCCCACGCATACGCCGCAAGCCCAGCCTGCGTCCGTTAATCCGGCTTTGGCGGTCACATCAGTGAATGTGCCGTCACGGTTGTTGTGATAAAGCCGATTGCTTTCGCCCGGAGGAATCCCCTCAAGCCGGCGGCCTCCAAGAATGAAAGCATCCATCCACCCATCATTGTCGTAATCAAAGAACGCACAGCCGCCGCCATTCACTTCAATGATGAACGTGTTGTGATCAGGATCCCCGTAGAACATCGTCTTCGTGAGCCCTGCCTGTTCGGCCACATCGACGAAGCGGGAGAATGGAGTCTGTTTTGCAGCTTTGGTCGCACTGCGAAATTCCTTGGGAAGTAGAAAAGGCGCCAGAATAACCGGTGCCGTATGCAAAAAGCGGCGCCGGGTCCAAACAGTCTTTTGGGGTTTCGTCACGCCGTCATCCTGGGCTTCCCGTCACAGTCTCAGCGCTGCTGTTGTGCTGCCGTTAGATCTTTACGGAGTTGCTGCGCCTCCGTATTGTCTGGCTCGAGCTTTAGCGCGCTTTCCAAGGCTTCTTGCGCTTCCGGAAATTTCGATTCCATCCCCAAGGTCGCGGCCAGGCTGATCCAGGCCTGCGTGTAGCCTGGCGCGGCATGCACCGCCTGTCGAAAATGCTCCTCCGCCGACGTGGGATCTCCGTCTTTTGAGTCGAGATATCCCAACTGATTTTGCGCCAGCGCAAACCCCGGTTCGATTTGAATCACTTGTTCAAGCACCGTCCTCTCGCCAGCGGTATCAGCCGTGCGGTCCAGCGCCAGAGCCAGCTTGTAACCGAGCACTGCGTCCTTCGGAGTCGCCTCAAACGCTTCGCGATACAGCGAGACCGCCTTGGCCGCGTTCCCTACTGCCATTTCCTTCGCGGCTTCCGCCGATTTCGACGCGGCGAGAGTCCGGTTATTCTTGGCCTGAGTTCCCTCTTGATATAGATTCAGCTGCTCTTTCGCTTGATCGTTCTCTCCCAGCGTTCTCAATACAGTCGCCAGCTTGAAATGAACCTGCGGTTCCGTCGCACCGAGTTCGATCGCTTTCTCCAGATGCTCTTTGGCTGCGGGAAAATCTTTCAGCTCCACCAGCACCAGTCCGAGGTTGTAATGCGCGTTGTAGTAGTTGGGATCGATCGCGATGGCTGCTTCCAGATGCTTGCGTGCTTGCGCGAATTCTCCTCCCTCATTTTCCAGAATCCCGTTGAGATATAAAAAGTCGAAATCTTTGGGATGAGCTGCCAGCAATTTCCGCGCAATTGGACGCGCCGTCGCGAAATCTCCATTCAGCACTAGGACTCGCAGATACAGCCGCTGCGCGTCAACATTCGTCGGATGAAGACGTGCCGACTTCGCGGAAAGATTCACCGCATTCTCGTAGTGAACTTCGTTGACGTACACCGTAACCAGCGCCTGCGTCAGCGGTAAAGAAGAAGGATTTCGCTTCAAGGCCTCTGTCAACACCTCTTCCGCACGGTCCAGCATCCTCGCCCGTCCGTACGCTACCGCAAGGTCGAGCGTCAAAGTTTCGTTGTGAGGAGCGTTCGTTAGCAATTCGATCGCGGATACAAAATCGCCTTGCGCCATGAGCGACTTGCTCATGCCATCAAAAGCTTCAACGGAGTGACGATCGATCCGCAAAGCAGCTTCCCATTCCGAAAGTGCTTCCGGATGACGCTGCAGTTCGTCGAGTGCCGATGCCAGCAGTAGGTGCGGCTTGAGAACGTCGGGCATCAGGTAGATAGATTTTCCGAGTGGCTCCGCAGCTTGATCAGGATGTCCCGATGCGTAAAGCGTCAGACCGACAAGATAGTAAAGTTTGGCCGAGCCAGGCTCTAACTTGAGTCCCTTTTGGAAAGCTTCAAGCGCGCAGTCATACTGTTTCCGATCGCCGAACCAATTCCCAATCTCCGCGTACGTGTCGCCTTCGGGTTGAAGGCGGATTTTGTCTTCCAGTGTTTTGGGAGCGGTACAGGCGAAAATCAAAGGGGTTGCGGCCAGGACGGCTGCGAGGATCAGACTCGACTTCAGAAGCCCAGAATGCATCAATGCGCCAGTGATCGCTTCGGCGAACCTCAACAGTGACACGTCTCAGACATTTGAGCATAATAGAGCAACTGCGCGACCTGCAAGCGATCTCGGGCAATTTGGGGCATCAGGAAGGATAAGGAGTTGTTTCGGGGCGAGAGCAATTCCTCCACGCGAGTCTTGCAGTTTTCTCTTCTGCTCATCCTTTTCGCGCTGATGCCGGGCTTCGCTCACCCGAATCAGCCTTCACAAGCCGAAGTTCCCTCCGCCAAGAAGAAGCCGCCCTCGCGCACCGAATATGCCGGAGATCAGGCGTGCCGCTCCTGCCACGAGAAAGAATCCAAGGCCTATTTGCCAACGGCACATCATCACACTTCAAGTTGGCCAAGCGCTCAAACGATGAAGGGCAGTTTTTCTCCCGGCTCCAACATTCTTCGCACGTCGAATCCATACCTCCACTTCGAAATGACAAAAAGTTCCTCCGGATATTTTCAGAGTGCGATTGAAGAGCCTGGCCCGGGAAAAACCATCTCACGAACCGAGCGCATTGACGTCGTGAGCGGCTCCGGCCGCCGCGGACAGACCTATCTTTTCTGGAAAGGCGATCTCCTCTTTCAACTACCTGTGACCTACTGGACCGAGACCGACGGTTGGGTCAATAGTCCAAGCTATCCGGACGGGTCTCCTCACTTCGATAAAGACATCATTCCACGCTGTCTCGAATGTCATGCCAGTTATTTCGAATGGATGCCGCCCCCAGTCAACCGATATCGCAAGACCAGTCTGGTATTGGGAATCATGTGCGAAAAATGTCACGGTCCGGGACAAAAGCATGTCGCCCTGCATCGTCAAACACCTCATCTTCCTGCCGGAACACCCGAAGCGATCGTCAATCCTACGAAGCTCGATCGCGACCGCCAGACGGACGTCTGCGGACTATGTCATTCAGGTAACGGAATGCCCATTGCACCTTCTCTTTCATTTCTGCCGGGAGACGATCTGCGAGACTACATCGACATTCCCTACGTCAGCGCAGAGGACGCAGTTGACGTTCACGGAAACCAGGTTCAACTCCTGCGCAAGAGTCGCTGTTTTCAGTCCACGACCACTCTAACTTGTACGACGTGCCATGACCCGCACACCACGCAGCGTGACGCAGCTGCATTCTCTTCTACTTGCCTGACCTGCCATCAAGCAAAACAATGTGGTGAGTTTCCGAAACTCGGTGAGAAGATTTCCACCAATTGCATTGACTGTCACATGCCCGTCCAGGAATCTCAGGTGCTCTTTTCCCGAACGAATGGAAAGCTGCTGCACCCGAAAGTGCGAAATCACTTGATCGCGATTTATCCATCCGCCAAAAGCCTGAACTGAGCCGTTAGCATCGCTGAATGTACTTTTGGGAGGCCATTCGACCCCTGGCACCGTGAACACTGAAGTACCTTGGAAGATCGGCCCATCGAGAGCCGCGTGAAGCTGTCCTATAGCGCGGGGCTTCAGCCCTTGTGGCGCTCAATTCGGAAATGGCTCCCCAGCCTTAACGATCCGAATCTGATGGTCTGTAAACGTCAAGTGTCCGTTCGGCAACTTCACCTTCGGCATATGACAACTCACACAATCCGATTTTGCCTTCGGGCATGTTCGCGGATGCATCAAGTCGCTAGATGACGCACTCGAGGAACTCGCGCCAGCTGAGTGGCACGCCAGACATTTTCCATCGTACGAGGAATCTTGCCGGACAACGTCTATATGCGGATCATGGCAAGCGATGCAGCTGATGCGCGGATCCGTCCCATCAAAGCACTTGCTGTTTGCCAGTCGATACGGCTGAAAGCGGACGGTCAGTTCACCTCGCCAATGATTGCGCACCACTGTTTCCCAAGTCCGGTGGCATTGCCCGCAGAAGTTGAAAACGTCCTCCGACGACAGCTTTCGCAGATCCGGCGGCAGCGTTTCGAAGTCACCGTTCAAAGCGTCGCTCAGATGGCCGCTCGTTCCCGCATGACAATGCTCACATGTAACACCGGGTCGCAGCGATTCCAGCGTCAACTTCCCATTTACAAGAGAATTGCTGGTATGGCATCCGAAGCAGACTTTCTGCTCCGCGACCGAGATTTCCCGTCCGACGGCATCGTCCAGATTCTGCGGCTTCAGGTCTTCATCGCCGGTTGTAAAGTCGAGGCCGGGAATCGACGGATAATAACTCACTGCGCTCTCGTAGCGGCGGCCATTGTGCTCCAGAATCCAAGTCTGCGCGCCTGCCCCAAAATTCCATGGAATTGGCAGCGTAATCGTGCGCGTCCCATCAGTCACGCTGTACGTGCTCTGCCCTTCGCGAGTTTCCACGGTGTAGGTATACGGGCCTTTGCGAACGGCAACCTTCGGAACATCCCGCAAAACCGGATTTGCTCCTGGCAGTGCCATCGCCCGGCCCATCGGCGTTTGTGGCTGGCTCTCAGATCTCTCCCGGTGGCAGGAAACGCACGCAGTCTCCGTCTTCGGAGACGGAGCCCCAGACGAAGCTCTGATCGCCGCGAGCACAACCAACAAAACCGCCAGCGAGCTAAGGATGTGTAGTCGGAGCCGTATCATTCTTGGTCATCTCAAGGCAGAGCAAGCGTTCGCGCCGCGCATCCTCTTTGCGCCCCGACTTCGAGTACGCCTTGGCGAGTGCCAGATGTACTTCGAGGTTGTCGGGCTGCAGTTGCGCAGTCTTCTCCAGGTGCTCGATTCCGTCTTTCGGGTCGCCCGTTTCGGTGAGAGCCCGGCCCAACACCAATTGTGCGCTGGCTAACGACGGATCCTCCGCCACTGCTTTCTGCGCATACGGTAGCGCATCACTGCCGTCATTCCTCATCAGCGGAATCCATGCCAGCATCACTTCCGCCGCCGCGTTCTTGGGATTGATTTCCAACTCCTTCTTGAGTTCTACCTCCGCCTCTTCCGGATCTGAGGCGTACAACAAGTATCCATACAAATAATGGGCGTTCGGCACCGCGGGAGTTCGCTCGAAGATCTTTTGAAACTCGGGCCGCGCCGCCTCTTTGTCGCGCCGCATCAAATCGAGCGCGGCTTTTCCCGCCGCTGCATAAACATCCTGTTCATCAGCCTTCAGTTCTTTTGGAAGCAAGGGAGTCCGCAACCCCGCCAGTCCGACCGCGACCAGCAACTCCGGATTCGGGTCTTCCCGGCTGAAGAATGCATAGCTTCGCAACGCGTCTTCGAATCTTCCCAAGCGCGTGAGCAGCAGGGCCTCGTGATAGCGGAGAATTTTCTCGTTGCGCGACTGATTCGCCGCACCCAATGCCAACGCTCTTTCAATATCTCCGAGCGACTTCGGATATTCCCCGCTCTCGAATTCGCACAGCCCTCGAATCGCCAACGCTGGCGCGGCATTCGGAGTCAGCTCTAGGTAATGTGAGAGGTTCTCTTCGGCTGCGCTGTAAGCACCCGTTCCATATTCGAGCGACCCTATAAACCACCATCCGTCGGCCCACTGCGAATTCAGTTTCAGTGCCTGCCGGTAGAGCTCAATTGCTTGCGGGACGTCGTTGATATCACGAGCCGCCGTCGCTCGTGCAACCACATCAGAGAAGCTGGCGGGATTGGCTTGTGCCGACGCGGACTTAGAGAAGCAAAATAAGAGTAAATAAGCCGCTACCAGAGCGAGAGAGATGGACTCTCTGCCGCGGCCGTCGATGAAGATTTCCCCAGTTCCAGTGATATCGGACAAAGTTTCAATAAATATAGCTCATCAAATACGCCAGCGCTTCTTCGGCTACGGCCTCGCCGAATCTTCGGACTTGGACCCAAGATCCGCAGGATGTTCGGCGGTACTTGCCCCCGTGCCATCGGGCGCAAGGGGCAACTTGATCTCGAGTGCCCCCACGTTATCTGTCGCCACATCGCGCACGGCAACCCTTACCGTCGCCGCATTTACCGGTACATCAAACTGCTGCCGAACTCGGTAAATTGCTCCGCCCTTCGGCGCTTCAGGAAACTGCTCTCTTTCCTCCATCACTCTCTGGATCGCCGAATTCAAAATCTTGCCATCATCGTCATAGGCGGCGGCCGCAATCTCCAATAGCGGATAGCGCGCGGCGATCGTGTAGTCAATTTGATAGGTTTGCAATTTCGTTGGCCGTGTGTGCTTGGCGTCTGTTGCTTTGGCCCGTTCTCCGGCCGCATCCGCCTGATCCGCCAACTTCGTCATTTGCTCGTGAGTCGCCTTCGCTGCAGCCGACAAAGTGTGGATGTGGGCGCGAAACAGCAGTTGATGCGCAATTGGCGCCCCGTGCTGCATGTTGGGGAACAAAGAATCCGACGGCTTATCCAGACCCAGAGGCGTTAATTCCGCCGAAGAATTCTTTTCCTTTGCAGCCTCCGTCTTCCTCGGATCGGCATTACCGTAATACGATCGCCGGTACTCAAGACGGCATCCTTTCCTCAAAATCTCAACCTGAATATGCCGCAGCTTCCCGTCATAATCCTGATTACTAGGCGAGTATGTCAGTGTGTAGTAGCGCCCACCCGTTTCCGTCGCCGCGGTAAGCGCACTTGCTAGGTCATTCGTATTGTGAAACGCGCGCCCTCCCGTCGACCGGGCAATTTCCTCTTCGGTCATATAAGTCGCATTGAGCATCGCATCAGCAGCCATTCCCGACCCGCTCCCTCCGGGTGAAGAATCGTTCGCCATCGGGCTCGTGGCTACCACCCCGCGAACATCCACCGGATACACCGCAACCCGCCCTCGCGTCAGACTGTCAGTTGCCTCTTTGATCTGATCGTCAATGTTTAGTGGTTCCATGTTGGGATCGGAACTCGCCATAATCGCGGACGGAAACGACCCCGAAAACCAGATCAGATTCTTCCGACCCGGCAAATCCGCCAGGTAACTTCCAATCTGCGCAAACACTCCCGGAGTCGAGACGTACGGTCGATAGTTGTCCGCATAAAGAAAAATCTTGGGAATCCGTGAATGCGCACTCTTCGGATCCACAGCCTCGGCCAACTCCTTGCGATTCTCGGTGAATCCCTGCACCTGATAAAGGCGGTCGCTCAACACGAAGATCGCAAACCGGGTGCCTTCGGGCTTGTTGCGAATAAACTCCTGCAACTCTTTACGTGCCGTCGGCTGATCCGAGACCTCCATGTTCAGCAGGTCCAGCAGCAATACGTATAGTGGCCCCCGCTCCGGACCCGCAGGCACGTTCACAAATGTGTTGGCCGGAAGAAGGGCTGGCAGCTTCGGTAGCGAATCCGAGACCGTATCGAAATCATGAATATCGAAGGAACGAACCTTCTGCGGCTTACCGTCTTCCCTAACCGCAAAATCGTCAGCTCTGAGCCCGGAAACCGGCCTGCCTAACGAATCGGAAACAACGACGTCCACGATCACGCGTCGGACGCTCGTCTTGAAGACGAGATCCTTCGTCTTGGTCCTCGCCTCGTCTTGGCTGCCCGAAATGATAGGAGCCGCTGTGCTCTGACCAGGAAGATTCGCAGCCGCGCAAGCGAGCAGAGCGCTCGCAATCAAGAAGCGACTTCGCAGCAAGGTTGCCGCAGCCATGACCAGCCCCAGTGACACAGCCCCGATGAATCAGCCGTTTTCTGGACGAGATTCTAGCGCGAACCCCAGAGAACGTTGTCACGAAAAATTCAGCCTACTGGATCCTTACCGACAAACTCGACTGCGCAACCGACGTCCCTTGCTTTGCGGTCACCAGAACATCGCACTGCCCCGGGTCTGGAGAAAGCTGCACCAGCATCGGAATCGATCCGTCCACGTCCGGCGACGCCAGGTTTAGCGGCTTGCGCGCGATTTCCTTCCCGTCCCGCAACAGTTCTAACGTGACGTTCGTCGCAGATGCATCCCCCGGTTTCGACGGATACACGACGAAGTACAAACTTACCGGTCCCGCGGCCACAGAATCCGTCAGGGTCGGAGTGATGCGTCCATTTTCGAGTTCGAACGGACTGAGCGGATTCCGCGGACCGTTGAGCGGCTCAAAGCGCCGCACCAATTGCAGTGAACTCAGCGAAAGATCTTTAGCTGGATTGACGAACAACGACACTCGCTTGACCGAGGTCTTGCCGCTCGGTTCGTCAGTCACTGCCGTATCGATGATGTAGTGGCCTGGCGCAAGTTGTACCGGCTGTGCATACAGAATCCGGTCATTTCCTAATTGCGACAGCGTCGACGCTGGTACGTCGCGCGCCAACTCCCGGCTGACTTTTCCAACCACTTCGCCGGAACTATCGTGGATAAATGCAACCAGTCCAGCCTGAAAATGAGCATTCCCTGTTTTTGCGTCGGAGGCAGGCTTGAGCCCCGACAGCGGCACTTCGAAAGTCACTTCGTACTCCACGGCCTGCTGCTGGGGCCGGAATTTCATCGCGGCGAACTCATAGGGAAACACTTGTTCCGCTGGCTGTTTATTCATCGCGTTCAAGGCCAGCAATTCATACGGCTGCAGCGGCTCTCCGTTCAAATCCGGAACCGCGTAGTACCCTCTTCGCGTTTGCACGGTGACTTTCGGACGATTGACCTTCACTTCGATCTTCCTAAAATGTCCGTCGTACAACTTGGATGTCGGCGCATACGCCATCTCATAATGGGTACGGATATCTTCCATCATCCGCTGCATCGGCAGTGCGATTTCGTTGGTATTAGTCACCGCGAATCCGCCCGTTGCCTCGGCCAGTTCCCGCATCGCCAGCTGCTTGCTCGCGACGGCCGTCAACTGCACGTCATCCTCTTCAAATATTTGCGTGTGCGGATCAGTGACCGCCAACGTGCTCTCCGCTCCTGTCCGTTTCTGCGCCGCCAGTGCGTCCGCCATCGGATCGTCAACGTTCAATCCCCGCGTATCCACTGTGTAGAACGAAACTCCCGCGCGGTTTGCGTAGCTGATTAGGTCGCTCACTACTTCATGCCGGTTCATCGGAAGTTGCAGACCGTCGGCCAGGTAAAGCACGATCTTGCGGCCCGGCAGCTTCTCCTCGCTGTTGATCAACGCTCGCAGAGCATCCATGGAATTCATCCCGTCGGACAAATTCGTCATGAAGCGGAGCCCTTTCGCCAACAGCGCTTGCGTCAAGATGGCTGTCCCGAGCGTCACGGAAACATCTTGAGACGCCGCATTGGCCGTAAATAACGGATCTTTCGAAATCGCCGCGAGCGGATTGTTGAGTTCGTTCTGTACCGCTTGCGTAGTCGCCAGACCTGTCGTTGGTGACGCGAGAATGTTCTCTGCTTGGGCCTGCAACGTCGCGACTATGCTGCTCGAGACCACAGACGACGGTCCGGTCCCCAGCTGAGCGTGCAACCCGGTGGCCGCCTGATCAACAGCTTTTGCCAGCAATTCCTTGTCACTCGTATAGGACTGAATCACGCCGAGATGCTGGTCCAACCTATAAATCGTGACGTAAGTATTTGGAAGCGTGTCGCTTTTCAGGAACTCCTGCACCGCGCGCCTTGCGAATTCAAGATTCAGCGGCGCAATGTCGGCGAACACTACGGACACAAAATTGACTTGCCTCATCGAATTCAACGCCGCTGCTGGATGCTCGTCCGCGCTTGCGGATGTTGCGCTCTCTTTCATTGCGGAGTTTCGTTCGTTCGCCAGCTGCTCCTTGCCGCCGACCTCCTGAAAGACCCGCACATCTTGCCGGACCCCGTCTTCGTAAACCTCCACTTCCTCTGGACGCAAATCCGTGACCGGGTGACGGTGCTTGTCCCGTACCACCAAATCCAGCACAACTTCCCGTGTCGTCGTGTGAATCACGGGACCAGTTGGTGCTTGACCTGAGATTGTCTGAGAAAGGAGGGGAAAAGCGGCCAAAAAACCTAAACCAGCGGCAATAAAGAGGAGAATTCGCGACATAACTCACCTCGAACCCGTCCGTGGTACCCCAAAAACCTACGTAGTGTACTCCTATTTCCGCCCGTCATCCCGAACTGGAAGGAAAAACGTTATTTGTTTGAGGAAAAACGTTTTTTCTTCTTGACAGTCGCTCTCCACAGGGATTAAAAGGTGCTGTTCCAAGTAGTGTCTTTGTATTAGTCACAAAACAAGTTGGGGCCGTTTTAGGCAGCCAGATACAGCGCCCAAAGGCTGTGGAGGCGGAGGGTCAATGACTAAGTCTAGATTTCACGCAGGGGTCCGAACGATTGGCAGCGCGTCCGCGTGTCTCCTGGTTCTCATCCTGCTAGTTTCGGTCAGTATTGCCCAGCAGCTCACTGGAACGTTAACCGGCACCGTTGCCGATTCCGCCGGTGCTGTCGTGCCGAATGCAAAAATAACCATGAAAAATGCCGCCTCCGGTGATATCCGTACCACGGTATCGAACGGCTCTGGCTACTTCACGGTCACTGCCGTCCAACCAGGCAGCTACTCAGTTTCGATTGAGGCCCCCGGCTTCAAGACCTGGGAGCGGAGCGGCATAACCTTCTCCCAAGGCGATAACCATACCCTCTCCAACGTCAAACTCGAGGTCGGAAACGTCTCCGAGACCGTCGAAATTAAGGCTGGCGCGGACGCGGTCATCCCCGATAACGCCGAGGTCAGCACAACTCTCAATACGGAACTGGTCCAGGACACCCCAATCGTCGGTCGCGACGCTGGTGAGTTGCTGAAGGTCATGCCGGGTATGGCGCTGACCAACGGCCTGAGCCAAGGCTCCGCCTTCAATGACAAGGTCGTCGGCACCAACAATGGGCCTGTCGGCGCCTACTCCGCGAACGGCACTCAGCCCAACGGCGCCATGGCATTCATGCTTGACGGCGCGAACCTGGTCGATCCTGGCAACGCCGGCACGCAGATCGCCAACATCAACCAGGACATGGTTTCAGAAGTCAAAGTCCTGATGTCCTCCTACAGCGCGGAATACGCCAAGGGGCCCGTGATCTTCCAGGCCTTCAGCAAGAGCGGCGGAAATCAGTTCCACGGTGAGGGCTACTTGTATGCGCGCAACAGCGCTCTGAATTCTGACGACGCTTACGCACACAGCCAGGGCATCCCCAACTCCAACGAACACTACTATTACATTGGCGGTAACGTCGGCGGACCCATCCCGTTCTTGAACCGCGGTAAGCAGAAAGTGTTTTTCTGGGGCGGCTATGAGTACATGGACCAGCACCCAGCCGCCACTCCGATCAACTACAACGTACCTACGGCCGAACAGCTGTCCGGCGACTTTAGCGAGAACACGATCAATGGCATCCCCGGAACTACCCCTGTATCGGGCTGCGGAAGCAATACAACCCTCTTCGGTTGTCTTTCCAGTTCGTCGGTCTGGCAGTACGCGTACTCGAAGCCGTATGGCCTGCCTACCGGAACGAGCACAATGCCAACCAGCGACTACGATACAAACATCGTCGGCATCGCTGCCTTGATGCCCAAGTCGAATATCACTCCTTCGTCCAGCAACGGCTGGAATAACTATCAATTCATTAGCACAGTCCCGCAGAATCGCTGGGAAGCAACCGGCAAAGTCGACTACGCGATCAGCGATAACAGCAAGCTGTCGGTTTCCTACACACGCCAGATTGAAAACGACCAGCATCCGGTCGGTGTCTGGTGGACTCCACCGTGGACCCTGCCTTATCCATCGAACGTGGTGGCCGCTACAACTTCGCAAGAAGTCATGGCTAACTTTACCCACGTCTTCAGCCCCACCACCACGAACGAGCTTGTCTTTACGCTGGCCCGTTACATCAATCCCAGCACACTCTCCAACCCCAAGGCCGTGAGCCGTTCAGCCCTCGGCTTCGGCGTAAAGGGACTGTTTGGTCACACCACCGATCAGATCCCCAACTTTGAAGGTCCGTGGGGCGGCGCCTTCCCGAACATCGAAGAATTCTCCTTCGATGGCAGCTTCCAAAGTGGGGCCTTTGGCGCGACCAAGAAAGATCCTGCCCTCTATGACAACTTCACCAAAGTCATCGGCTCTCACACCATCAAGGCCGGCTTTTACTGGGATACGAGTGAGAACATCCAGTCGGCTGGCGGCCTTGGGCCCGGCGACAATGGCACCTATAACTTAGGATGGGGACCGAATAGCTCCGGTAACGTCGTGGCCGACTTCCTCCTAGGCCGTACCGCTAACTACCAGCAGGTCAGCTCATTCCCCACGAATGACTTGAAGTTCCACCAGTGGTCGCTTTACGCGCAAGATTCGTTCAAAGCGAACCGCCAACTCACCCTGAACTACGGATTACGCTTTGATCACGTCGGCCAGTGGTACGGGACGCCGCAAGGCTTCCAGGTCTGGAATCCGGCTGTCTATTCTCAAAATGTCTACGGACCCACTGGGCTCGTTGCCGCAGCGCCGAATAACACCGGCCTGCAATGGCATCAGAACACCTCCAACGTGCCGCTTTCCGGCATGGTCTCTCCGCTGTTCTATTACGAACCTCGCGTAGGTTTGGCTTACGATATCTTCGGAACCGGGAAGACAGTTCTGCGCGCAGGCTTCGCGGTATTCCACTACCAGGTCTCGACTCAGGTCTCGGACGCCGCTACCGGACCTCAAGGTGCGTTCACTTTCCAAAGCGCCGGAACTCAGACTGGATATAACCAGATTGACTCGGGAGCCGCCGGGTTTATCCCTCCGTCTGCCGTCGCTCAGAATGGCGCTACGGTCTACGGTCTGTTGCCGGGGGACAACAAAACTCCTCTCACCACAGACTGGAACGTCACCATTTCTCAAGCGTTGCCGTGGAGGTCCGTCTTCGAGGTTTCTTATGTCGGCAACAAGAGCCAGAACGAATGGATCGACGGTGGCAACGGCAAGGTCGGGGATCAAAACAACGTTCTCCCCGGCGGTTTCTTCTTGCCCGATCCCACCGGCGCGAACAGTGGCGGAACAAATTTCGGGAAGCTCATGTCCCCCAACGCGCCAGCCTGCACCAGCAGCACTCCGTTCAACAATCAGCCGCTGGCATGCGCCGGGCCTTTCGGTCCGAACTATGCTTTGACGTTCAATGCGAATGATTGGCGTCCCTTGAATGTCTACCAGGACGTTTACCTCCTCTATCACGGCAGCTACGCGAACTACAATTCGCTGCAAGTGTCGTGGCAAAAGCAGTCAGGTCCTGTTGTTTTCCTGACGAACTACACATTCGGCAAGGTGCTGGGTATTCGCGATGGGCAAACGGACAACGGAGCCGGCAATGGCACCGTAACCGATCCTTTCAACATCCGGAACAACTACGGTCCCTTGGCCTACGATCACACTCACATCTTCAACCTTTCAGCCTCGTGGAACTTGCCCAAGTTCATTCACGGTCACCGGGCACTCGAGGGCGCTATCAACGGCTGGCAGTTGTCGACCTACACCACTTATCAAAGCGGTGCGGCTCTTCAGCCTGGCCTCAACGGGAACGGCAATGCTGCCTACGCCGGCGGCCTGACCATGCCCACCAATGCTCTGCCCGACCTCATCGATCGAGCGATCAGACTGCCGAACGGGTTGGAGGCTACGAATGTGAGCCCGCAAACTTGGTTTGGTGTTTCGCCAGACAACAGCGGCTTCCTGTTGATGCCGCTGCTGCTTTGCGATCCTTCCAAGAACCTCAAATCCGGACAACGCTTCAACCCGGGTTGTTTCGGCATGCCGGCCTACGGACAGCAAGGTCCTCTCGAGTGGCCTTACATGAGGGGTCCTGCCTACTTTGACAGCGATCTGGCGCTCTACAAGAACTTCCAGATCACCGAACGGCAGAAGATCCAGTTCCGCATGTCTGCTACCAACTGGTTGAACCATCCGCTCGCTCAATTCGGACTCGCTGGCACCACCGACGAGACCCTCTCCTTCACCAATACCGGCAACCAGTTCATTAGCAGTGCTGGAACCGGGTCGTCAGGCAACGAGTGCGCCTACGCCCTGGCAAACAATCCAGGCACTACTTCGGTGGCTGGCGGATGCATGGTGCCCTACGTTGCATTGCCTGCGCCTGGATCGCCCAGCAATAGCGCGACGACGACCGGTATACCGAAGTTCAAAACCGGTAATCGCAACTTGCTGTTCAGCGTGAAATATTTCTTCTAGAAACGGTTAGCGTTTAGAATCCCCTGGGGTGGCTTCGGCCACCCCAATTTTTTCGCTCCACACATCATGAAGCATTCTCTTCCATCGGCCCGTGGCATCGGTGCCCTGCTCTCTTTCACCGTACTTCTGGTCTTACAAGCTTCTCCGGCTTCGTCCCCCTCTCCCATTTCTTTCGAGCTGAAAAAGATTCCCTTTCGCCTGGAAAATTCCGAAACTCCGGCCCGCAATGCTCCCGAAACTATGCCCGGCGGCGTCGCTGTCTTCGATTACAACGGCGACGGACGCCCCGACATCTTCTTCACCAACGGCGCCAATATCGCAACTCTCAAAAAAGATTCTCCGAAATACCGCAATCGCCTCTTCCGCAACGACGGTAATGGCGGATTCACCGACGTCACGGACGCCTCCGGACTAGCTGGCTCCGGCTATGACATGGGCGTCGCCGTGGCCGATTACGACAATGACGGCCATCCCGACCTCTTCGTCGCGGGCCTTCATCACAGCGCCCTCTACCACAACAACGGAAACGGAGCCTTCACCGACGTCACGCTAAAGGCTGGCCTCGACGCTGCCCTCAACCGCCCCGACCCCGAATTCGGGCCTTTCTGGGCCATTACCGCCGTCTGGGTCGACGTCAATAATGATGGCCTGCTCGACTTATTCGTCGTCAACTACATGCAATGGGAATACTCCGACAAGTCTCTCTGCGGAATCGGAAACCTCGCAGATTACTGCAGCCCCAAATTCTACAAAGGGCAGCCCAATCAGCTATTCCTGAATAAGGGTGATGGAACATTCCAGGACGTCTCGAAAGACTGGGGCTTGCGTGCCCACGTCGGCAAAGGAATGGGCGCAGGCATGGCCGATTACGATCTCGACGGTCGTCAGGACATCTTCGTCACCAACGACGCCTCATACAACTCGCTCTTCCACAATGTCGGAAACAAATTCCAGGAGGTCGCCTTCGAGACTGGAGTCGCCCTTACCGAAGATGGAGCTTTCATCTCCGGCATGGGACTCGACTTCCGCGACTTCAACAACGACGGCTATCCCGACATCGTCTTTGTGGCTCTCAACAACCAGACCTTCCCGCTCTTCCAGAACACCGGCAAGGGAGACTTTCGCGAAGTCACAACCGAGACCGGCATGCGTGACCCTAGCCGCCAGATGTCCGGCTTCGGCGTTGCGCTGTACGACTTTGATAACGATGGATGGAAGGACCTATTCGTGAGTCGCGGCCACGTCGAATCCATTTCGCAGCCAGGGCAGCCTGCGGATCAAACCAACACCGTCTTCCGCAATCTTGGTCCCAGCGGAAAATGGCAAGCCCTCACAGAAGAAGCCGGCTTCAACGCCGTTCCGCCGGCTCGCCATCGCGGATGCGCCTTCGCCGATCTCGATGGCGACGGCCGAATCGATATCGTCGTCACCGCTCTCGGCGCCGACGCCGAGATCTGGATGAACCGCAGCCCCAACTCCGGCCACTGGCTCGACATTGCCTTGCAGGGAACCAAAAGCAACCGCGACGGTATAGGAGCTCGGATCAAAGTCGTCTCGAAGCGCGGAGAGCAATACAACCACATGACCACCAGCGTCGGCTATGCCTCGTCAAGCTATGGCCCCGTACACTTTGGCTTAGGCCCCGATACCCATGCCGACCTCATCGAGATCCACTGGCCTTCAGGCATAGTTCAATCATTGCAAAATGTCGCGGCCGATCAAACCTTGAAAGTGACCGAGCCAGCACGTTGAATTCGCATTCCTCTGTGATACCCCGTGTCCTCTGTGGTGAAAGTGTTCTTGCATTATTCACTTCGCTACAACTCCAGCTTTCTGCTCCAACTGCGCTATCTGTTGCTTCAGCAAATCGGCATTTGGACCGCTCGGCATATACGTCAAACAATTCTTCAAATGCTGCAAAGCGCCCGCATAATCGGCCTTTCGCGCGAGTATCACTGCCAATAATTGCTCCACATTGGGCACGCTGTGCCGCGGATCGATCGCCAGCGCCTTCTCCGCGCTCGCCTGTGCCTCATCGGTCTTCCCCAGCTGGTATTTTGCAAGAGCAGTGTAATACCACAGCTGGGGAGTACCCGCCGGATCCAGCGCCAGCGCTTTTCCGGTCTGATCCACCGCCTCGTCCCATTTCTGCTCCTGCACCGCCATCACAGCCAGCTGCTCGTACGGCAGGACGAACTTCGGATCCGCCGCCAGCGCTTTCGCGAACGCATCCTTAGCGGCCTTCGGATCTGATGCTTCCTCAAGCTTCCCCATTTGCAGCCACGCTTCCGCGAATGTCGGATCAATCTCCACCGCCTTCTTTAGATCGCGCTCGGCGTCCCCAGCATTGTTCTCCAGCCATTCGCCGCGCGCCTTTTCGAAAGCTTTCATTGCCTTCGGCGGAGCAGCGCTCGTCGTCGTGCTCACTTCCATCCCGCCGCCGCGGTTTTCCGGCGAGAGGGTAATCGTTCCGAGGTCCGGCTCGTCCCTCAGATTCTTCACCGTGATGGGCTTCTCGGCGGAGTGGAACCCCGTCAGCGCGCCTCGCACTACGCAGCCTTCATACTTTGTCTCCATCTGGCGCTGCGCATCCTGCGGAATTTTCTCCGCACCGGTCGTGTCCACGAAGCGGATCACGAACCGCCCCTGCAGGTCCGTCTGCGTCAGATTCACCACTGATCCTTTGCAGTCGACTGCGACCAACAATGGTTGCCATGGCAACGGTTCGCCCTCCATCACAAGCTTGCCCAGCAAAACTCCCCCAGCTTTCCCTTGGCCCGACATGTTCGCCCAATAGTTGTAGAATCCGCTGTCCTGGATCGAGTCCGGCCGCGTCGTCTGTGTCGGAGGAGCCGCTGCCGTGCTCCTTGTCTGAGCCGTACTTGGCACAATGGTTGAAGCGATTAACACGAGAAGCAGGCAGGAAGGAAACGCTAACGCAGAAACTACGGAGATCCTCACAACACACCTCACTCCACGAATGATTGCTGCCAAAGTAGTATCAACAATTGTCCTCCATTCCCCCGCGGCCGCCAAGAGCCCACGACCTCGCAAGGAACCACTTTCAACCCACGCCATCGACGCATGTGCCAGGATTCCCGGCCGTTGCCGCTTCTCCTGCGCTATCCTGTTGTTTATGCGGGCAGCAGTCTTTTTCCTCGTACTGTTTCCGGCAATCCTGGCGGCTCAGGACTCCAATCCTGACGCTCTTCTCAAGCACGCCATCGACGCGCAGCAGCACGGCGACTATTCTGCGGCCATCGCCGACTACCGCAAACTCCTTGAATTACGCCCGAACGACGTCGAGGCCAAGGTGAATCTCGGCGCAGCTCTCGCCCACGCAGGCCAATACGACGAAGCGATTGAGATGTATCGCACGGCGCTTCCATCGCTGAAAAACAAGAACATGGTTCTTGTGAATCTCGCCCTTGCCTACTACAAGAAGGGCGACTTTGAGCACGCTCGCGAGCAATTCACCGTCTTGCACGACGCTCAGCCCAACGATGTTCGTACCATCGTGCTCCTCGGCGACACCGATCTCCATCTCGGAAAAGCCGATTCTGCTCTCAACCTTCTCGAGCCCCTCGAGAGCAAATATTTGCAGAACATGGATTTCGAATACGTTCTCGGTTCAGCGATGATCCGGACTGGCCGTCGCCGTGACGGCGTCGCCCGCATCGAGAAAGTCGCACAAGCCGGACCTAGCCCTGACTCTTACATGCTTGCGGGCGCCACGCTCCTCGATCTGAATGAATACGAGCAGGCGCGCAAAGATCTCGAAGAGGCCCTTCGCCTCGCCCCCGCTCTTCCGGGACTCTCTACCTTGGTGGGAATCGCTCGCGACAAAACCGGCGATGTTAAGGATGCGGAGCCTGCCTTTCGCGAGGCTCTAAAAGCAAACCCCGACGACTTTCAGGCAAATCTTTACCTCGGAGCTATTCTCTACAAGCGCCGAGATACCGCCGAAGCGAAGGGCTATCTCGATCGCGCGATAACTCTCAAGCCCAAAGACTCCATGGCTCGTTATGAATCAGCCATGCTGAAAAGCACATCGGGAGATTACGAGACCGCAGCCCGGGATTTAGAGCAGTTGACCAAAGACGATCCCGACTGGCTGGAGCCTCACGTCGAACTCGCCGCCCTTTACTACCGCCTGCACCGCCCCGAGGATGGCGCCAAAGAGCGCCAGATCGTCGACCAGATCACAGCCAAGCAGCAAGCCCAGGGCCCTGGAAAGTAGAAGGTAGTATGCGGTGAGGCCCCGCGCCCGCAAACTCTATCCTCCTTACATCAAGCCTAAATCTACTGCGAAGTCTCCGTAAACGAAGCCGCCAGCGGATGCCCCAGCCCATACGGTCCCTCTGCGGTGACAGTCACCACTTGTGCGGTCGATGGCAGAGTAAGCGTGACCGAAGCAACTCCCGCGCTATTCGTCACCGCAATCACCTTTGAACCGCTGGTCGTCCCGTTGGAGAGCGATCCGGCGCTCGCCGTAAACAAGATGCTCGCGCCTGATGCACTCCCGCCAGACTGTCCCGCACTCAACGTGACCGTCAGTGCCTGAGGGAGAACGGTTCCGTGCGTTCCCGTCTGCGAATTGCCACTCGTATTTGCCAAAGTCGCCGCCGGATTCCCCACCAAGATCCATCCGCCTTGCGTCTGCGTGACCGCTCCATCGCTTCCAGTTACCGTGAAGTGGCAGAACCCGGGCGCACTCCCGGCGTTCACCGTGATCTCCCCGTTCGCCGAGGTAGTGATCGTAGGAGTAGAAAGGGTAAGCGTTCCTCCCGTGCACGCCGTGGATCCTTCGTAGCTATCAAAGACTGCCGACGACAAGGTGACACTCGACGTTCCCTTCGTGATGGTCGGATTCAAAGTCACGGTACCGTTCGCTGGAACCATGACCGTATCCGGATTCAGATCCCACTCCGTGCTCGGAGTATTGGCCAGAGTTCCAGTAACGACCACCAACGTCGCGGTGTACGGCGCAAAAGTTTGAGTCGAGGACCACGACTTCGATGCCGACGCCACAATAGCTGCCGGTGAACTCTGCGAAAGCGTGTAAGCCGTATAGCTGCTCGGCGTAAATCCGGTCGTTGTGAACTGCACCTGAGCTGAGTTCGACGGATCCTTGTTCAAGACTAGAATCGTCATCGCGTTTCCCGTGGAATTCAGCGCAGCGTAAGTGCTAAACAAATCCGGATCAGCATTGTGCGTCGCCGACACCGAAGTGGTTCCGAATCCGTGATGCGCTCCGTCGTAGTTCGTGAACAGCTTCAGTGCCTGGTAATTCGGATTCGTTGACGTGGGCGCGGTCCAGCGCGATGCTAACGAAGCCCGTTCGCGGCCCAGCAACCCGTACGCGTCTGCATCTCCCAGAGCGGTCGAGAAATCCTGTTCGCCCGCAAACGCTGCACTCCATTCCGTCATGGCCAGTGGCGTCCCCGGATAAATCGAATTCACGATCGCCCGCATGCGCGGAATTCGGAACGGAATCGTCTTGTCCGGCTGAATCTGCGTCGTCCACACCTGATTGATTGTCGTGGACGGACTCACGTATGTCGGGTCCCAATAGTCGCGGTAGATGCTCACCGCCAGCGCTTGCTTCTGCGCCTGCGAGTAGCTCGAGGTATCCGGGCCATCCGGGTAGGCATGAATATCAAACATATCCAGCGATCGTGATCCGGCGATCTGATCCTGCCAATAAATCTGGTTCAACCACCAAGGCAGGAAATCGATGCCCGCGTGCGCGCCCTTGTCGTTGCCGTTCGCGCCGTTCCAGTAAAACCACCAGCAGCAACTCACCGGACCAAGGCGAATCGCCTGCGGATCCCAGCTCTTCAGATTCCGCGCCTCCGTGAGATAGGTGTTCGCCAGTTCGTCGTATCCCGACGGATTGGGATGAATATCAAAATGCGTTCCTCCCCAAATGTCGATCTCGTTATCCATGTCGTAGAAATGGCATGACGTGATCGGAGAGTACGGGATCGCGCACGTTCCGCTGCCAAAAGCCGCCGCCATGGCCGCCGCCCACTGGTTGCGATATACGCTGTTCGCTGGGTCGCTCGTTCCCGGCTGATCGAGCAATGGAAAATACGCGTCGTTCGGATCATTCCCCGTCAGGTTTGCGCTGCAACTGGAGTTCACTCCATTTCCTGCGTCGTTGTTGTAAGTGTCCGTGGCGCACTGTGCCCCATACTTCGCCACGGAAAAGCTCCAGTGTCCGTTGTTCGAACCTCCCTGCTGCGCCGATGTCTCCTGGCTCTGAGCCACCCACGGCAGCATCACCATCGTCATCAACGGCACGCTTCCAGCTGCCTTCACGTCGTTGATGTACTTCACCGAGTCGCTATCGCCGATCTCCGAATAGTTAAAATCCTCGAAGTACCAGTCGTTGTCGGCATTGTTCGTCCCAAGTTTCCAGTTGTACGTGGACGTCGCGTTTCCGCCCCAGCGCACGACGCTCAATCCGCTGTCGGTAATCGTCGATGCACTCGCTGGATACGACCCGCCATAAACATAAGGACTGATCATGTGCCGGTTCGCCAGCACATTGATCGTCGCCTGGATACTTGTGCCCGTCACCGACCCGGCGGGAGTCGCCGAAGCCTGGCTCGAGTTCGCGCTCTCCCCAGCCGTATTCACTGCCGACACGACGTAGTAATAAGTGGTCCCATTCGTCAGGCCCGAATCCGTATAGCTGGTCCCAGTCGGATTCGCCGCCTGCGTATACGGCCCGCCCGATGCTGTTCCGCGCTTGACGTTGTAACTGGCCGCTCCGGTGCTCGCGCTCCATGTCAAACCAACCTGCTGATTGCCCGCGCTCGCCGCCAAGCCCGTCGGAGTCGCAGGCACCGTCACCTGCCCGCCCCCGCTACCACTTCCACCGGCGCCGCTGCCGCCGCCACTGTTCCCGCTGCCGTTGCTCGACGATGAGCCCGAACCTCCGCACGCCACCAGCAATAAAAGAAGACAGCACTCCCCAACGAGGACGCATACCCGGAAGGCAATGGACGAACGACTCTTAGCCATATCGTTCATGTTAATCAACTTACGTCGCACAAAAACAATCCTTCGTGCTAAAACAAAAGCGAAAAGGACCATATTGGTCCATGTCCGGTCGTACAAGCAGCTACCCAATCGAACTTCGAGAGCAAGACAAGAAAATGGCACAAGAATTTCGCGCTCGAGTCAGCACTTGGGACAACGAAACCTGTGTGCTTCGAATCTTAATTCTTTAAGAATTGCGCAAGATAGCCTCAACACCGTTTTCGTCGGGACTCGATTTCGGAAGACCTTTGAGCAAATTGACACGTGGCCGCGTGCCTTTTAAGATATTTTTTCGCCCCACGCTAATCCAGTGTGGTTCGGCCACAACGGTTGTCTATCTCACTGTTGAACAATAACTTATGATTTCCGTCAAAGATCTCACCAAACGGTACGCACGAACCACCGCTGTCGATCAAATCTCGTTCGAAGTCGCTAAAGGACAGATCGTCGGATTTCTCGGCCCAAACGGCGCCGGGAAGACCACGACCATGCGCATGCTGACCTGCTTCATGCCTCCTTCGGCAGGCACTGCGCAGGTCGCCGGCTTCGACGTCCTCGAGCAGCCTCTCGAAGTGAAGAAGCGGATCGGCTATCTTCCCGAGACGCCGCCCATTTATCCGGAGATGGAAACCGCCGAATACCTCAAATTCGTCGGTAAGCTGAAAGGCCTCTCCGGATCCAAGCTGCAAAAACGTATCGATTACGTTTCCGAGCGCTGTGCCATCGCCGACGTAAAAAACAAGCTCCTCGGCAAGCTCTCCAAAGGCTACCGGCAGCGGGTCGGCCTCGCGCAAGCGATCATTCACAATCCGGACGTCCTGATTCTCGACGAACCCACCGCCGGCCTCGACCCCAAGCAGATCAACGAGACTCGCGACCTCATCAAAGATCTCGCCGGAGAGCACACCATCATTCTCAGCACTCACATCCTTCCCGAGGTCGAGCAGACCTGCGAGCAAGTCGTCATCATCAATAAAGGAAAGCTCGTCGCCACCGACTCCGTCCGCAATCTCCAGGCTCGAGCGCGCGGCGCCGAATCCGTCATTCTCGAAGTCGCCGGTCGAAGTGGCAATCTCGAACCCTCCATAGTCCAGCACAAACTGGAACAGATCCCCGGCGTTAGCCGCGTCCACTGCCGCCAGCAGGTCGACAGCCGCGCGATCTTCGAAGTCGAAACCCAGAAAGGACGGCTCGTCCGCGGCGATCTCGCCCGTACCGTCGTTGAGTGCGGCTGGGATCTCAACGAACTTCGCCCCTCCGCCATGAGTCTCGAAGAAATCTTCCTCGAGCTCACGGGAAGCCCTCAGCCTCAACAAGAAGAGCCAGTGGCAACGGAGACCCAACAATGAGAAATGTCTGGATCATCTGCCGCAAGGAATTGAGCAGCTATTTCACCTCTCCAGTCGCCTACATCCTGCTCACCATGTTTGGCCTGATTTGTGGATTCTTCTTCTGGACCGCGCTTCAGTTCTTCGTGGTCGAAGGCATCGAAATGCAGATGCGCGGCCAATCCTCCCCGATGAACATCAATGAGCAGATCATCCGGCCGCTGCTCTCAAACGTTGCGGTCATCGGACTCTTCTTCATCCCGCTTATCACCATGCGGCTCTTCGCCGAAGAAAAGCGCAGTGGCACGATCGAGTTGCTGGTGACGTCTCCTATCCGCGACCTTGAGATCATCCTCGGAAAGTGGTTGGCCGCCGTCATGCTCTATGCCTGCCTGCTTCTTTTCACCGCGCTCAACTTTGGCTTCCTCTTTAAGTATGGCAATCCTGACTGGAAGCCGCTTCTCATAGGCTATCTGGGCTTACTGCTTCAAGCAGGTGCGCTATTAGCAATCGGCACTTTCATCTCGACGCTCACCAAGAACCAGATTATTGCTGGCGCCGCAACCTTCGGCGTCTGCCTTCTCCTCTGGATCGTCGGCTGGGTGCAGGGAGCCGAGGACGCGCCGTGGGCTCACGCACTCGCATACATGTCGGTCATTACTCACTTCGAGTCGTTTGGCCGGGGCGTCCTCGATTCCAAAGACGCAATTTTCTACATCACCTTGATATTCCTGGGACTCTTCTTCACCGCCCGTTCCATGGAATCTCTCCGCTGGAGGTCTTAGATGGCCAGTCAATGGCTCAAGGCGAGGCAAACCAAGTACGCGACCTATGCGTCGACCTACATTCTCATCGTCATCGCGGTTTTCGTCGTGGCCAACGTCCTTGCCGATCGTTACAACAAGTCCTACGACGCTACATCGAACAAGCGTTACAGCCTCTCCGAGCAGACGGCGAAGATCGTTAAGGGCCTCACGCAGGACGCCACCATTACCTACTTCAACCAGAGCACGCACTTCAGTGACGGCAAAGATCTGCTCGATCAGTACGCGAATCTCTCGCGCAAGGTGCATGTCCAGTACGTCGATCCCGACAAGAACCCGCAAGCTACGCGGGAAGCCGGCATCCGTAACTTCGGCACCGCCGTCGTGCAGATAGGCTCCAAAAAAGACGAAGCGAAAAGTATGACGGAAGAAGGCATCACCGGATCTTTCATCCGCGACTTGAAAAACACGACTCGCACCGTGTGCTTCGTCTCCGGCAGCGGCGAGCATCAACTCGACAATAGCAGCCGCGACGGCTTCTCCAACTTCAAGGACCTTCTCGTCAAAGACGACTACCAGAGCCAGACCATCGATCTGTTGCAGAATGCCGAAGTCCCGAACACGTGCACCACCCTCGTCGTCGGAGGTCCCACGCGCAACTACGAACAACCCGAAGTCGATGCGATCAAGAAATATGTCGAGAATGGCGGCCGCGCCCTGTTCATGCTTGATCCACCTCTGAAAATAGGTCGCTCCGACATCGCCCCCAACGACGCCTTAACCAGCCTTCTGGGTGGCTGGGGAGTCTCGCTCGATAAAGATCTGATTATCGACATGAATCCCCTCGGTCAAGTCGTTGGTCTCGGGCACGAAGTTGCGCTCGTCACAAATTACGGCGCTCAACCTATCGTCGACGGCATGAAAGGAACTGCAACAGGTTTTCCTTTGTCCCGCTCGCTGGAAATTCGCGGCACCGATAAGAGCAGCGTCGAGAAGCTAATCGAAACGTCCGCCAGCAGTCTCGCTACTACCAACCTGGAGTCGGCAGCCGTCAGCGTGAACGATCCAAAAAACAAGAAAGGACCGCTCACCATCGCCGCCGCTGCCAACTACAGCACAGGCAAAGAAAACTCCCAGGGTCGCTTCGTCGTCATCGGCAGCTCCTCCTGGGCGGTGAATGGCTTTATCAATTTCAATGGCAACAGCGACCTTGCTTTGAATACCATCAACTGGCTCTCGTCGGATGAGGACTTGATCTCCATCCGCCCCAAGCAGCAAGACGACCGTCGCATCACCATGAGCCGCGCGCAATTGAGCTGGGTCCGCGCCACCAGCCAGTTCCTGCTGCCCATGATCGTGGTTATCACCGGAGTCTTCGTCTGGTTAAAACGAAGATAATCTCAAGGGTGCCCTACCCTTGTCGGGCATTTTGCGACAGGGTGGGGATTTTGATTCTGACTTTGTTTTAGAAATCCATGAAACTTCGCAGCCTGATTCTTGCTTCGGTCGTTCTTCTCGCTCTGGTCGGCACTCTCTATTGGTCGGAACATCACAAGCCCGCCAACGAATCACCGAAAACTTCCGAGGCATCCCCCGCGATCCTCAAGCTCGACGAATCCACCATCACCAAAGTCGAACTCAAGAAGAAAGACTCCGACCCGATCGTCCTCGCTAAGAGTAGCTCCGGATCATGGCAGATCACCGACCCCAAGCCGTTCAATGCCGACCAGAGCAATGTGTCCAGCACTTTATCTTCTCTGGCGACGCTCAATTCCGAGCGCGTGATCGACGACAAGCCTGCTGACATCAAGCAATACGGCCTCGATCCTCCGGTCGTAGAGGTCGATATCACGACCAAAGACAATCACCAGCAAAAGCTATTCCTGGGCGACGACTCTCCTACCGGAAGCTCGGTCTATGCCTTACACGAGGGCGACCGTCGTGTCTTCACCATTGCCAGTTATCTGAAGAATGCGATTGCCAAGAATCTCAACGATCTCCGGGACAAGCGCTTGCTACCCGTCAACGCCGATCAGGTAAGCCGGTTCGAACTGATTCACAAAGGTCAGACCATCGAATTCGGCCGCAACAAAGAAGAATGGCAGATCCTGCAACCCAAGCCGCTTCGCGCCGATAGTACGCAGGTCGGGGAACTCCTCAGCAAACTCACCGATGCCCGTATGAATCTCTCCGGCGCCGGCGACAACACCGAAACTCCCGCCGCCTTCGCCTCGGCTACCCCCGTCGTTACCGCAAGGGTCACCGATCCTTCCGGTACCCAGGAACTTCAAATTCACAAGAGCAAGGATCTCTACTACGCCAAATCGACGGCGGTCGAAGGCATATATAAAATCAACACCGAACTCGCGCAGTCGTTCGATAAAAGTCTCGACGATCTCCGCAATAAGAAGGTTTTTGATTTTGGCTTCGCCGATCCCAACAAGATCGAGATTCACGCGGGTTCGAAAACCTACGAACTAACCAGGACCGGCCACGATTGGTGGTCTAACGGAAAGAAGATGGACGTCGACGGCGTGGGATCACTCATCTCGAACCTTCGCGATCTTTCAGCCGATAAATTTGCCGATTCAGGATTTTCTAATCCCACGATGGAAGTCGCAGTTACGTCCGCAGACAGTAAGCAGGTAGAAAAAGTCGCGATTGCGAAATCGGGCGACGCCTACCTGGCCAAGCGCGAGAACGAATCCACGCTCTACCATCTTCCATCGAGCACAGTAGACGCGCTCCAAAAATCAGCCGAAGACGTGAAACCGGCGCCCACGCCCGCCAAGTAAGTAGAAGTTGAAAATGGTGCACCCTGTGCAACTCTGTGCCCCGTGAGGTGAAAGGTCTCAGTCCGAATCCACCACGCATCGAAACCCCACGGTGGCTGACCGATCCATACTAGGAGCCATCAGCAGCAATTTCCCGTGCTCGTTCAGTTTGTAAGCCTCCGGAAAATACCAGATCGATCCTTGCGGCTGATAATAATTTCCCCCACGCAAAATCCCGGCCCGCGTGTGCTCGTCCGTAAATTCCTCGGTCCACTGCCAAACATTCCCCACCAGATCCATCACGCCGAATGGACTCGCTCCCTTCGGATGCGCGTCCACCGCATCCGGTCCTCGCAAGGTCCGCGACTTATCGGGCACCGGCACAGCACTGGCATCCCACTCATTGCCCCACGGATACATTCGCCGATCCGTCCCCTGCGCCGCATACTGCCACTCCCACTCATGCGGTAACCGCTTCCCTGCCCAGTTCGCATAAGCGCGAGCATCCTCCAGCGAAACCCACGTCACAGGCCGGTTCTCCCACCCTTGCGGGTACGTCCCATCTTTCCAGTCCCGCAGAAAATTCAAATCATCTTTGGGATCGTAATGCGCCGCATCCACGAACTTCTTGAACTCCGCATTCGTTACCGGATACTTGTCGATGTAAAACGAATGCACGTGCATCGCATGCGAATGAAATCGCCGCGGAGAATGTTCCCACGGATACTGCACATCCAACCCAACCTCATTCAATCCTTCGATTTCAATTCCGTTCGCCTCAAAGTCAAAATCTCCTTCCGGAATCTTCACCATCCCTTCCGGAGATCTGCTCGCGCCCTTCGTCGCCGCAATCGGCACAATCTGCTGCGGCAGAAATTTCCACTCATGCGAATAACTCGCCAGTGGCGCACCCGTCATCGCCTTCATCTTCGTCATCAGAGCATTGAGTCCCGCATCTGGAGCGCTCGGCGTCGCGAGTAGCGCACCATATCCACTGGCCTCTACCGAAAAACGAAGGATAGCCCGCCCCGAACTCCGCGCCTCCGCCTTCAACTCCACGCCGTGGTACAGATCGTAATAATGGATCCCCGCAGCGGCATCCACCTCGATCTGATCGCCCTCAACGTCATATTCATTCCGATTCACGATCGTCCATAGCGTCTCGTTCCCCAGCGGCCACCGGCTCGCATAGACGCCATATCTCAACACCGGCGCCATCGGCTCCCAATCTTTGCTCACCAGAAATCGCGCCATCGCGCGCTCGATCGTTGCGACCCTCCGCGTTGCCTCCGCATCCCGCGCGGTAATCCCGTTCCAGATTCCCCAGATGTTTTCCCAGCTCTCCCATCCCTCGCCGTTGAAGAATGCAAACTGCAGATCGCTGGTCTTGTCCCGACTCCAACGGTCCGAGATGTTCACCATATGCCGCGGTTCCAGCCACTTGTACCTGTCGACCAGCGGCGTAAGGGGAAACTGATATTGTCCCCAGGTCATTAGATTCCAGGCCAGCGCTTCGTCCGAAGGCCCATCCTCGGGCTCGAACACAAGTGGATGTCCAGCCTTATCCGCCGCCAAAGAGAAAGCGAGCGGCACTCCATCCTGCGTATCTCCGTTGATTCCATCCGCGCCAATCTCCGCCATCAGCGACGCAATTTCCTCCGGCCACGATCTATCGGGAGCCCGAGTCCCCTGGTCCCACATCATCATGGGAAACAGCACCCGCACCCCGCGCCGGTGAAAGTCTGCAATCATCTGCCGCACGCCCGCCACGCCGCCCGGCATGCTGCGAATCATGTCGTGCTGGTTCCGGTTATCGATTCCCATGTTCGGGTACGTCGGCCAGATCAACACAGCATCGATGCCGCCATACCTTTTCTCCAAATCGTCGAGGTATCGATCGACCGTATATTTCCCCGCCACCGGATCATACAAATATCGGTCCTGCACCATCATCTGCGGCTGAATGAAACTGGATTGCGTCCACCTGAACTCCGGACGGTCGTAGCGCGACCCGTCATAGCCAACGCGAATCCTCCGTTCGTCGCGCCAGTGACGAATATCCATAAGCCACGCTTCGTGCTCCCCCGCCCCGCAAACTTTTGACCCGGGAAACCACAAATCCTTCACCGCCACGGCAGCGCAAGCCGGCGCAGGAATCTGCTGATCATTGGGCGGGAAATTCGTATCCTGAGCGGAAGAAAAGACCGCGAAGAGAAGTATCGAAATCAGAAAAGTGACGCAAAATCTCACAAAAGCTCCTTCAGTGGTCAACGTGAGAGACACAAATACACCACGCGCAAAGCCGCATGCGCAAAATAACACTCATCTGGAGTCTATGAAAAGAGTTTGGAGCTATGAAAGGAAACTGCTCAGGTAGGATTTGAATCACCCCCTGACATTCCGACGGCCAAAATAATGGCTCTCAATGTTCGATTTTTGGTTTGTTTCGCTCGAAGTGCGTTTTACTTCATTCTTTCGCACCGATCCGGCGATCCAGCGTTTCTTCTTCCATCAGCCAGCGTCGCAACTGCAGGATATCGTTTGCCCGAGCAACTCCAATGGGTTTGCGCAAACCGTTCGATTCAATAACGACGACATTTTCTGTGTTTTTCAGCATCATGTCTCTCTGGATCAGATCCACGAGTTCGCCGGCATATGCGAGGACAAAGTCCTGTCGCGCCAGTTCACGCATCGTGAAATGGTGATCGGGCGTCTCTGTCCTCAGTAGGTCGTGGGGTTCGACGATCCCGACCAATGCTCCTTCTTGATCCACTACAGGAATTAATGACTCGTCACCGGGCACGAAACGTTGGAGCACCGTTCTCAAGTCGTCTTCACTTTGAATCACACTGAACTCTTTCCGCATAACCTGGTCAATTCGTGCGCGCATCAGGACAGGCACAGAGTAGTCCTGCAAGACAATCAATCCGCGCTTGACCAACTTGATCGTCATGATGGAGTCTCGGCTGAAGAGGCGCACAAAGCCGTCGGAAACCATAACGCAGACGATCAGCGGTAAAAGCGCGTTGGGATTGTGACTGAGTTCAAAGAGGAAAACGATGCTGGTGAAAGGGGCCCGCGCGATACCTCCAAACACTCCCGCCATGGCCGCCAGCGCATAGAACGCTGGATCGCTGACCAGAGTGGGGAAAAAGTGCCGAGCGCCCATACCAAAAGTCGCGCCCAGACCTCCGCCCACCACTAGAGACGGTGCGAACACTCCTCCGGTAGTGCCTGACCCTAAAGAAATCACCAGCGCCCAGAACTTTGCGAAAGAAATCCCCACAAGAGTTCTGGCTGACAACCGATCGTTCAGCAAGTCGCCTATCGTGTCATAGCTGGTACCGAAAACTTGCGGGTAAACGTATCCGATCATGCCAAGAATCAAAGCTCCAATGGCCGGGCCCCAGATGAGTGCTGGTTTGATCGGGAGATCATCAAAGACATCTTCGAGCCAGGAAAGCGCTCGAATCATCGCAATCCCCACCAATCCCATCAGGATCCCCAAAAGAGCAAATAACCATAGCTCGTTCATGCCCGTCAGCTTGAAAGCTGGCGTAGGAAACAGCGGCTGCCAGCCCGCGAAATGAATGCGCACGCCAGTCGCTACTGCTGCAGCTAGAGCCACAGGAATGAAGGACCGTGCGCGAAGCTCGAAGAGCAGGAGTTCAATTGCAACCAGGATCCCCGCAAGCGGCGCAGTAAATGTAGCCGCCATGCCGCCCGCCGCTCCTGAGGCCAGCAGAACCCGCCGGTAATACGGAGATAATCCGATTGCTTGTCCGAACAGAGAACCCAAGGCGCCGCCGGTCTGAATAATCGGTCCCTCGGCTCCGAACGGTCCTCCCGTTCCGATTGCCAGGGCAGTAGCGATGGGCTTCAGGATTGCCACCCGAATTCGCATGCGGCTGTGGCCGAATAGCACCGATTCCATGGCTTCCGGAATTCCATGACCTTTCAGCGTGGGTTCCCAGTAATAAATCATGAGACCCACCAGAAATCCCCCAATCGGCGGTATCAGGATGACCCATGCTCCCAGGTGGCGATGTGCAGGACTAGTGACCGCAAACGACAGCTTCCCGTAGAAGAACAAATTAGTAAAAAAATAAATCAATTGCAGCAGAGCTTCTGCCACCAACCCCGCGACCAACCCCACAACAAGTGCGCATCCGCATACCTTGATAACTTCTGGTTCGAGGGCTACGCCAAACTGGCCCTTTTTGTTCGACTGAAACTCCGGACGGGTGGCAATTTCTGGGATGGGAAATTCGGCCATGAAATACCTCCTTCACCGCCATGCACCGGTTCGATGCCAACTTAGCCGCCGCAGTTACAAGGTGAGTACAGATTGGCATGCGACATCGTAATCGCCGAGTTGGGACGTTACAACTTGCAGATACCGTTTGGTCGGCATTGGAAGTCGATTCACTTTCCGCATCAACCGGAATTCAGCCTCTTGATACTGTCGCAAAGCTCGACTGGATTTCTTCCCTTTGAATTCTCAATGAATGTAGAATGTCCGTCTTTGTGACAATGCCTTGGACCTTTCCTTCCTTCGACACGACAATCAGCATGCGTTGACTGTGCCCTCCCAGAAGCAGGCGAAGAGCTTCGGTGACGTCGCAATCTGGAGAAACTCGCCCGATACGCGCATCCATGAGATCCCCAATCGTGCTCGTCCTCCATTTATCGGGTGGAGTTCGAACAATCGACCAAAGCGTGACCGCACCGAGCAATTCGTTGCCGTTGAAAACCGGAAAGGCCTCATGATGAGAATGAGGTGACAGCATGCTCACAAATTCATGAAGGGTGAGAGACGCCTGAGCGGAGATCAAGTGTTGCTGCATGACTTCACTGACCGGAGTCGCTACCAGTTCCTGTAGCTTCACACCTTCATGCAGTCGTTGGTCGCCCGAAGCAGATGCATCTCCGGAAACGGCATAGGCTACCGCCGCGCCAATCAGTGCTGGAATAATGAACGCGTGAGCACCAGTGGCTTCTGCGACAAATACCACAGCAGCCAGTGGTGTTTTATAACCAGCAGAGATGAACGAGGCCATGCCTACTGCTGCATAGAGACCGACGGCAGGGCTATGAACAACAGACTGGGCGAAGGCTGTTCCCAAAGCCCCTCCAGTAAGAAACAGGGGGACGAACATGGCACTCACTCCCCCCGACGCAAGCGTGGCAATAGTGGCAGCCAGCTTGAGCCCGCTGAAGGAGAGGAGCTGAGCGTTCCCATGGTGTCCGGCAAGAATTGCTCCAACCGCCTCATAGTTGGGACCGATCGGTATCAGCGAGCCCGGATAAATGTAAAGGAACAGAAGTCCGCACAACCCCGTGAGCAGGCCGCCGATGGCCAACTTTATCCAGTGCGGTATCGCCCATTTCACAAAAAAAGTGCGGGCGCGGCGGAACGTGATGACGAATGCCATTGCTACGCATCCGATGATCAGTCCAAGCAGCGCACTCCAATATAGATCTCGACGTCCGAACGATGCGGCACCCACGAAATCGAACAAAGGCGTCGCCCCTAAGAATGAACTGAGCGTCACGAACGAGACCACCGACGCGATCAGCGATGGCAACAACGCTTCGTGTGCGAGGTCGTCGCGATAGGGCATTTCCAGGGCAAAGACAATCCCAGTTAACGGTGCGCGAAAAACTGCCGACATGCCCGCGGCAGCTCCGCAGATCAGCATGATGCGACGGTCTCGATTATCAAGGTGAAATCTCCCCAGCTTTGTCCAGAGCCAGGAGCCAATCGCCCCGCCGCCGTATATGCTTGGTCCCTCCAATGCCGCGCTTCCTCCCACGCCGACGGTGGCGATCGCAGCCAGCAACTTCGGAGCGAAAGGGCGCATGTCGATGTCGCCCTGATGCTCGTGGTATGAGCGAATGATCTCTTCAGTGGAGTGTTCGTCGGGGTCGGGAGTGAAGAACTGCATGATGAGCCCCGCTACAGCGAAGCCCAGCATCAATCCAGGAACTATGGCCCAATGATGACCTAAATAGAAGCGCAGAATCGCGGGCCACAGGTTTCCAAGAAGGACGGCCGTGATGGCCGTAATCACCAGGCCGGTCGTCACCCCGATGATCGGCGCGACGATCAGCCATTTTTGCAGGTCGCGGGAATAAACCGCCGCCAAGTCCTCATGCACCAGTGGCAAATACTTGCGCAGCAGAGGATGCTGCAAGAGCCAGTCTCTCCTCCTCATTGGTTTCATTCGTTGTCTTTGCATTCGAGCCGTAGCACTTCCTTCGCCTATGTCGATTCACAATTCGTCAACCGGTGCTCCATCAAGATTCGCTGCTGAGTCGCGACAAACCTGGAACGTGTACATCCGCGCAAGAGCGAAGGGAGACCCTGTTTACAAAAGTTATAAACCATCTATATCGTAACACGATACATATCGAGGAGACAGCCTGACCACTCAAGCGCCTGATCGCGCCTGCTCGGCAGGCTGAGCTCTCGAGTTGTCAGTTCGGTGTCAACGATATTTCTAGTATTTCTCCCGACAGACAACTTCGTTCGTTTTTATCAAGATAATGCTAGCCCAAGGTGTATCCCAAACCCTTGCGTCCCAGAGGTGCATCATGGCGGGTATCACACAACCGGAACATGTTTGCTGGATTTGCCGCAAACCTGTTGAACTTGAAACGACGAAGACCGATGATCGAGGCAGAGTAGTGCATGAGGAGTGCTACGTTATTACTTGTGCGGTACCACCCCCGATCAAGCAGCCTGAATCGGCTTCTTCTTGATGTGTGGATTGACGGGAGGATTGATGTGCGGCTAGGGCTGCCTGGCACAAAAAAGCCCCGCCCGAAGGGGTAGGGAGAGGCTTTGAGTTATACCGGAGAATTGTATGGTGCCAAACCATCCGGTTAATGGCACTAAGCCAAACAACGTAGAAACCGCGATAAAGAGCCCGAGGAACCTAACCACCTCATCTCGCAGGGTTTGAGGACCGCCTTCAACAGTTTGATGTGATATGTCCAGGGCTCCGCTCCCCGTTTGGAATGACAATCCCTTCTGGCGCAGCGCCAACCGGGCGCACCAAAATAGATAACCTCGATCTTGCGATGAATCGGCCTATGATCCCTAAATCAGCAGGAGCTACGCTCATGGCAGTGAATCAAGTGGTGCTTTACTTCGACAGTCAGGAGGATGCCTTGCTTTTCACTCTGGCTGCCAGTTCCGTAATGTCAGCAGAAGAGCCGGTCCACACCAGCAAGGCAGCGGTCCGGGTTGCGAAGGAAATTTGTAAGGCCAGCCGAATCAAGACTGAAGGTGTTCTCAACGTCACGTAAAGGGCGGCAAAATTAGATGATTCGAAAGGCTGCGCTGCAAATCGGAGTTCCCGCTCTTCTCGCATTCATTGCCTTGAATGCATACCTTGCCGTCAACCACTTGGAGCGTCTGCAGAAAATTGCGACGCTCACCCTTGAAAGCTCCGCGATCCAATCGGCACTCTCCGGTGTTTTGCAGGACGTGACCGACATGGAAACCGGTCAGCGTGGATATCTCTTGACCGAGAACCCCGCATACTTGCAGCCTTACATGGACGCGAAGGGCAGGGTCGCAACAGGCTTCATGACTCTTCGTACAGGGCTTGCCAATCGGACGCAGCGCGAACAATCACTAGAGTCGCAGTTGGAGAGCTTGACTCGATCAAAGCAGGCTGAGATGGAGCGATCCATTACTTTACGTCAACAAGGGTATCGCCATCGCTCATTCATGCTCATCGATACCAACGAAGGCCAGGGCTACATGGATGAGATTCGTCGCATAGTGTCCTCGATATCTTCAGCGGAGGGCAGGAATTTCGCGCGACTAGACTCGGAGAGGATTACCGTATTGAAGAACGTGTTGTCGCGAACGATTATCGCTAATTCTGTCCTGCTATTGTTCACGGCATGTCTGTTTGGCCTGATCCACCGCCATGGGCGACGGCTTGGAGAAGAAGCCTCTCAAAGTAGAAGTGAGCTTGCCATACGGGATTTGCAGTTAGCAAAACTAACGTCCGCTCTTTCTGGCCAAGCCCGTTCGAACATCTTCGCCATCAATACGAACTCCCGGTTGCTGTTGGAGAATTACGGAGGTTTCCTTCCACGGCAGGGACATGAATATGCTGAGCAGATGAAGGAAGCAGCGGCACAAATGGAACGACTCCGACAGGACTTAGTTGGCAGCCCATCCTCCAACGGTGACGGAAGAGCAGCCTAGCAGTTCATCGGCGAGGGCGAGGACAGCGCCTCGTGAGCTGTATTGTCCTTAGCGCGATACATCTGGAATCCATTTTTCAGGTCGACCGAGATGGAAAACACCGGCGGTGCGGTAGCGCTATTAAAAGAAATGTCTTCTCAAAAAAGCCCCGAAAGTAGTTTTCACCCCCAAACCTAGTTTTAACCCCCGAACAACGAGAACATGCGGGGCGTCGCGGGTGGCAAATCTCGGAGGAGTACTCAGATCAGGGAGCGTCGGGCAGTAAAGAGTCCCGCCCCGCGTGAATACGGGCGATTCGGACGGCAGAGTAGGGCTGAGGCGGGGCGGATACGAAATTCTGCATCGACAAAACGATGGTTCACAATTCTACGTTCGTCGGAAAAAGCTAGGGCGCAAAGCCAAAGATGGATCGATCACGGGCAAACAATTCTTTGTTGATTTAGCGCAACGATCGTTTTCTCGGGTAGCCCGGGCTGAAGACGAGCATACAACACCGAATATGTGTCCATGTTTTCTCCTTCTTCGCCCGGGCTACCGGTGACAGACACAAGCACAGTCCCATCGGCTTTGTAGTAAGTGTCTTGCGAGCGGTTGGCGGCGTAGGCGTGCGTCTTCTTGAACGCTGGCAGGTGAGCGTCATACCAAGCGAGCGTCGCATTCACTTTGGAGTCGTAAACCGAGTAAAAATCGACCTGCATTTTGCTCTTACAGACTTGCGATTCCGGCAACTGAGTAGGCTCATTACCCAAGTGAAGGCGGGAATCCGTCGCGGGATAGAGAGCAAGTCCCGTCAGCGGATCCGTAGTGAGGAGTTTCGTTCCACCACTGGCGGTCAACACGAAGCTCAAAATAAGTATTGCCACGAAGCCACCCAAACGAGAAACAGTTCTCATATACCAATGAGACTCCCAAACCGGCTTCATGGCATTCGGGCCGGCGGGAATCGGCCGCTTATGCCGATGAAAAAAGCGCAGCCACCATGAGCGATACAAAAAGAGAACAGTGAAGAAGCGATTGCCAAACAT
>Ga0209624_10000250_pt1 | contig 48553 bp, 36 predicted proteins | sample JacPinW_OM2H0_O1_FD_188565 | JGI IMG/M metagenome (GOLD analysis project Ga0209624, IMG submission 188565) | Forest soil microbial communities from Algoma, Ontario, Canada - Jack Pine, Ontario site 1_JW_OM2H0_O1 (SPAdes) (version 2) | ecosystem: Environmental > Terrestrial > Soil > Boreal...
TGGTCGAGACGCTCGGGTTTCGCCACATCGGTGTCGTCCACGACGAGTACGCGGTCTCGCCAGACGGCATGAAAGCCTTTGGGGTTCTCGACCTCGAAACCGAGATGGCAGGGTGCCGTTTCTCCATGGGTTTGCGAAACTCCCACGACAAGAGCATGCGTTTGGCGATGACGTGTGGGTATCGCGAATCCGTCTGCTCGAACATGGCGTTCGCGGGGGAGTTTATGCCAGTGCTCGCGAAACACTCGAAGCCTTTCTCGCTGGTCGACTATATCTCGGTCAGCGTTGATCGAATGCAGAGCACCTTCGAGCCTATGCGAAAGCAGGTGGAAGCATGGCAAAGAAGTGAATCGGCGGACGTCACTGCCAAGGTTGTCATCGATGAGGCGTTCGTTGAGGGCAGACTCGAAGCTCCGAAACATCTCGCCCCCACGGTGCATGACCTCCACTTCGAACCGGCATACGAGGAGTTCCGGCCGCGAACGATCTGGAGTCTCCCGAACGCGTTCACATCGGCATTCAAAGAGTTAGAGCAAACTCAAAGCGACGGCCAAGCTGGGGGAATTCCTGGAAGCCCGGTTCTCGCAGTCGTTCTAGCCTGTCGGGTGTTTACGGCCGACCGCCCTTCTTTGACTAGAGAGTATTGCGCGCGGGTCGAAGCTCATTGACTAACTTCCCAGAAGCCGTTGCTGTATGGCCTCCGGATTGCCGACTCGGGAGTTAATCTCCTGCCAAGCGTGCGGCTTGCGTTATAAGGTAATTGCGTTCGGGCATGCTCGTCGTCCGTGCCGCCGCAATTCGGAAGTGTTTGATGGCAGCTTCGTGATCCCCTATCTTTTCAAATAAATGGGCGCGAACGGCGTCGAGCCGATAGTGACCGGCCATACGCGGATCGCTGTCGAGAGCGCGAAGCAGTTCGAGGCCTTGGGCAGGACCGTGCACCATAGAGGCCGCGACTGCGTGATTAAGAGTGACCATGGGACTGGGAGCGACTCGTTTCAACAACTCATACAACGCCAGGATCTGTGGCCAGTCGGTATCCTCTACTCTCGCAGCTTCGTCGTGAACGGCGGCGATCGCCGCCTGAAGTTGGTACAACCCCATGGACGCTTTCGACAGCGCGGCGGTGAGTAGCTCAATTCCTTCGGAGATCTCCGCGCGATCCCACAGAGTGCGGTCTTGTTTATCGAGAGGGATCAACTCGTCTTCTGGACCGGTTCGGGCGGCACGGCGCGCGTCGGTTAAAAGCATCAACGCCAGAAGTCCGGCGACTTCGGGATTTTCGGGGAGCAGTGTTTTGGTGTTGCGCGTCAAGCGGATCGCTTCGCGCGCCAGATCGAGTCGTTGCAGATGCCACCCTATGCTGCTGGCATACCCTTCGCTGAAGATCAGATACAGCACATGCAGAACTGCGGGCAGCCGTTCCGCTCGCTCGTGCGGAGCAGGCAGATGAAACGGTATACCTGAAGCTCTGATAGTTTGCTTCGCACGGCTGATCCTCTGCGCCATCGTGGCCTCGGGAACCAGAAAGGCATTGGCAATTTCAGCCGTGGTTAAACCGCCAACCGCCCGCAGCGTCAACGCGATTGTCGATGACGGAGTGAGGGCGGGATGGCAGCACGTGAACAACAAGATCAGCGTGTCGTCTGGATCCATGTCGGTCTCGATATCGAGGCTGGGTAAGAAGGTTTCGGTTTCCACGGCCACAGCCGTTTCTCTTTCGCGACGCGCGATCTCGCAGCGTACATGGTCCAGCATGCGGCGGCACGCCACCTGAATCAGCCAGCCGCGTGGATTTTCAGGAACGCCCTGCTGCGGCCACTGCGTGAAGGCGGCGATCATAGCCTCCTGCACGGCGTCTTCGGCGGAGGAGAAATCGCGGAACCGGCGCGCCACGGCGCCGAGCACCTGCGGCGCAAGTTCACGTAGCAGATGCTCGGAGGTTGCATCCCATGGCTTGGTCATTGAAGGCTCGTTACACCATCTCCTGAGGCGGCGTGCTCATAATCGGCCGCAACTCGATCGGCATGTTGAGCGCCGCGCCCCCCGGTCCGGGCGCAGCCGAAATTCGTGCGGCGATGTCATACGCCCGCTCTGGGTTATCGACATCAATAATCCAGAAGCCGGCCAGGAATTCCTTGGATTCTGGAAAAATTCCGTCCGTGATTGGCCGGCCATTCTTATCAGCGCGCACCAGCTTCGCCTGATCCGGAAAAGATAGGCCCTCCCCCGAGACCAGTTCGCCTCGTTCGTGCAGTTCCTTATTGAGGCTCATCATAAAGGCGATGTGCGCCTGCAGGTCCTTCTTGGGCCAGTCGGGCACCCCATGGCCAGCTTTCATCGTGTTCATCATTAGAATGTATTTCATCGTTTTCTCGCTCCTTCGATTTTATTTCGCCTCCAGTTCGGATGCCGTCAGGCGTAGATCGTAGCCAGCTCGATATTCTCGACACTTATTTATCCGGATTTTGCCTCATGCGCTGCGAACCGCCGCACCTCAATCGGCATGTTTGCGGATACAGCGGAAATCCGCCCCGCGATGGCATAAGCGCGCTCGGCGTTCGGAACGTCTACGATCCAGTAGCCCAACAGAAATTCCTTCGATTCGGGGAAAATACCGTCGGTGACTGGGACGCCGTTCTTCTCGCCGCGCACGACCTTGGCTTCCTTCGGTTCAGCTAAGCCCTGGGTGGCGACAAATTCTCCGGACTCGGTGAGATCCTGGCTGATACGCCGGAGAACTCCCATATGAGCCTCGATATCCTCTTTCGACCAGGCGTGATACGCCTCAACGCCTGCCTTCGTGCCTGACATCAGCAAAATGTATTTCATATCCCTCGCTCCTGGTTCATCGATATTTTGGTTCGTATTCTGGCGGACCTTGCTTTTGGTAGATCTGCGCTTTCACGCTGTAGTCGGAGCCGCCCTGCCGTTCTCTACACCTCTTCAAAAAATATTTTCATCGGAAATAAGCAGCCCGTGTCGATTTTGAAGGCCCAGGACCGACATACCAATGGAGGCCTAGAACATGACGACCGAGGAAATGGTTGTGGACGTTAGCCAGGACTGGGTACTGGCCTGCGACGTGCAACGGGGCTTCATGCAGGCGCCCTGTACAGTTCGTGATTCCCTGAACTATAGCGCCCATTGTCGTCAGATTCGAGCCCTTGGCGGCGATTGCTATAGTTTCTTCCCTTTGAAGAGTGACCAAATGGCATTGGTCGTCGGGGACGCATCGGGAAAAGGTCTGGCTGCAGCACTCATGATCGCCAATGTACAGTCTTCCCTTCGGACGGCGGCATTATTCACGGGGGATGACTTGGACGCGCTGTTTAAGGCAGTGAATCTCCAGGCATATTCTTCCTCGCTGGCCAACCGCTACGCCACGGTGTTTTACGGCATCTTCGATAATGTCAAACGAACGCTTCGATACATCAACGCAGGACACAATCCACCCGTCGTTCTACGATGCGATGGGTCGGTGGAATGGCTCGAGACCAGCGGGGCTCCGGTCGGGATGTTCCCGGATTCGATATATGAGGAAAAACTCGTCGACCTTGAGCCTGGAGACTTGGTTATCGCCTACACAGATGGAGTCGTTGAAGCAAGAAATCAGAACGGCGAAGAATGGGAAGTTCAAGGGTTACTGAAAGCAGCCGCCTACGGAGAGCCACGCTCTCAGAACGCTGGCGACCTCGTCGACTTAATCTTCCGTTCGATGGATGACTTCTCCCAAGGACACCAAACCGACGATGCGACATTGGCAGTTGTGCGGGTGATTTGAAAGCGCCTCAGTAAATGGATGACGGGCTAAACTGGTAGTTACGTTTGAACGCGGACTCCGACAACGTTGTCCAGAAGTCCTAGTGTTGTATCAGAAGCGACCGCAAATGACTTCGAGTTCCAGAGAACGCCTCCGAAGGCGTTACTGTCCTGATCCTGTACGGATCTTGTTTGTGGGGGAGTCGCCCCCTGCTTCCGGACGATTTTTCTACCGGGCGGATTCTGGACTCTACCGTGCTGTCAAGGAGACATTTCTTGCTGCCTTTCCACCTCTCCAGCAAACCGAATTTCTCGATTCCTTTCGTTCCATGGGTTGTTATCTGGTGGATCTTTCCGGTGAGCCCGTCGACAAGATGACCCGTCATGCCCGACGGTGTGCCTGTAGTACCGGCGAAGTACGCCTCGCTCGAACCATTCGAGCGCTCCGTCCGAAGATCATTATCACGATCGTCCGATCGATTCGTGCAAATGTGAGACGGGCCCAGGAGCGAGCTGCATGGTCGGGTCTACATCTTGAGCTTCCCTATCCTGGTAGGTGGTATCGTCACCGGATGGAGTTCCGCGCTCAACTGGTACCTATGCTACGCGAAACGGGGTTAAAGTCTGATTTTAGATAGATCCGAATCCGAAGAAGGAACGTTCTAAATCCCCGGGCATTCACGCACACCGAACTCTTTTTCCGAACCTTTCCGAACCCAGCGCTATAAACTCGAGTGATGGAAACGGTCAGAGACAAGTCAGGCGGGTGGGAGTGTTCCATTCAACCTCTACCTTTTCGAGGTACGGCTTCACCTCGGCAAGATATGCTTTGCGATACGGCTTGACGCCCTGTACTGCATCGAAATCGGCGCGTGTACCACGCCACAATTCCTGCAAGGCGAACTGCTTCGGTCGTTCGGGCGACTCTAAGTTCTTCTGGCAGGCGCCCAAGCGGGCTTCATGGCCGCCCCTCGCGTGCCGGTCAGGGGCCGACGGATCGACCAAACCGGTAGGTGATAGATGCGCTTGCGTAGGAGGGTACGCGCACTCCCACAACTTCCTGAGTATCGGAGGGGAAGAAGTTTTCTGTGGTCTGCCCGGTGTAGCCGCGAGCGATGAGGAAGTTTACGCCGGCATTCACGCGCCCATTCATGAAAGGCCGAACCACAGCGGCGCGAAACTCCTTCACCGGAGTTCCGGTGCATTCCGCATTCAAGTTGGGCAGGCATCCTGTGCCTAAAGGCTTCGTGCCTGCGTATTCGAACTCCCCTCGTGCCTGCAGCCGAAACGGAAGCTTCTGAATTGTTCCCAGCAGATCGAAGATGGTTCGTGGCGCTTCCGGTGTGGGTTCTCCCGAATTGAGGTCTCGAGCATCGGCCTTTGAGAAGGTTCCGAGAAGCGATCCGTAGCGGAAGTTTTGCCGCACCGCGACCGTCATAAAGCGAAGGCGGCTGGGACCTTCATTGAACTGCAGTCCGGTATCTGGGTCAATTTTTGCCAGTTCTGCGCTGCTGGTTACGTGGCCCAGCGTAAGACGCAGATCTGTGTTGTGTAGGGTCTTACTGGCGACGACCTGATAAGAATGCGACGTGGCCACGGGCGTGCCCACGGTAGTTCCGGTGCCAATCCGAGGGTCTTCCGTGAAGAAAGTTTGGCCAAAGCTGAGCGAGATGAGGGGAACGTACCACGATTCCTTGGGAAGGAAAGAAACCGTAGCCTTGGGTGAGTTCACGCCCACCCATTTCTGGAACGAGTTCTGCGACTGCAGCAGATCGTCGTTGTCAAAATCAATCTCATCGCGGCGCCAGCCGAGATAGTAGCGAAAATAATGGGCCAGGCCGCCTTCCGCCGCGATGTAGGGCGTCACCGATCCTAGGGTGACGTTATTTCCGTCCACAGGAGTGAACGGGCCGTAATATCCGGGCGCGCTCGGACTAAAGAATCCATAGTGATCGAGATCGTCGCGCCGCGGCGCTTCGCGCTGGTAGTCAAAGCCTCCCAATAGGGACAAGTACTCGGCAATCTTGTTCACATAGTTCGCGCTACCGCCAGCCACCGTGCGAAACTCACTCTGGCGAATGAGGCCCTGTCCGAAATCCGAAAACAAGGAGAGATTGTAGCTGCGAAAAAACCCGGAAAGCTCCAGTTGCTGGCCGCCGCTGAGTTGCCAGACATCGTTCAAGGCTACGAGCGCGGTATGGGTCTGGTCTTTCTGCCGCGGGTCGATCGTGTCGCCGTAATTCGGGAAATTGGTATCGGCGGAATTCGAGGTAAAGAGCGGGACGAGTCCCGGTACATAGGAAAAACCGTAATACCCAACTCCAAACAGCGTAAGCCGATGATCGCCGCCGTGGAACACTCGCTCGCCATTGAATTTGTACTGTTGCCGGTGTTCCAGTCGGTCCAGGAATCCGTTGCCCAAGGAGGCTGCGACCGCCACCCACGATTCAGGGGTAGGGCTCAGTCCCGCCACAACATCAATGTCCCGATAGTCTCCGGTAAGAGTGATGAACGGATCGAGGCGAGACCGAAGTCCATACGTTGCGGCGAGATTGACGGAATGATTGCCTTCCCGAACGTTGAACGCCCCGCCATCGACTTTGACGCTTTCGAGAACCTCCGGGATAAATATGTTCGGATCGGAATAGCCATTGCCATGGGCATTGGCCGACAGATTGTTAGGCACGAGGTAGGTGCCCACGGCGATGTACTGGGCAATGGGTTCGCCATGATCTCCCGCAACACCGGGCGCGAAGTACTGCGGAGCTTTGATCCCGCTGGAGGCGGTCTCGATGGGGTATCCGGGAATCGACACCGGGGCGCCGGGGCGTCCGGGATTGGCGTCCAGCAGGTCTTCGCGGACAAACACCTTCTCCGCCGGGTCGGGAGACAGCACATCCGTGCCGTTTACATCCGCAGTAACGGTGACGGTCTCCACGCGGGATGAGATCTGGCCCATTTGGACTGCAATGTCGGAATTTCCGCTCGCATGAACGCTCTGCGCTACGATGACCTGGCGAAATTCCGCGGCATCAACCTGGATGTCGAACTCGCCGTCGGACGCTCTGATTTCGAAGCGGCCGTCCGGCCCGGAAATGGCTTGTGCCAAAGCCTGACCCTCTCCAGCGGAATCGTGACGGATGAGCTGAATCGAAGCATTGGGCAGCCCGTTCCCCTGAGGGTCGGTGACTCGGCCCTTCAACGCAATCCCCTGGCCCAGGAGAGGAAGAGAGAGCCCAGTCAGCCACACGACAAGAATTACGAGGATTTTCCGCTGTGAGAGCACGGTCGCCTGTCCTAACGTTGGGCGTTCGGACCCGAGACCTGGGCCAAGACAAGCTTCGCATGTTCCGATCCGATCGCGTGCAGCGACACCGCTTCCTGCAAGTAATTCCGTGCCGCGGCCTGGTCGCCGAGTTTCAGAGCGATTTCGCCAGCATGCGCGAAGATTGTGGAATCGCGAATTCCGACCGCCAAGGCGGCCTCGATCTGCTTGCGTGCTTCCGCGTCCTGACCGTTGACGTGCAGCGCCCAGGCGTAAGCGTCGAGCATGTATACGTCATGACGCCAGGCATACTCCTGTTGCGCCACTTTCAGAGCTTTCGCTGGCTGTTGCGCATGGTCGGCATAGTAGAAGACGAGTTTGCGGTTGGAGTTGTCTGTTCTGCTCGATTCCAACAGCGATTTGGTTTCAAATTCAGCAAACGCCCGTTTCGCTTCGCCATCGCGTCCTGCCATTTGGAGCGCTTCGGCCAGGTCATAGAGATTCTCGGTATGCGGTACACCCTGATAGCGTTGCTGTAAGAGAACTACCGCTTCCGCGTAACGCTTCTGCGTGATGCGAACCTGGGCTAGACCTCCCAGGGCGGACGGATAATTTGGAAAATATGTCGATGCCTGCTGGAAGAGTTTTCCCGCCGCATCGGTACTGCCGGAAGCCAGCCGAAGATGGCCCATCTGCGTGAGGATCGCCGCACGTTCTCCGATTTCGCTCGGGGGCGTCGACTGATAAGCCAGATCCATCAGTTCATACGCACCCTCCGCATCCCCGAATAGCTCACGCAAACGGGCTGCCCGGATTAAGCCAGGCCGATTGCCGGGGCGAAGATTGAGCATCCACTGTGCCGCCGTCTCCGCATCGTTGTAATTGCCCAGTCCCATGTCCGCGTCGGTCAATAAACCGTAGACCATGACATCATCCGGCACTCTTTTGTTCAGCGCCCTGGCTGCCTCCAGCGCGGCAGGATACTCATGTTCGCCCAGGAGAATGGAAACTTGTATTTTCTCAGTGTCGAAATTGTTCGGAGCAATTTCCAATGATTTCTTTAGCGCTTCCTCGGCTTGAGTGTAGAAGCTACCGTCAGAAGTCTCCTGTGCGCGGCGAACCAGCGCCGTCGCCAGAAGGTTGTACCCCGCATATTCCGTCGGCTTGTCACTAACCGCTGTGCGGGCTCCCGCGATGCTTTGCGTCGCCGGTGAAAGATCCGTGCTTGCCGCAAGCGTTATGTTTTGGGCAGCAGCGAACGTTGGAACCGTCATTATCGCGCACAGCACCGAAATAATTCTTTTCATGGCATGCCTCATTTTCGAAGAAAAAATCGTGGCCGCCGCTATCAGCACGACGGCCACAGGGGTTCACTACTGTACGGGGCAGATACCGCCGGGTTGTCCGGTGCAGCCTGCCTGTCCGGGTCCAGTGTGAGCGCTGTTGCGTCCATTGTTAGCCGGCATCACGTAGGGGAAGGAATTGTTGAAGCCTTCAGTTTTGGTGTTTACGCCATCTCCGAGCGCCAATCCGAACTTCGTGGGATCCACTAGGATGCCTTCGAGGGCCCGGAGCGAGATGTCAAACACATCGTCGATCGGTCTGCGTCCGTTGGGATAGCCAGCCGAGTCGCCGGCTATGAAGCCGAGTCGCAGTTGGCTGCCCACCGGAGTCGCGGGAATGCCGGTGTTCAGCCGCAGGAGATCGGCTACCGGTCCAGCATCTTTTGGTCCGCAACCAGGACAGATGGGAGGCTCGTATTGCACCAGAAGCAGCAAGTCGGTCCGCGGATTGGGTGGAACCGGAACACCCAAGGAGCTCAATACAGCTGCCGCCACCGGCTTCAGGACGAAGTTCGCGAACTGCGAGTCGTTGATCGGAAAATCCATGCTGAAGCGATCCTTAAAGCCAGTGCCGATGATCGCTTCGTTAATCAGCGAATTGCCTTCGCGGTTCACCTGCTGAAACGCACCTGTGTTCTTGTCGGGATCGGGCGAACGCCGCACCGTCATTTGATGGCGCGACGTGCTGCCATAGGTTCCGATGACAGCTTGCTTGTCGCCGGCAGGATGGACTTTGCCGTCCACCGTCAGCAGCGTGATGGGCACTTCCAGCACAATGGAATTGACGTTGTATCCGCCCACCGCGTCGGGAGCGTAGTTGTGGGTATTGTCAGCATCGATTGCCGGCGACAGGATCGGACCGACTCCGCTGCGGAAATTCACCGAGTCGAAGAAAGCTCCAAGATCGATAAAGAACGGGTCATCCGCGGTTCCCGCCCATACCGTGATTCCGTTAGCCAAGCTGTTAATCCCCTGGTTGAACAGCGCGGGGTAGTTCGGCATGGTTAGCGGACCCACGTTCGACGGAACTGCGTAAAGCGTTTGTCCGCCGTTCAGGACAGTTGATTTGCCATTTCTCACCATGGTTACGGTGTAGGTCTGGATCAGGCTCAGACCCTCAGAACCGGCACCGCTCAGTGAAGTGATCGGCGGAATCCCGGCGATACCTCCCACGAATCCGGTGAACAACTTGGGATCGCGGATTTCGGTATTGAACCGGAATTGAAAGACGACGTCTGGAATTCCGTCCTGGTTGTTGTCGATCAGCATCTCGTAAAGCACGCTGGGATCGAAAGGGAAATAGTTGGGTCCGTTGGCCGGCTCAAGGAGCGGGTCAACGTTCAAAATGAAGGTGACGTTGTTCGGATTGTCATAGCTGACAAAAGCATACCAGTCGGTGACATCCGCGCTTCGATCCAATGCCGTGATGGGCGCCTCGCGATGGCTCGACGCGAACACGCTAGCAGGCGCCAGCATGAACAGCGACACGGCGAGGGCCACAATAGGATTCAGTTTTTTCATGGAATGCCTCGATATAGATATTCGTCGACGTAGCCATTGGATTTAGCTGCTCCCCGAGTAAAACGGGGTTGCCGTTGTTCTTTGGCTAGCCTACGTATTCGAGTTACGTTGTCGCTGCTCGAAACGGATTCCGCAAAGTAAAATTTTTTACAATACGGATACAACGAATGCTTGGTTGTTTTGTAGAGAGCGCCGGAGCGTTCCGTGACCCCGAACAACACGGGGCAACCAAGGCGAATATCTGGGGTGAATCCCTTCGATCCCGACACTTACGCCGATTCATTGTGGGATCCAGTGCGCTTGGGACTTGAATAGCCCGTCGACAAAGCCGATGTGGTAAACGAGGAAGACGCCGAAAGCCATGCTGGCGATACCGGAAATCGCGGTCAGGCTCCGATTGCTCTTCAAGAATTTCTTCCCTGCGTAAACTACAGGGATGGAGATTGCGGCGGTCATCAGCATCATTCCCATCATTGTGCCGAAGCCAAAAACCAGCAGGTAAGCCGTTGACCAGAGAGGACTCTTGATAGTGGCGAGGACTAATAGGGCGACTGCAGCTGAACCGGCTAGGCCATGTACAAGACCGACCACTAACGGTCGAAGGGTCTGATAGAGGCCGAGTGTACCGACCGTTTTATCAAGGAAGAGTTCAACGCCGCCCGATGTTCTTTGGTTTGTCTTAACGGGGTCCTCGGAAGGGCGATCAGCTGAAACGGCTGGTTGCGACGTTGCGGGGATCGTTTTCATCGGCGTCAGTCGCGCCGTAATCCAGCGCATGAAACCGGTGAGATTCAATACCCCGAGCAGAATAAGCATCAAGGCAACGCAAAACTCCATGGACAGTCCGAGACGGGACGGGATCACGACACCGAAGACAATAATTGCGGATCCGACGAGAAAAATCGTAAGGGTGTGTCCCAGCCCCCATAGCAGTCCAATCATCGCCGAGCTCTTGATGGACCCTTGGCGGCTCACAATGGTGGACACTGCAACCACGTGGTCGGGGTCCGTGGAATGGCGCATCCCCAGAAATAATCCCAGCAGAATTATGGTGACGAACGGAGCCGGTTTGTCGGTAGAGAGAAGGCCTTGCCATATGTGAACTGATGCGATGGCAGATGCAGTTATCCCCACACCCAGCGTCACCATGAACGCGGATGACAAAAAGGGAAGATAGCGAAGGGCAGGGTTGCCGGCGCGCACACGAGTTGACATCGCACGTTTGGCGTAGACCATCGCTAGGCCAATGGTCATCAGCACAGCTGCCAGTCCCAAACTAAATGCAGTGATCAAGAATAATCCGAACCCTATCCGGTGAAGCGAGAAAGCACTAAGCAGCACGACCAGTGCCGCCGGACAAGGCACGATTCCTCCAGTGATACCCAGCATGCAGAGTTCACGCAATGTCAGCGCACGCTCGATTGCTTTCGAAGCGGTGGGGATCGGCGCGCGATTCGTTAGATCCGTAGGCATAGGTTGCTTAAACATCGAAAGAAACCAGTGCGAATGGTGCTCTCCCGGGGCATGTGAATGCTCTCCGGTTTCTCCGGTCCAGTGTCTGAGGAAGATGAAAACGCCGAATCCGGCAACGCTCAGACCGGAAATTGCTCCAAGCCACGGATAGAGCTGCTCGGGAACTATGTACCGCGACGCATAAAGGGTCAGGGCTCCTAACAGGTAAACGCCCGTCGTGTGCGCAGCAGTGACGACGATTCCCAGCAACACTGCATGTCTTGCCGTACCGCGCGAACCTACAAGGTAGGCAGCAATGATGGTTTTGCCGTGTCCTGGCTCCAGGGCATGAAGCGCGCCCAGACCTGCGGCGATCAGAGCAGCCGAGAACAACACCCAGAAGCTCAACCTACCCTGCGTCGAGATTAGCTCGGTAAAACGACTGCGCGGCGTATTCTGCTGCGTATGTACTGCGAGTGATAGCGGAGCGCCAGTGGATGCGAGGACGCCGCTGGGAGAAGATTGCGCCGCGTGCAGGTCAGACGACGCAGTCGCACCCGACGATCTGCGCGGTCTTTGATGTGAGGGCGGTGCGGGTTCCTGTTGTGCCGTGTTTGTTCCCGGAGGGATCATGGAAGAGGTTCCTATTGGCGCCGCTGAAGCACTCCTCTCCGGTTCAGAGAACGAAGTCCTGAAGCCGACTAGAGCCGATAGTTGCTGTGGGGGGCTGTTGAACACGTCGCTGGAGTAGGTGGTCAGTTCCTGGCTGCGATCGGAGGCGGGAGCGGAGCTGTCCAGAATCGCAACTCCGTCGTTGACAACCACGATCTCCTTCCAACCTGCCCGTCCTGGAAAGTTGTTGTCGAAGTAGGAGAGCTTGTGAGCGCCCGCGGTGATATCGAGCTTACCCCGGAACACGAACCCGAGTTTCATCGTGGGCAGACTGCCGGCGCCGGCGGCAAATGCCACCTGACGAGATATCGTATCGAATCGCACAGGTTGGCCATCGTTCTCCAAGGAGAGTCCTTCCTTCAAGAGTTGTTCCTGCCTGTCGAGGTAGCGGGAAGCGCTGGGGTCGTCAGCCGTGGGAGTTATGTTGAACTGCCGAATCTCCTGAAAAGTAGGGATTTCAGCCATGTCGATCAGATACCGGATCTCAATCGACTGTTGGCCGATCTTGATCTTCGAGTAATGATTGACGCTGAAATTTCCCATGGGATGGGCAAAGGAGGTCGCGGAGCTCAAAATCAGCACAAACAGAAACAACACGACTCCCGGCCGGCGATGATCGCCGTTATCGTTATTGTTATTCCTGCGCATTGCTTGACCTCAAATCCGGCTTATGCGATTGGGCGATGTCTTCTAAAGTTCGGCTCGCTACCTCAGCGTGAAAAAGGTGAAAATGCGGGTTTGTTCTCAACGCACGACTGAGAAAGTCTTTCGCAGCCGAATCCTTGGCCAGGCTGTGATAGATCATGCCGGCATGAAATAGGAGCAGAGAATCATTGGTCTGCAAAGCAAGAGCTTTGTTGATCGCCGCAGCCGCTTCCTGGAATCGGCCATTCTTGTAGAGAACCCACGCCAGGGTGTCCCATGTGTAAATGTCGTGCCGGACTTCAAGTTCCTTGCGCGCGAGCACCAGAGCCTCCGGCAGCTTGATCCCTTGATCTGCATAGAACAGGGCCAGTTCCCGATTGGCTAGCACTTGATTTAACTTGCTCAGGTGTCCGATGTAGTCGACCAGGTCGTACTGCTGCTGAGCTTCGTTCGCCCGTCCTGCTTTCTTGTAAACGTCGCCCAACTCAGCGACGTACACAGGAAACGGAATGATGGCAATCGAGCGTTGATAGAGCTGAATCGATTCTTCAAATTTCCCTTGCGCGGCCCGAACCTTCGCCAGACCGGCCAGTGAGCGATAGTGATTGGGATCGGCTGTTATGCCTGACTGATACGACCAATCAGCATTCCCCAGGTCGCCGGTTTGAAAGTAGCGTTCGCCTAATTCGAAATAGAGCCATGCGAGATTTTCTCGGGGAACATTGGTTTGAAGCGCGGCGGCGATGGCGCTCTTCATCAGCCGGATGGCTTCTGCGGAGTCTCCACGCAGGTAGCACAGATATGCCATGCGACTGTCGCTCATGTATGCGAGCGCCGAGGGAGAAGATGAAATCCGCCCAAGCGCCTGCACCGTGTTATAGCCCGTTGCTGCCTCGTCGTAATTGCCCATATCGATGTACGCGTCGCCTTCGATGGCGAATGCCGCCAGATTTCCGGAACCAGTGCCGATCGCCTCTTGGGCATAGGCGAGGGCGTCGGAGAAGCGATGTTCGCCCATATATACCAATGCCATGTGAACCAGAGGATCTGCGACTCGGAAGTCTTGCGGCGCCAGAACGAGCGCCTGCTTGAGCGTTTGCTCGGCCAAGTCGTAATAAGCAATGTCGCCGGTCTCCCTGGCCTTCTGAAAAAAGGCGGATCCTAAGCCGTCATATCCGTCGTAGTCGCCCGGCGCTTCCTTCACACGATCTTGTAGTGTCTGAATCCGCTTGTCCGTCTCTGACGTAGGGCCGAGCCGTTTCAACTCGACCGGTGCAAACGGCGCAGTCTGAGACCATGCCGATGCGGCACAAACGATCAGAAGAACCAGTCGCCACTTGGACATTCCAGCCTCACTGGATTGCAAAGAACTGGGTTGCAAATAGAAGATTGATCTTGGTTAACGCCGTGCGTCGGGAGATTGCCGCTAGTGCCCGGCGCTGTTTGGAGCGTTTACCACTTGCCCGCCTACATCATGAAATACGGGCAGGAGCGAAGATCGGATTTCTGGCATCCGACTTTTTTTGCCTGATCGTTGCCTTCGTGCAGGCGACGTTTCGTTCCCTCCGCCTGACGGGGCTCCACGAACACAACCTATTCCACATTCATTCGTGGAACACAGCTCACCTCCTGCTGCGCACCAAACGAGAAAACCGATTGCATTCTACCCGTAACCATCAGGTGAATCCGAATTCAGAACCGTCCCGTACTTACAGGTGAGATCAAAATTCGATCCTGAAAGGATGAGAGACAATGAACAAGAAATTTGCAGTTGTGATGGTGGTGGCTGCAATCGCAGTAACTTCAGCCCTTGCTGGGATGAAGAATCCGATTGTTGGTGGCCAGGAGATGTATCCCACCAAGAATATCGTTGAGAACGCGGTGAATTCCTCCGATCACACTACTCTTGTGGCCGCAGTGAAGGCCGCTGGATTGGTCGAAACGCTCGAAGGTCCTGGACCGTTCACAGTTTTCGCGCCCACCAACGAAGCTTTCGCCAAGCTGCCTGCCGGCACCGTGGATAGGCTGCTAAAGCCGGAAAATAAGGCCACATTGACCAAGGTGCTCACCTATCACGTAGTTTCGGGGAGGCTGAGCGCATCCGATCTCAAGAATCAAATCAAAGAGGGTAATGGCAAAGCGGAACTCACGACCGTGGAGGGTGGCAAACTGTGGGCATCGCTGCAAAATGGCAATTACATCGTCTTGACAGATGAAAAGGGTGGCACTGCACTCGTGACCATCCCGAATGTCTTCCAATCCAACGGTGTGATCCATGTTATCGATTCCGTGGTCATGCCCAACTAGTAACCAGAATTTCGGTTTGTGGGGATACTTGTCTCAGCAAACTCTCTAGTCAATCAAGCCGGACGATTGCCGTCCGGCCTTTTCCATTCTCCTAGCTGCACCACCGCCTCCGCCGAAAGTGTCACATCCACCGGACGAGTACAGGCCCTTGCTTGCGACCAGCCCAGACTGCTATTTTCGTTGAGCCACATACCGCGGGCTATACCAAGCCTGGGCTTACAGCAATCCAAAGCTCATTCTGAGACGTACCTCAGGAGGATGAAGATCGCCGTGCCGAGCGCGGATCCCAACACGATGACGTCCGACGTGGCGCTGGTGACGGCGATCCGATCTGGCGATCAGGGCGCCATGACGCCGCTTTATGATCGCTATTCGTCGATCGTGTATTCGGTGGCGCTGCGCGTGTTGCAGGATAGCGGCGCGGCTGAGGACGTATTGCAGGATATCTTCATGCAGATTTGGCGCAACCCCGCAGCTTTTGACGCGAGCCGCGGCAACATGGCCGCATGGCTGGCTGTGATAGCGCGCAACCGGGCGATCGACACCCTGCGCCGCCGTCGTCCGGAAAACGACATTGAAGACGTGGTCGTTTCTGTCGAGCACGACCTCGCCAGCGAAGCAGACCGATCGCGCACCATGGATAAGGTTCGCGGGGCACTGCAGGCGATGCCCGCAACGCAACGGTCCGCGCTCGAAATGGCGTATTTCGAAGGATTGACTCATTCCGAGATCGCCGGAAAAACCGGCGAGCCCCTGGGCACAATTAAAACCAGGATTCGCGCCGGATTACTCGCGTTGCGAAAAGTGTTGGCCACATGAGCGTGCACGAACAATTCGCGGAAGACCTGGCGCTCTATGCGCTCGGATCGCTCGACGGCGCGCAACGCCATGCGCTCGAAAAGCATCTGGACGGGTGCGCCCCCTGCCGCCGCGAATTAGAACTGCTGCGCGGTGACCTCAGCCTGCTGGCGCTGACGACGGCCGGACTCAAGCCGCCCGCGCGTGCCCGGCAACGGCTAATGTCAGCTGTTGCCGACGAGCCGCGCCTGCCTGTGGCGGTGCCTGCGCCAGAACGCCAGCAACGTTCCTGGTGGACTGCTCTTGGATGGCCTGCGCTTCGATGGGCGTCGACGTGTGCGCTCGTTCTCGTCGGCATCGGTTTGCTGTGGCAGAATTCCACGCTGCAGCAGCATCTGGCTTCGCTGCGAGCGCAGTTCACTGACCAGGGAACCAAGCTCGAACAAGCCAACGAAGTCGTGGCGACGCTGCTCGATCCAGACGCACAAAAGATCGAACTGGTTGCCGCGGGCAATAAGCCGCAGCCGAGAGGTAAGGCGATCTACCAGCGGCGTAACCGCAACCTGATTTTCTTCGCCAGCAATTTGCCAGCTCTGCCGGCGGAGAAAATCTACGAGCTGTGGCTGTTTCCCGCCAACGGCGGTGCGCCCATTGCGGCGGGCCTGTTCAAGCCCGATGCCCGTGGCAGCGCGACCGTCGTGAATCCTCCGCTGCCGGAGGGTGTCGAGGCCAAAAACTTTGCAGTTACGCTAGAGCCCGAGAGCGGCTCGCACGAATCTCCGCGTGGAACGCCTGTGATCGTAGGCGTCGGCGAGTAAAGCGAACACTCGCACCGACCAACGAAGCGGCCCGATCCGCCAGAATGAGCTCCCGTCGACCCACAGGCAGGCGGTTCAGCGATCCTCCGTTGCCTTTCCCATGCTTCCAAGAAGTCGCACATTACACTTTAGCGGTAGTGTAGGAGGCTGTGAAGAATTCGCCACTGGCTTCCGGCCTAGCCGGATTTGTTGATAATTGTGCCGTCCACGATTTGAGCGAGACCACATCGGACACCTTGGCCCAATCCGCCAATCTAGCTCTACCACTGTCTAGCAACGAATACTCCAGGCCCACATTCAGCAGCAATGTTCGCAACAGCGCGTCAGGAGAAGAGAACCCGCGCAAGACCTTGACGGCATCGGACTCCAGTGCTGCTTGCTGCCACCCTGCACGAAGTAGCGATAATAGAAGTCCGTGCCAGTTCTCCCCTGAAGTATCGTTGCGCGAAGCATGTATCAGAAATCGCTAGAACTCAATTCCTTAAGTTAAGCGCTTATGGGGACGCGCTCCCTATGAGGAGCGTATGGCGGGATCATTACTCTAAAAGGAGGGTCGAAGCTTTTTCCGATTTTGTCGCATCCTTAATGTTAGCGATATGAACAAGCCGGAACCATTTGATTTTCGGTCGCCACATGGCGTCAACAAGGTCGAGTATCGATCGCGGTGCTGGAACAAAATTACGGTTCGTCACGTTGTCCAGCATCTAAATCCCGGTCGAGTGTGGCACGACATTTCTTCTAAACAAACGACCGTCGCTATCCTGCTCGAACAGGCTGGCGGATACTGCGAGCCCAGGCTAAATATAAATCGGCCAACGCCACGGTGCCGCTACGACGCCGGGTACACTGTGTTGATCCCGGCGGATATGTCAATTTGGGGCTACTCGCAGGTACACAGACTTTTCCCTTGGTTTCTGTACGTCGCCGCTGGGCTAGAGACGTAGCAGGTGAGATTTAGCGAAAGCATGTTTGAAGGAGGAATAGGTCCCATGCTTTGCTGGACTTCTATCTTGGGGGGAAGCTGATCATAACGTCCCCGACCCATCTGTCGGTGCGAGGATCGCCGTCTAGCTCAGCGCTGTTCAGCTAAACTGGTCCGTCATGAGTGAACGTCTGAAGGGCAAGATCGGGATCGTCACGGGTGCGGGCACTGGAATTGGACGCGCATGCGCCATTGCTCTGGCAAGGGAAGGAGCGCAGGTGGCGCTGGTCGGCAGGCGAAGGGACCGCGTCGAGGAGGTGGCTCGCGAGATTGGCGATTCTACGTTCGCGATCGCAGCCGACGTTTCCAGAAGGGGCGAAATTGAACATCTGATCGATCAGACCGTGCGGCGCTTCGGCGGATTGAACTTTCTGCTGAACAACGCGGGGGTTTTGCACATTGGGAGCGCCGAGGAAATTACCGAAGAACAGTGGGACGACACCTTCAATGTGAACGTTCGCGCAGTTTGGTTATTGTCTCGGGCCGCGTTACCTCACATGAGAAAAGCTGGCAGCGGTTCGATTATTAACGTAGCTTCCACGCTTGGAGTGGTCGGCGCTCGGAACCGCGCCGCCTATGCTCCATCCAAGGGTGCGGTAGTCCTGCTGACCAAGAGCATGGCTATCGATCACGGACATGAAAACATCCGGGTGAACGCAATTTGCCCGGGGTTCGTAGAAACCGATCTAACTGCAGCGGTCATCGGCAAGGCTCCAGATCCAGCAGCGGTGCGTCGGGAAAGAACCGCTACGCATCCCCTCGGCAGGCTCGGCCGACCGGAGGATATTGCCGGTGTGGCGGTCTATCTGGCGAGCGATGAATCGTCCTGGGTGACCGGAGCTGCCTTGCCCGTGGATGGAGGCTATCTCGCAGTTTGACAACTGCCCTCTGGACGCGGGGTCGTGGAGGCGCGGTGTGGTGCGCCTCGGCCGCCTCCGCCAGCTGCTCTCGTGGAATACGACTCTCCTGGGCCGCGCTCGCTTCCGGAAGCTGCCGTCCACCGACCGATCGTTTCCCTGCACCGGTCCCACTTCCACACATTGCTTCACGATCTATTCGAACAACTGCTCGAACGGTTTCGACTCCTGAAACCGTCCGTGCCGTTTCTTCGAAAACGCGGAGTGATGTGGAATCTCCTGATCGAACCCCAGCACGCTGAACCAGCGCCACGCCAGATGCACGCGCAACTCTTCCACAAGTTTGCGCTCACTGCAGATGCCGTACAAATACCCGATCAGAAGAATGCGCAACAGAAGCTCAGCATCAATCGACGGCCGACCCGTCTCACTGTAGCTGTCTTTCAGTTGCTGCCGGACGAACTCGAAGCTGATGTGCTTCTCGATCAGCCGCAGCAGATGATGTTTGGGAACTTGATCTTCCAGCCGGAAGTAGTCGAACAGCGCTTCGGAACGATCGTGTTGCCCCATCATGATCCGCAGGCCTGCTAGAATGGCGATCCACAGCATGGTAAGCATTCCTCCTTCTTATTACCATGCTTCTACCGCCATTCCGATCGCGAATCAAAGTGACTTTTTCAACACCCACGCCTGTCAGTCTAGGGCCTTACGTGCCCGCGAAATCTCATGAAAATCGCTCAGAGTTTGGACAATAATTCTCGATGGTTGGGAGTGGCGAGATTGAGTAATCAGTGGAGACTCTGAGGCCGACGCCTGTCTGATCCGGAGCCTGCTTGATAGAGCGAATCAATGGGCGTTGTCTCTCCCCGGTGGGAGCGTCGATAGCCCGAGACCCTGCTTAACGTAATCTCGGCACGCTCTCCGCTCCCGCCAGGAGGAGCGTATGCCGTATAGGAACAATGCGGATTTCATGGACGGAGATTCTCCCATCCGATCGGTCAGACCGTCAACCAGACATAGCCCCACCACGCGAACACAAATCCAATGAAGCATCGCGCGTCAATCATAGGACTAGCTGTTTTCCGGGCGGAACGGCTCGACGGATCGATTATGACAAGCGCGGCGTTAGTTGGCGTAATCCCGATTACACTCACGACAGCGGGGCTGAGTGATCTGATTATGTCAACTACACGCCGCCACCGATGGAGTGTTCTACAATCTTTTATATTCCAGCATACGGTAAGAGGGCACCCGTGAATCGTTCAAAGAAGGTTTGGAATATTGTATTTAGCGTCGCAGCGCTCTGCTTTTTAAATGCTCAGGCCCAGTCTTCGTGGGAGAGTACTTCGGGTCGCACTGCGGCGACTGCGATCACGGCCGTCTGGGCAAACGACGGCGAAGACAAGGTCACCCAGGACGAACTGCGGGCGAGCAGCGGGCAAAACGTTACAAATAGTTTGTGGAATGGAACGACGATAACGTTGTTTGGCGCGATGAACGAAGTCATCAACTTTAACCTCATCTTGGAAGCCGCCACGTCGTCGGCAACCAGCATCAGCGTGACCATGAGCAATCTCAACGGGCCCCACGGCTCGGTCATTCGTTACGCAGCCAGGCCCACAAGCAATCTGTTTGATTGGACGAGCACGGAAAGCGAACTCTTCTACATTCAGTACCTTCAGATTCTCGGGCTGAGCAATGACGGCTATGGCACGCTCGCTACCTGGCAAGAGGCCACGTTTCCGCAACGCGCGCAATGCCCGAGTGGGACAGGCTGCCCGTGGGCCCAACGCCCGGTGGCGAACAAATATTATCCCGATATTGTGGTCCCGATCGAACTAGTTCCGACTTTCACCATTGCCGCCGCAAACAACCAATCGATCTGGGCAGATATCTACATCCCCAAGACGGTTGCCACAGGTAGCTACTCTGGCACCGTCACTATCGGCGAAAACGGCACCGTAACCCACACCGTGCCGATCAGCTTGACCGTCAGAAACTTCATGCTTCCGGATGCGCCCAGTTCAAAGACGATGCTGATTACGTCCTATAGTGACCTGAGTCCTCGATACGGGAATACAACGATCCAGGCCCTGCAAAACCAAATGCTCGTAGCGCATCGACACAAGATTTCGATCATCGACGACAACTTTGGGCAGGGTTTTGGCAACTTGCAGCCGGCATCGCAGTGGGTGCCGTTCCTGACGGGCCGCGGATTTACTTCGGGCAGTGGCTACGCCGGACCAGGTGTTGGTGTAGGGCAGGATGTCTTCTCAATCGGTACCTATGGATCAATGACGGAAGGCAGCTCGGAAACGAAGAAGACCTTCACGGCCCAATTCAACGGTTGGGAAAGCTGGTTCGAGGCGAATTCTCCATCCACAGAGCGATTTGTCTATCTTTGCGACGAAGTGGACTGTCAGGAAACGAAGCCTACTCTGAAAACGCAGCTTAAGTGGTGGTCCGAGATTGCGGGCGTGGGCAAAAACCTTCACACCGTGGCAACACAGATCTTAGTGAGCGCTCCCACAGCACTCAGTGATCCCACTTCGACTTGGCCTTTCAGCCAAGGCAATTGGACCGGCAAGAGGTGGGTGAATGGTTATACCGTGCGGGATCAAGATGCCGTGAATGCTGTCCTCGCGGCAGAGCCGACAAGAAGGCTCTTCGCCTACAATGGGATGCGCCCGGGCGCTGGATCCATGATAACCGAGGATGATGGGACATCATTGCGCGAAGTGCCGTGGGGCCAATATAAGAAACAAGTGGATCGCTGGTTCATCTGGGAATCCACCTACTACGACAGCTATCAACAAGGGGGACCGGGCAACACAAATCTGTTCACGACAGCACAGACCTTTGGCATGTTGCCAAGCGATTCGAACAATCAATGCAAGAACGAGATGCCGATGTATGGGCAAGTCAGCTGCTCTTCAGCCAATGGAAACGGTGTCCTGATCTATCCCGGAACGGACAATGTATTTCCTGCCTATTCGTATGGCATCGCAGGCCCAATCGTGAGCCTGCGGTTAAAGGATTGGCGGCGCGGAATCCAGGATGTGGACTACCTCACGCTCGCCAATGCCATCAACCCCTCTGCGGTAGCGAGTCTTGTCAATCAAATGGTGCCGAGCGTGCTTTGGGAACAGCAATGCGTGAATCCCAAGAATGATTGCAGCTACATCTACTCACCGATCAGTTGGAGCAACGTTCCTGACAACTGGGAATCGGCCAGAGCGCAACTAGCTCACATTATTGACGGGCGATAACAGATTAGGGGAGGAGTTGCTGCAACCGTTCTCCTGGTGGCAGCCTTACTTCCAGCAGTCCTCCGATGGTGCGGTTTAATGTCGACAGGTGAGCGAGATCACCGAGAACCCCATGGTTGGCATTCGCGTCCAGAAAAGCGTCAACACCAACTACGGTTCAGTCGCTACCACCGAACGGGATTCATGGCCACCGTATTAGGAACCCTTCCCGTTGCGATCTTGGCATAATTTTGGGAGCCTCGATCAAAGTTGAACATCTCGATCGTCATTTCACTATCCTCCTCAATGCCTTTGCGACAGTCATTTTCTAGCCCTACGGGCTATTCGCCTCAACCGGAATCTCCTTCTTGGCGCCGAACGACGCCATCATAATGTTTGATGGTCCATGCCTTGTCAACACCTGCAACTTGTTCTGCAACTTGTTGCGTTTAAGGCGACGGCAGGCGTCCAAAGGCGACAGGGCGAAAATGTATGGTCCGCCGTCGAACGGCAAGAGGTTTGAAGTTGGGCGAGAGCTAGTCCACGTAAATGTATCCGGCCACAGCCCAGGCGATGCGAGCTAGCTCGTTGGCGATCGAGACAACAACCGTTCTCAGAACGGAAGTCATCAGGCTTGGTTTTCTTTCAACCTTGCCCGTGGCGAATACCGGGATCTCTGGACGGTTGACGGGCAACGCTTACCTAATCCGAAAAGATAAGGTTTGCCGACCAACCTCGCGGAGCTAGTGCGTAGTCCAGTAATTCGTATCGGGGGACTTGTCGTGCAGCACAAACCAAAATCCACCCTCAACAGAATCTCAACAGAATCTTTGACGAAAATGTCTCCAATGTGTAGCATCGCGTCGAGCCGGGCAGTCAATGGAAGTTCCGGTTTCCCTCACCATGTCCATCGAACCTATGAGCCGTCGGCTCTTCTTCACGCGCAGCGCCGGCGCCGTTCTGGCCACACCGCTGTTCTGGACGGCGGCGGTGCGCGCAGCCATGCCTGAGCCCACTGCCGCAGCACCCGTTGAAAAGGACCTTGATGCCTACATCGTCGACTACATGAGGGCAATGAACGCGCCTGGGATGGCGCTCGGCTTGACTGATTCCAGCAAGGTTCTCCGAACCGCCGGCTACGGCTTCGCAGATGTGGATAAGCGCATTGCCGTAAACGAGCGCCATCTTTTCCAGATCGGCTCCATTACCAAGTCTTTTGTGGCCTTGGTGTTGTTGCAGATGCGTGACGAAGGCAAGCTCGATCTGCAAACGCCGGTGCTCGATTATTTGCCGGAGCTGCCGATCGATGCTCACTTTGGCCCGATCACGATTCACCACCTGCTGACGCACACCTCAGGATTGCCCAACAACTTGGGCGTCTTTCTCGGCGACCCGGATGCACGGCTTGTGCAGGGCTTCAAACCGGGCGAACACTTTCATTACTGCAACACGGGCTTCGCTATTCTCGGGCTGCTGGCCGAGAAACTCGACGGCTGTGCGTGGCGAGAATGCGTTCAGGCACGGATTCTCACGCCCCTCGAAATGACTGAGACGGTCGGCGTGATCAGCACAGCATCGCGCGGCCGCGCGGCAGTCGGATACCAGCCATTCTGGGACGACCGGGTGTATCCGCGCCAGGGAAGACTCTCTTCTGCACCGAACCTGGTGATGGACGATACCGCCGGGTGCATCGCCTCGACGCCCAGCGATATGGCGCGATATGCGCGCATGCTGCTGAATCACGGACAGGGGCCGCGGGGCCGCATCGTAAACGAACAAAGCTTCGCGCTGATGTCGACGCCTTACATCAAAGCGCCCGAGTTCAGCGAGACGGCAAGCTACGGCTACGGCATCGCGGTCGACACGCTCGATGGACACAAGATTCTGCGGCACACGGGCGGCATGATTGCCTTCGCATCTTCAATTCACGTTGACCTCGACGGCGGCGTGGCGGCGTTTGCTTCGATTAACGCCATGCAGGGCTATCGGCCGACGTCAGTGACGGAGTACGCGGTGCGGCTGCTTCGCGCCGAACGTGAGGCGAAGACACTGCCCGCGGCACCGTCGATCGCCAATCCGCTCGAGACGGACAACGCGGCAGATTATGTGGGCACGTTCACTGACGGCAACAGACGGAAGTTGGAATTTGCTATCGAAGGCAAACAACTCTTCTTGGCCGACGAAGGGAAAAGAATTCCTTTGCAGCACACCCACGGCGACAACTTCATCTCCACAATCGAAGGCGTCTTGGCCAATCACACCTTTGTTTTTGGCCGCGCGCGGGCCCAGAGCGCAAAATCAGGAGCGCAGCCCGCGAGCGCTTCTGGGGCCGGCAGCGGCGACTCCCATGAAAAGCCTGGGCCGGTGGTTGAGGTCAGCTACGGCTCGGACTGGTATGTGAACGCCAAGTATTCGGGACCGCGCACCTTCACCGCGCCGAAAGAATATGGAGCCTTCGTCGGCCGATACCGCAGCGAAAGCGCGTGGGGCGGTGACGCGCTCGCTTACGTGGTGAAGGGCAAGCTCATGCTCGATGGCAATGGGCTGCATCGCATCGGTGCGCGGCTCTTTCGCCTGGGTGACGAGGAATGGATGCCAGACACAGCAGAGTTCCTCTGCATCTTCGAAGGCAAGCCGCGCATCCTGCGAATTGCCGGAATGGATTTCTGGCGCGTCGAGATCGACTGATCCTCCCGCCAATTCTTCGGCCGTATCTATAGACGAGCACAGCATAGTTGCATGTGGTGGGAAGCTTCGGCCTCTTATTTTCAAATTTCTTGGTGCATAACCACGCACTTGATCACGGCCACAGCCATCGTTGCAGAGATGGATGCGAAACTGTACAGTTTTTCTGGCGAAAAGGATGGGGCCTTTCCTTATGGGGGCCTCGTCGCACCACCTTGCAGGCTGGCGATCTTTCCGACTGTGACGGTCTTGGTTGCGGCACGGTATTTAAACTAGTCCCGTAAGGGCTGGCGTGCGTGTCCGGTTACCATTCGTCAAGAGCTAAGTAGTTAAGGGTTGGTCCTCGCTGCTCAGTTTTGCTCACCGCTTCTGATTTGGGACTAGCTTCTCGGCAAAGATGGTCGAAGCTTCAAGCAACACGAATGCGCGAAGTTTCCGCGCCGGTGAGCCGGTCAAAATAACACTCCTGATGCACGGTCTTTCCGGTCTCATCGACCTCAAGGTCAATCGTTAGGTCTACGGGCTTGCTACCCAGCGAACAGAGAAAATCTGTGGATGGGTGGGTATTCAAGTAGGGGCGCTTCCTGACCGCTTGAGACCAATGTAGGTCCGAAGCATAGGAGATTCTGAGCCGTAGTGATCACCGCCGTCAACCGAAGCGCCTCGGCTAGAGTAGTGAGCACTTTTGAACAGAATCCAGAATCGCCCCGTGGTAATTCGTTTTACCAACGAGCTATGCCACCTTAGCGGTCGTTTGCTGCACTCGGCGCAGCTCTGGGGCTGCGCCTTTTTCTTGATCGGTGTTGCAAGTTGAAAACCCCTTGCATACGTGGATCGGGTTCCGATGATGGCCTCATGCACCAGGTGTCAGCACAAATTCTTTATCACACGCAACACGTTTCGAGGTGATCCCGATGGGGCAGAGAACTATCTGCGAGAGAAGTTCGTTCGGCATGAATGTCCACGACAATCAGGGGACGCTCACAAAATTCTTCGTTTGTGGAAAACCGATCAGCCTCACTCGGCCAGAATGTTCCTGGAGACCAAGATGACAATCCTAGCCAGTGCCGTCGAAGATGAAATCCATCAGCTAGTTCGATTTCAGATCGAGACCTTCAGACAGCCAACGCCGCTCAGTCCTTCTCAGCTTTACGATCATCATTTCCGTGCGGAAAAAATCAGGGTGCTTGGCAAGGAGCTCGATCAGATTTGCACCAAGCGGGTTGTGGAGCAATTGAAGAGGGCGTCTTAGTCGAAAATTGCCCGCCAGAAAATGTAGACTCCGCTCCCGAGTATGGTTTCTGGATTACCTTTTCTTCCTTAATTTGCCGCAGGATCTAATGGCGGAGCAGTGGCTTGTTCTCGACGCAGCAAGGTCAAATAGCACTCCGGATGAATTGGATTCCCCTTGTCATCCAGCCAAGCAGTTTCAGATTCCACCGGGTTCTTGCATTCAGAGCAAAAGAGCGAATCAGCTCCTCCCGTTGACATCGGCCAGATTACCCCCCGATAGGATACTCCACGGTGAAACCGGAGTATGTATGGCGCCGAACAATCGAACTTCGGTGGGAAAATGTAGGTAGCCTGCTGTAGAAAGATTGCTGCATTGCAACCCCCCTCGACTCGGGACAGACTGCCGCTACTGGGGCGGCTGAAAATGTACAACGTCGAGCTGGTGCGTAAGGTTTGTGAGGATATAAACGAAGCTAAGAATGACTCAGAGAGAGAGCTGGAACTACTTTATCTGTTGCAAGCCGTGATGAACGACGATCCTGAACAAGTCAGAATGAGAACGGCATTGCTCAACGAAAACAGAGCTGCGGTCTGCTAAGCTGACACGATGAATTTCTTGCCAGTGTGGTAAATGCCCCAGGCAATTCTCAATGTAATCGAGACGAACTTACTAATCCGGCGTCGCCCCAAGGTATTCTTCGTGTCCTTCGAACACCTCACGCAGCAGCTTTTCAAACCGCTGTTCCAGCGTGACGGACCCGCAACTTTCATCCTCCCCTTTCGCCGTATTGACCTTCAATTCAGGGGTGGGAATCGCATTCGCAGCCATAAGCAGACCTCCTTGTTCCTAGGTTGAAAATCGCCCAACTCTATTTCGGCCCTCGCCCACAGGTTTTCCTCCCCCCAAGGCTTCTATCTAGTAATGCGTGAAGTGAGGGCCAAAGGGCTCAAGAAATCGCAACCGAGGGCATAAAAAGTTGAATGAGACGAAGAAGTCTTTATGGTTTCGACCCTAGCCTCGCTCTCCATGATGGTGCGGTCCAACAGGCATTCGTTACAATTCTCCGGGCCGCCCTAGCCTGCACGGGTGACAATATTGCCGGAAGGGGCATCGAAAAGTCCTTTGGAACCTCGAAAGCTCCTCAGGGGATTTTCAAGTCTGTGTGGTACTGGTTCAGGTATGGAAGCAGTTATGGAAGTGGCGTTAGATCATGATATGGAAGCAGCGTATCGCAGGGGATGTCCTCCATCGGCTTGCCCTCTAGTTGCTGCTTGGAGATGTCGAACAACTGGATGGCCGCAGTTTGTCCACCGTGGGATATCGCCAGCACTTTGAATACTCCCCGCTTATAGCGAGAGGTTACGAGATCGCCAGCACCCGGGACAAACTGCTTTGTTGCCATGCTCACAGTTTCCCACAGGTGGCGCCCGATTGCTATTTGTGGAAAATTCAAACTGCACCACCAGAGGCGTAGATCATTCGCGAACACAAAGCGAATATGCTGTCGTGCCTGGATGGATCAATACCGTAAACGTGTGATCGGAATCATGGCGTCGATTCTGGCATCGCTACACATGCAAACAGCGGATGACAAGGCGTTACACTAACATTCCGCTCGGTACAAAACATCGGTCCGGTCAAAGGGAATGTCTCGGTTCAGTTGGCCGGCCGTGGACTGATGCTTGCGGCTTTTGTTCCCAGATATTGATTAAACCATTCGACGGTGCGTTGAAGTGCATCGATCTGATCTTCGCGCTTGCGCCATCCGTGGCCTTCCTGCGGGTAATAGTGAGCGTCTATCGTGTTGCCCTGTGCGCGTAAAGTGCTCACGATCTGCTCGGCTTCTTCCCGGGGAACGCGAACGTCATTCTCGCCTTGCAGCAACAGTAAAGGCGCCTTCTCGTTGCGAATGTATCGCAGCACGGAACTCTGATCGTAGACGGACGAATCACGCTCCGGATCGCCCAGCAGGCCCTTCACGTACTCTTGCAGGAACGGATCGGCATGCGCCAACATTGTTCGCCAGTTTGCGACACCGTATTGTGCAACCCCGGCAGCCCAGAGATCAGGGGTCTTGCTGACGGCCATCATCGTCATGAAGCCTCCATAGGAACCGCCGGTGATTCCAATTCGCTTTGCGTCCACGTAACCGGTCTGTTTTAAAAAGGCGGCGGCGTAGACCTCATCCTGCAGGTCGCCACCTCCGAGGTCCTGGTGATTGGCTCTTTGAAACGGCATGCCGTAGCCGGTCGAGCCCCGTACATTTGGGGCGATGCAAACGTATCCGCGCGAGACGAGGGCTACCACTGCAGGGTTCCAACCGTCGAAGGTCTGCCAGGTTGGGCCACCGTGTGCAATCACGACGGCTGGAGCTGACTCATCTCGTTTCAAATTGAATGGTATCCACAAAATCGCGCTGACCACGGTTCCATCGAAACTCTGGTAATGCACGATCTGCGATGGAGGCACGTTAGCGGGGTCCAGGGACGCAATCGTGGAATAGGTCAACTGGGTTCCGGAATCTGAAGCCAGGTCGTATAGCCAAAGATCGGCCGGCTGACGGGAGCTTTCGTGCAGAACCAGCAGTTTCTTGCCGTCGGGTGAGAAAGCGTGCGGCGTTGCGCTTAACGAATTCAGGCCTTCGAGATTGCGCAGTTTGGCTGAATGCAGGGTTTTCGCGTCAACCAAATAAACTTCCTTTCTGCCGTCCTCGTTGACGCTGTATGTGAAAACACGGCCATCGGGGGACCAATCACCAGGCGCGGCGTCCCAGTCGCCTTTTGTAATCCATTTCGTTTCGTGTGTACTCACAGTGAACAAGCCCACGCGAGAATGTTCCACTCCGTCGTTGGAACTGATCAGCAACTGATCATCATTGGGTGATACTTCAGAAGCGGCATACAGAACCTCGCCCTGGTGGGCGGTAAGATTCGTGGCTTTGCCAGTGGATACCTCGATCTGGTAGACGTCTGAATTTGCAAAGCTGTTCTCCAGTTGGAGTGCGAAAACATACTTGCCATCATGGCTCCAGCAGATCCGGTTCCAATAGCGTTTGGGTGATGTTTCTGCGGTAAGGGCGCGGAAAGCGCGGGTTCTCCAGTCCATTACCATGACGTTGGTCATCGCGGACTTGGAGGACTTGGCATCGAACACCAGCCATTTGCCGTCGGGCGAGAAAAGAGGCGCCGTCTCGCGTGTCTCGGGTGTATTGGTCAGATTGAGGGCGGCGCCACCGCCAGAGGGAATCGCATAAAGATCGTAGAGTTCGTTACCGCCCTTGTCCTGCTGGTAGACCACCCACTTGCCGTCGGGCGAGTAGGTTGGATCGAGTTGCGCCTCATCGGATTGTGACAACTGGATCGGCCAGCCACCGGAAGAGGCCACTTTCCAAAGGTTCATGCGTCCGGAGAGATTGGTTACCAATACGATTTCCTTGCCATCCGGCGACCAAGCAGCTGCGCCGACGGATCTCGTGTAGTAGAGATCGTCGATTGGAATCGCGGATGCGCTGGCGTTGCTTAATGCTCGAACATCTCCTGGTTCGCTGGGCTGCAGGTGAGTGTCGATCTGAGCTGTCACAAAACTGGAGGTTACGGCGAGACTGATCACGACGCGAAGGAGGTTGAGCAATGCAGTTCGTGCCATCAAATTAGGTCGTCACCTGGAATTAATGCAACGTTCATTGCGTACCAATATCTAGAACGCAAGCTTCAGCGCGAGCTGGATCACCCTCGGATTAGAAGCGGTGCCAGTGATCGTTCCAAAGCCACCGCCTGGAGCGAAGTTTGTGCTTGGGTCCTGGAATACAGGATGATTAAAGACGTTGAAGACGTCTGCCTTGAATGTAAATCGCGTGCCTTCACTCGGCCATTTCGTGGGTATGATCTTTGCCAGCGACATATCCCAAACAACTTGATTGGGGCCTCGGATGTTGCCAATTGGCGCGTTTCCAAAGGGGGTCGCAACTCCATCTGCTCCGGTTGGTAGCGGCTCTGAGAAACAGCTGGTATTAAAGTACTGGCCGTTCGTGATGCGACTGGCGATCGAACCGGGCTCACTCACGGAGCAACCCGCAGTGTAGTTCGGCCGGTCGTAAGGTATTCCATAGATATTTGTGCCGTCGGCCGTATTTTCAGCAAAAAGTTGGTGCCCCGATTGAGCGGTAGTTACGCCCGAGAGCGACCAACCACCTAATACTTCTCCCGGTAACGACGACGCTTGCCACGGGGTGGGAATGGTGTAGGTGTAACTTACGACAAAGCGCTGCGGCCGAACGAACTCATCGGGGCCATAATTGCCGCGAAGATTGTTCTGGTCGCCGAAAATTTGGCCGCCAAAGCCGCCGCCCGTCACTGCGCCGGGCACATCGGTTAAATCTCGGATCCAGGAATATGCTGCCAGGAACTGGAGTCCGTGACTGAATCTCTTTTTCAAACTCACCTGCATCGAGTTATACCAGTCTTGCCCGTTCGATTCGATGAGCGCAAACTGGTTGGTGGCCCAGCCCTCGTAGGGAACGCGCAAAGGTTCGTTGGCAATTGTGTTCGTGGTCACGCCGCGGATGGCGTTAGACGGACTGGCGAGTGCGGCCTCGTTTACAAAATTCGTTTCCCACAACTTCGTTGAGCGGGCGCCAGCGTAGGCAATATCGAAAACTAAATCTCTGGCCACCTCTGTCTGGACGTCGAGACTGTAATGCTGAGTGACTGGTGGTTGAATGTTTTGCGCAAGACCGTCGAACGCCTGACCGGTGGTGGGGCTATAGGCAGCGGCTGGCCAAGCCGGAAAAGTCGGAAGCGGCTGCCATAAAGGATTCTGCAGATTAGCGGGAGCATTGGCGGAACCTTCGGCTACGACTTCTTCTGCAAAAGGCGGCGACGCGATATTTTGAACTAAGCCATTCGCGCCCAAACGGCTGCGATACATGCCATAACCGCCGCGAAGCACAACATTCTTTACGTTGGGAAGTTGCCAGGCAAAGCCTATGCGCGGTTCAAATGCATTTTGGCCCTGACCTTTGATGCCAAAATTGTTGTTGAGCACCGTAACTCCCGCCGGTGGCGTTCCTGGATAGTTCGAGGGAACAACATAGCCCTGCAATGTTCCGCCAGCCGGGGGATTCGGATTCAAGAGCGACAGGTCGACGCCGGTATTGATGCCGTGTGCCTCGTCGAAGTCTCCCAGATGCTCAAAGCGCAGGCCGAGGTTTACTGTCAACCGCGGTGTGATCTTGATATCGTCCTGTACGTATCCCGAAGCGTCATAGTAACGATAATATCGCGCCAGATTTCCGGGAACCATTAAATCCAAGTACTCGTTGCTGTAAGGAAGACCAGCAGCGGCTGTGCCATTGTCCGTGGCATCCAATCCAAGTAGTAAGTCGGCAAATGTCAGGAAGTAGATGCCGCCCAAGTCTTGTAAGTATGCCGAGTTAGTCTGGCTGCGCGTGAAGTTACCGCCGAAGCGAATGCTATGGCGTCCGTGTGTCCAGGCAAGTGAATCCTGCACAAAAAACGCGTTTTGGACCTCGATAGTGTTTTCGGCATTTCCACCGAGACCAATGGCGGCAACTGAGATTCCAGGAATGTTATTTACGAAAGCTGGAACAATTGAGCCAATGCTCGAGTACGACAAGGATTCTCCTTGATTGAGCGTGTTGTATTGGCGATTAAAACCGAGTTCTGCTTGATTCAGCAGGGTGGCGCTAAAGGCGTAACTGTGAGTAACGGACGCGTTCTTGAAGTTCAAGACATTCGAGAACGGAAAGCCAGGTACTCCAGCGCCGGCCGGTCGGGCCGAGGGAAGGGTATAGACGAGGTTGCTGTTTGCCATGAAATAGCGCAGCTGAAAGTTGCTTTTGTCGTTCTGAATATAATCGCCGTTCGCCATGTACTGATCTTCGCTGTAGGGACACGGAACACTGAATACGGATGTTCCCTGAGTGTCGGAATAGGGGCCCGGGGTAATAATCTGTGGGGTAGGAATAAGATAGCCGCCGCCCGGCGCTTTCATCTGCATCAGAGTCAGCGCGATGGGATTAATGTTAGAACCATCGGATGCGATGGATGGCCCCACTCCTCCCAATAGAGTCTGTATGTATCCATACTGTCCGCCAAAGATGCTCCCCAAAGCGGCAGCGGAACGGTCGTTTGTCAGCGGCGGCAAAAGTGCCGTCGAGGAGCAGTTAGGGTCAATTCCATTTCGCTGACGTGTGCCTTGATAGGAGCCGAAGTAGAGCAGCTTGTCTTTGACGATGTGTCCACTAATGGTGCCCCCAAATTGGTTTTGCTTCAGGACCGCCCTCGGCTGCTTCGTGTAATTAAGAAACCATAAATTTGCGTCCATGTCGTCGTTGCGAAAATATTCAAAGAGCGAGCCGTGGAGATCATTGCTTCCCGTCTTTGTGATGATGTCAACGCTGGCGCCGGCATCGCGCCCATTGGACGCATCGTATGGAGTGGTTGCGACCTTGAACTCTTCCAGCGTGTCCGGGCTCGGGATGGGAATACCTCCCGAGAATTCGCCAGCGCTAAAATTGTCATTTACGGGAAGGCCGTTCATTTGGAAGTTGTTGTCATTGGTGGGTGCCCCGTTGGTGGACATTCCAGCCGATCCGGTTGCCTGGCTGCTGTAGCCCTTCCCCAGTTCGCCGGCATCGGTTACTTCCGCAGAAACGCCGGGATTCAAACCGATGATCTGTAGATAATTACCCACCGCTAGAGGAAGGTTGCTGATCATCCGGCTGTCGGTAACGGTCCCCAGTTCCGCCGACTCAGTCTGGAGCTCGGCGCCTGCGTTTCGTACGGTTACGGTTTCGGTGATCGCCCCCACCTCGAGCCTCGCGTTGAGCGAAACCGTTTCCGCGACGACCACACTGACATCCTGACCGATCCAAGCCTTAAAGCCCTGCCCATTTACTTCCAGCCGGTATCGGCCAGGCGGCAGCAGCAGTACTGAAAACTCCCCGTTCGCTTTGGACGTGGTTTTGCGTTTGTCTCCAGTCGCTACATCGATCGCAGTAACCTCGGCCCGGGCTACGACCGCCCCGGACGAGTCGCGGACGATACCAGTGATGGCTCCGGTCGAAGCATTCTGGGGAAGGGCAGGCAAAGCCAGCATTCCAAGGATCACGATGGCTAAGACTTGGATCCGCATCGACATCTGGGCCTCCCATTTCAGTGAAGCAGGTGCATTCTTTCCGGCAATGCAAATATGACGCAACATTCGTTGCGAAATATCGACGGAAAATATATGCGAGCTTAATCCTAGCCAGAAATGCTTGTCAATATAATTAATGTCGCAACAATATTGCATGCAACGTATGTTGCGTAGCGCAAATAAGCGATCTCTATTGAAAGAATTGCTTAGGCGGATCGCTGTCGTTTCTCAATAATTCCACGAGGAGGCGTTTTCTCCAGAGGGCGCATTGCTCTTCACCTGGCTCGCCATTCGGTTTACCATTTCCCCCCAGGTAAAGGCGTGCCAACCGTGACCTTTCATGGGGCGGCCATAGGTGAATTCAGCGGCGTAATGGGGATTGGCCGTCGTCGTCAGGAGAGCTTCGTAGTCGTAAACGGCCAAATTCAGATAGAAATTGTCCATGTCTCCGCAAAAGAAATGGAGTTTGCCGATGATCTGGGGTCCGAGCGTGCTCCAGTTGCGTCGGGTATATTCGAGCAAGTCGTAGCCGTGATCGCGCATATATTCCGCGACACTGTGGTTGATCTCGCCGGTCGATTTATCCCAAAGAGGAATCGGGTAGCCGTCCGGACCCGCTGGACCGTAGATTGCTTCCCAGGCTTCGAATTGATATCCAGAACGTCCGTGGCTCCCCAATACGGCCTCGAATAAGCTCAAGTCGCGAGTGGTAATTGTGACTTGGCCTTCGCCGGTGCGCCGCATCGGACGGACGGCTGAGGTGAACGGGCCGCTCGGAATCGAAAAGGCATTGCCGTCTTCGTAAATGTTTACCATCTGGTAATGACGGAATGAGATCGGGTCGGGCTGCAAGACCCAGGCGCCGCCGAAGAAATCGGGATGTTGAAGTTGGAGCGCCAGAGTTTGCCAACCGCCGGTGGATGCACCCTCCACCAATCGGGCGTAGGGCTTGGCAATCATTCGGAAATGCGCTTCGAGGTATGGAATCACCTCTTTTACCATGGCATCGCCGTAAGGGCCCTGATTGACCGAATTTACGGAATAGGAATCCGGAAAAAACGGCGTTTGCTGCTGAAAAGATACAGCGATCATGCGTGGAAAGTGGTCACCTGTCCATGACTGGTAAAACTGATAGCCGCTTTCCAACCCGCGCGCGTCTATCTCCTGCGGGGTGGGTGGCGGCCCCGGTTTCGGATCAAAAGTGAAAGGAACATCGTGCCCCATGGTGTAAATCGTGGGGTAGCGCACATCGGAATGTTCTTCATACCCTTTGGGCAACAGCACCGTGGCATTGATATAGACGGGATATCCCCAGAATGCCGACACTTTTTCGCTGCGAATGCGCACGTGCTTGACCCATGAGGTGTCGTCGGGGCTCTTGGTGGTGGCTATGGTGTGCGTGATCTGAAGTTTGAAGTCCTCGCCAGAACCGAGGTGAACTTTCACAACATCGCTGTATAGATTTCCGCCAGCGGTGTTGAATGTTTCCTGTCTGCCATCATTCATGTGCACCCAAATCGCGTGTCCATCGATGCGGTGTACCTCGGTGTAGACATCGATAATTGCCTGGGCATAATAGTCGCCGGATGGCAGATCGCTCAGTTTGACGGGATAGGCAAGGGTCGTTGCGTCGACAGTCGCGATCTGATTTGGCTGAAGATGATCAATGTCTATGCCAAAAATGGCCGGACCACTGGGAGCGACGGTGAGCCTTGGCTCCCGGTCATTCTTGGTTGCGAGCACAAGTACCAATCGCCCGGTGATAGGGCCGGGGTTGGCGGTGGTCGAGTACGAGACTTGAAACCGCTCTCCGCCGGGCTTCTCTTCAGCAGCGTAGGCGCAAAGGGAGAGGGACGCGACAATCGAGAGCAAGGCGCAGGCATGAACCAGGCTTCGGGCTCGGGATTTCGTACGGTCTGGTTCTGGAAGAACCAGCGCAGCATATGCGTTTTTCATAATCATAATTTGGACATTTGACGAAAACTACGGACTAATGTCATTTATTTTGGTCGCAACGATTGTTGCATATGACAAGTAAGTGCCGCAAGAAGCATAAATTTATTCCCGCGCGAAGGCGGTCTCTTTCCGTTGACACGCTCAACAATTAGGTTATATGCTTCTGGCTTTGCTTCTCGTTTAACACAACAGTCGTTGCATGTAGCAATCAGCTTGGCCGGCGAAACAATCGTGAAGCGTGACGGATTGTGGATCAGAAAGGTAAAACTTCACCCACCATGCAACGCATGCTCATCCTCGTGTTGTTTTGTCTTGCCGCCATGGCGCTAGCGGATGACGCTCCCACACACTTGACCCAAGCACAGGCCACCAAAGACGCCAGAACATTTTTCATGTTGCTGGAGTCGACTCATCCCGATCCTTATTCCAATCTGGGTGGAAAAATCGAATTCAAGAAAACAGCTGAGAAGTTGGTTCACGATATTCCCGCCGAAGGTATTTCGGTATCCGAGCTTACAGACCGGTTAGGAGCGTTTCTTGCGCCCTTAAAGGACGGGCATACACGAGTACGCGGAGGCCGCTCGCGCTGGCAGGATCCGACGCCCCGCTTGGCCGTTGAGTTTGGGGTTGCTACGGATGGATTGTTGATCGAATCGTCAGACCTGCCAGAACTGAAGGGAACGCGCGGCTACATGTTAATGGCTGTCGAGGGTCACCCGGTCGCGGAGTTGCTTGAGCGGATGTCTGCGCAGGTTGCAACCGAGAATAACTATGGCGGTTATGTAGGTTTAACCATGGCATTGCGCAGTTATAAACTGCTGCAAAATCTGATTCCGGACTTGGACCGTACCCGTGGCGTTGCATATACACTGCAAGATGCAAGCGGAAACAAAGTGGAACGACACGTCAGCTGGGAGGGTGAGCATCCGGAAGGTCCGGCAAAATGGTCTGACAAACCGCCTGCGTGGGGCGGTTTAGATCATTCCGATCAGCCGTTTTACTACCGCTTTCTTGACGACGGACACACGGCATACTTTCGCGTAGCGAATATGAACCCGCGTGAAGTGTATGACGTCATGAAGGGATACCAGGTGGGGGACCCGAAGGAGTCAGTGCAGCAATATTACAAGGCACACCATCAAGAGATGCCGACCGATATCGATGCAGCCATACGCGGCGTGCCTTCGCTGCTCGAACCGGGAACGCAAATGCTGGAGGAAATGAAAGCGAAAAATATCCCGAATGTAATCATCGATTTGCGCGACGATGGCGGAGGTTCGACGCCGGTTATTGTTCCTTTCTTCTACAGAATGTATGGAGACTCTTACTTTGGGCGGCCGGATGATGCCGAATTTGTGCAAGTAAAATCTCAACTTTACCTGGAAAAGTATCACTCGACGGTGGAAGAAGAGCGCAAGAAAGATGCCAACTTTGAAGTTGGAGAATACGAATTCACGAGCGGGAACGAACCGGGAACGGCCGAAGAAAAGCGGAAGAAAAAGTTCGCGGAATGGAACCAACGAGGAATCCCGTGGGCACGGCCGCTCGAAGAGCTCCACGGAAAGCCGCTATACCGGCCCGCGAAAGTGATTGTGCTCTGCAGTCCCGGCACCTTCAGTGCGGCGTTTCAGGCGATGTTTGCGCTCCATCAGATGGGTGCGATTGTGGTCGGGGTTCCTTCAGCCCAATCTCCCAACGCGTTTATGGAAGGTACACCATTTGTTCTGCCCGAGTCCGGGATCCAAGGCCTGATCTCGAACGGCACCCAAATGTACATGCCGAAAGATCCGCGCGCCAATGTCTTCCACCCTGATTTTGAGGCAACCTACGCCATTGTTTCGAAATACGATGCAGGACCTGACGCGACCCTACGTTACGCGCTCGACTTGCTAGCCGCTGGAAAGATTTAGAGCATCATTCGCATCCGCGATACAAAAGGGAAAACAAATGAAATTCTTGAGCAATCAGAATTTTCTGGTGATCTATTCCGGTGTTCTCACCCTGACTTTCGCAATCGCCATTCTGGGGGGCTGGGCAGGCGAAAGAAAGAAGACCAGCTTCGAAGAAATCGATGTGCAACGCATCAACCTGGTTGAACCGGATGGCACGCTGCGGATGATCATTTCTGACAAGGCGCTATGGCCCGGCATCTACCTCAAGGGTAAGGAACACCCGCATCCTAATCGCAAAACAGCGGGTATGCTCTTTCTGAACGAAGAGGGGACGGAAAACGGCGGCCTGATTTTCGGCGGCGAAAAAGACAAAGATGGAAAAATCAGCGGACATGGCCATCTGAGCTTCGATGCCTACGAACAGGATCAGATTTTTTCCATCGACGCCGGGCAGGAAGACGGCAAACAGAGTTCGGCTGTGACCATCGTTGACCGGCCCGATTATCCGATCGGCGAACTGATTGGCGTTCTCGATCGCATTAAGGACCTTCCTAAAGATGAGCAGCAGGCAGAGATCACTCAATTCCTCGCATCGCATCCAGCTCCGCATTCGCGTCTGTACCTTGGGCGCGCGGGTGACAAATCAGTGTCGTTGAAACTCAAGGATGCGGACGGCCAGGATCGTATTGTGATTGAAGTCGCCTCCGACGGGTCCCCGGCCATACGCTTCCTCGATGGCCGTGGCAAGGTCGTCAGCCAGTTGCCGCAAGCTGCCAAATGATAATTTAAACCGCAATTGCGCTCGAAAGCTGATCTAGACGCTGGTTTCGGCCATAGTCGTAGAAAATCGTCAGGGGTTCATTGCGCGCACGGCGCGTGCGAGTCGTTCCACGCCTTCTTCGATCTCGGCAGGGTTGGCATGGCTGTAGCAAAGCCGTATGTTGTGTTTCGGCGGTCCAGCACCGTTCGGCCCAGCGCCGGCGAAGAACTTGCTCCCGGAGATAATGCCGACCTTTTCTTGTAGCGCGCGCTCCGCCAGTTTGTCCGCATCGATGCTCGAAGGGAGCGTTAGCCAGAGATAATAACCGCCGCGAGGGATTGCGAAAGATGCCTCGGGCAGTTGGTGGCGTAACGCGGCGACCATGGTGTCGCGGTGCTCTCGATACGTGGCCTGCACGCGCTTCGTGTGCGCCGCCAAGCGTCCGGCTTTACAAAATTCGAGAATAATCCTCTGCGTGAGTGGACAAGAGCCAGCGTCTGACTTCAGTTGTACGAGGCGAGCCACCATATGCTTCGAGGTCACAACCCAGCCGATACGAAGACCCGGAGCCACAAGTTTGGAAAAAGTCCCCAACACGAACACCGTGTCTCCGCGATCAAATATTTTGACCATGGGCTGTTCGTCGCCTTCAAAGCGAACCCTGCGATAAGGGCTGTCCTCGACAACGTAAATGCCGTTGGCGTCCGCAAGTTCTACCAGACCCTCGCGGCGCCTGCTAGACATGGTTACGCCTGACGGATTGTGATAATCGGGAACGTCGTAGATCAGTTTGGTTATGGATTGATCTGCGCGTTTACGGCGTTCGAGAGTTTCGTGCAGTTCGCTGACAACAAGGCCCTCGGCATCTTGCGAGACTTCGATGAACTCCGCCCCAAAGCTTCGGAAGATTGGGATGCAGGTGAAATACGTCGGGGACGACACAACAACCGCGTCACCATCATCGAGCAGTAACCGGCAGATGAGATCCAAGCCTTGTTTGGCGCCATTCACAACCAGGACATTTTCGGCCGAAACATCCACACCGTTCTCTTTCATGTAGCCGGCGATCCATTCCCGCATCTCGGGAAGGCCCAAGGCGGGGCCATACTGAAGCGTCTCGGCCCGACAATCGATCAATGCTTTCTGCGCCATCTCGGTGAGATCGGGAAAGACCTCTGGAAAGCCGTGCCCTGAGCCCAACGAGATCACATCGGCCGGATCGGGCGCCGGCCGGGTGGTCATTAAGCGCGCCGCGCGTCGAGCCAAGGCTACTCGATCTATTGTCGTCCCTATATGCATGCTGATCACCTCACGGGCAGTGTTGCGAATGAGTAATCGTTACGCAACGAACGTTGCACAGTAATGTGTGTTAGTAAATACCAAGCGGCGATGGCATGTCAACATCACCAGGGGTCGACCGGGGTTGATCCATACGAAACTATGTGGGGTCACATTGCGCTTCGTCCATGGGAGGATCTGGCGGCGCCCCAGCGGTTCGCCACGAACGATAGAAGAATAAGCCGGACAAAATCACGGCGAGACCGATGGAGCAACGCACGGGGAGGGCCAGCCAGAGGCTCGCAGCTATGGCCCATGCTCCCGCCACAAAGAGGACCGGGACAACCGGGTAGCCCCAGGTGCGGAACGGCCGCGGCAGATCGGGCTCGGTGCGCCGCATACGCATCATTGAGATGACTGCCAGCCCGTAGAAAATCCAACTGCCGAACATGACCAGCGAAGTAAGATCTTCAAAGGTCCCGGTCATCGCCATAAGACTACCCAGGCAACATTGAAAAATGAGTGCCGTACCTGGAGTTCTGTACTGGGGGTGGACGGTAGCGACAAACTTAAAAAAAAGGCCATCGCGCGCCATAGCGTAATCCACTCGCGCCCCGCTTAACACCGATGCGTTCAATGTTCCCAGGGCCGAAATCGCCATTACGACTGTGATTCCCAGCGCGGCCGCCCTGCCTGCAAAGCTGGCGAACACATCGGAGGCCACGTGCTGGGAGGCGGCGATTACATCGAAAGGCAGCGCTCTGAAACATACGAAATTGAACAAAAGAAAAAGGACGATCACAAAGAGCGTTCCTCCGACAATTACGCGGGGGAAGTTACGCTCTGGGTTCTGAACCTCAGAGCCGACAAGGTTAAGGTCATTCCATCCGTCGTAGGCCCAAACTGCCGCGGCCATTGCGGCAAACAGCCCGCGTACCGTGTTCCATCCCAGGTGTGAGGGCCAGAGAGGCTGCATGACACGCGCCTGTTTCTGACCATGCAGGAGGGCAAAGCCAGCAACAATTATCACCACGAGAGATAGGACTTTCAGAACTGTGAGGGCGACCTGAAACCTTCCCCCCACACGAACGCCGAGGTAGTTGATGAATGTAATGATGACCAACGCCGCGACCGCCAGAGGCTGCATCCAGGTAAAAGTCAAGTCGAAGGGACGGCCAGCACCCGGAAGAGAGCGGAGGTGAAAAACAGAGATAGGCTCCGCGAGCCGCGGATAGAGGAAGGCGGAAAACCTAAGTAAACCCGCGGCAATGGCAGCCACAGACGCGGGCCGAGCGACGATGGAGTGCATCCAGCCAAAGAAGAATCCCCACACGGTACCTAATCCTCGGCGCAAGTAGCTGTATTCCCCGCCAGCTTCAGGAATCGATGCTCCGAGTTCCGCATAACACAAAGCGCCAAATAGAGAAAGAATTCCTCCCAGAATCCATGCCGCAAAGACTACGGCAACCGAACCCGCCTCGCCCGCCATTTCGCCAGGTTTGAGGAATATTCCAGTGCCCACCATCGTGCCGAGAACGATGGCGGCTGCCGCCGGCGCGCCCAGGCCGCGCACGAGTCTGGGGCGACCGCCAAGCCCGAGCGAGTTATTCTCGGACCCGGCTAGTTCGCGGCTACCGCGATCAATTGCGCTCAGTTTCATAGAGAAAGGGATTCGCCTCGCTCGAATCCTGCGCCGTGCAACGAGTGTTTCAGTTGTCCGGTATGCACAGAGTCTGCTGAGATTATCGTAGCTTTCTCATGGGCGCAAGCGAGCAAACCGTCGCTTGGGTGATTGGCAACCGGGGCCGATGCGAAGTGTGGAAGAATATCTGCAAATCATCCGGTTATAGAAATTTAGTCGCTTACGTGTCTGTAGACGGTCCCGTGCTTAATCGTGAGGTTCACCTTCTGAAGCGCTGTGACATCTTTCAACGGGTCGCCTGAAACGGCAATGATGTCAGCATATTGACCCCGTTGGAGCAATCCCGTATCTTCGCTGATTCCCATAAGCTCGGCGCCAGTCCGGATGGAGGTCCGAATCGCTTGTTGCGGCGTCATGCCGACGGCGACAAAAGTTTCCATCTGCTTCGCGGGTGTGATTCGCCAGTCAAATCCTCCAATATCGGTACCAAAGGCAATCTTGACACCGGCTCGCATCGCACGAACCAAAGTCTCCTGCCCGATCTGGAATTCTTTGGCGAGCTCGGCGCTGCTGCGGCGGTTGGCAGAATACCCAATGTCCCACAAGGTTGGAACATAATAAATACCCCGCTGTTTGATTTCTGCTATTTGCTCATCGGTCATGTAAACCCCATGCTCGATAGTATCTACCCCGGCGAACAATGCGACCTGGACTCCTTCCATACTCCTCGCATGGCACGCAACTCTGTGCCTTTCGCGATGAGCCTCGTCGACAATCGCCCGAGCTTCTTCGATGGTAAATGTGGGAATACCATGGAGGGTCTCGCCTTCAATCCGGACATCACGATCTGCATACATCTTGATCCAATCAACACCATAGCTAATCTGCTCACGAACCGCCTTACGGGAGTCGCCAGTACCGTCCACCACCTGGACTCCGTGGGGCATTTGAGGTTGCACTTCGGGAGCATAGCCTGCGAGCGGATAAGCCCCGGTTACATCCAAAGCCCGCCCTGCAACCTGCATGGAGGGGCCGGGAACGATACCCGCATTAATCGCTTTCTTGAGGTCCACGTCAGCATAACCCGCACCCTCGGTCTCAAGATCGCGGATCGTCGTAAAACCATGCTCGAGAGCCAGAGCGGCGGAGCGAACAGCGCGAATCGTGCGAAAGGCGACCGATTGTTTTAGCAACTGCTCATCATAGTCAGGCGAAATTGCATCCTGTTGCAGAAAAACGTGGGTGTGAACATCGATCAGCCCGGGCATACAGGTTCCGGCCACGTTAAGAACAGATGGCCCACCGGGCGCCGGTTTTCCTGAATTAACGGCTTGGATACGCTGGTCCGCAATAACAATTGTAACGTCGGCCTGAATGGCGTTCGACTGCCCATCCCACAGCATCGCGCAATGCAGGACGAGATCGGGCGACGTCTCGGAGGAAAGTGAGACCGAGAATAAAAACATGGCCATCAAAATCGATCGCCTAATCAGTTTTTCCTTGGCCATGAAAAAAACCCTCCTGCAACGATTGGTGTGATTGCTTCGAAAAGATGTCGAGCTGTGGGCGTCAAGGCTGGCAAATTGTACCACTCGGGATTAACTTGACAAGCGGGAACGCCGTAGCGTACGTTTTGCAAGTCTCTGCTGATGCCGCAACGTTCGTTGCGTAATCACTGTAGAGCACGACCATCTTGAAGAATGGTCTGCGCGGCAGCACCTGGTGAGGGAGGAATCGCCGATGGACCCGAAAAGCAGGAGAGAATTACGCATTCTAAAAGCTTATGCCGCGATCTCATCGATCTTATTGGCGGTGTTGATCTTTTCCGCTGCGAAAACGAGCCGTCGGGCGAAATTTGAAGAGATCGATGTGGAACGAATCAATATTGTGGAGAATGGCAAATTGCGGCTGACCATCTCCAACAACGAGCGATCTCCCGGCAACATCATGCACGGAAAATATATGAAATCGCGCGAAGGTAAACGTGGCGCGGGTTTCATCTTCTTCAATGATGAAGGGGATGAATCGGGAGGGATGACGTGGAGAGGGAGCAAGCAAGGCGACCACATCGATGCCAATGCGGGCCTGATGTTCGATCAATACGATCAGGACCAAACGGTGGGCATCACCTATTCGCAGTCTGACGATAAGCGCTCATCTGGCTTGCGAGTGTGGGAACGCCCTCTTACCCCGATTGCAGATTTGGCGGACAAGATTGGTCAACTGGAGTTGCTGCCTGATGGACCAGAAAAGACGGCGTCGATGAAAAAGATGCAAGAAGAGGCCGTGGCGAGCGGGATCCTCGGAGTTCCAAGAATTTTTGTCGGTCGATCGACGAAGAACGAGGCCGTGGTCAGTTTGTCCGACACTAAAGGCAAACCTCGGATCGTAATGTCCGTGGACGATTCCGATGTTCCTTCTCTACAATTTCTGGATTCGGACGGTAAGACTGTCTTTACGCTACCGGCGACAGGATCGGCACACCCGTAGGAGGAGCCATCGGGCCGTTCAAGAAGTGAGGTGTTGCGTCTTACATAATTATGATGCGAGAAGCCCGAATCAGCCTCAAGAATCAGGAAGCGTCCGCGTGCCAGCGATAACCCGTGCGTTGCTCTTGGGCGACTTTCTTCAACACTGAGACAGTGCGTTGACGGTGCACATTGGCGCAGGCAGTGAGCAGTGCTCCGAGCAAGGCCATTCCCGCGACATACGAATCGGCGAAGGACACGTGTTCTGCGGAGGTCAGAAAAAACTGATCGGCGATCCTCGCGAGTGGCGAAACAAATGTGTCGCTTATCGCAACACAGAAGGCTCCATTTTCTCGGGCAGCTTTGAGGCCTTCCACTGTTTGATGAAGGCCCCGACCGTAGCTTACGGCAAAGGCAACATCCTTGCTATTGACATGGCGCGCCCGGTGGATGATTTCGCCTGGGCTCAAAGCCACCACCGTGTTCAGCCCAAGCATCCCGAGGTTATAGTCGAGATACATGGCTAGACTTCGAGCCATGTCGCCCGCCATGACGAGAATGCGGCGGGCCGCATGAATCTTGTTGGCAACCGCTACCACCCTCGAAGGATCTAAGTTGTTGCGCAATTGCTTCACATTGTCGAAATCCCGATCAAGCGACGCGCCTACAATTGCCTCGACGCTATTCTTCCGGTCCGCACGCGGCTCCATCGAGTCTAGAGCAGTCGAAAAAGCAATTGAGCGGTCGTGTAAATACTGTTGGAAGTCATGGTATCGCTTGAACCCGATTGCTCGTACGATCCGCAAAAGGGTGGCGGCATCGATGTTCAAATGCCGCGCACTGCTTCTCAGGCTCAAAAGCACAAAGACTCTCGGTTCGTCTAGAATGCGGCGGATGATCTCTCGGCGCTGAGGCGCGAGGCGATCGATGAGCAAACCCGGTCCATTAGCGGTCGATTCCGGATAGCGTTTAGGGCACATGTTTTGTTAACTCTCGGATCTCGCGCCATCCTAAAGATACGGCACGTATAGCGCTGCAATCATTGTTATCGATCTCGCACGAGATCAATCTCGAATTCGCAATGCACACCTAGGAGGTATCACATGCGCCTGCGTTTTGACAAGGGAAGAGAACTTTGACGGTTTAGGATCCTCGCGGTTGGAACCTCACCCGGGGCAACTATTGACACCCTGGGCAAACAGGGAATACGCTACGGGTCACAGCTTTCGCCGCAACGTTCGTTGCGCAGAGGGCAAGCCGATCAAGAGCGACTGCCAAACCATGAGGTGGCGCAGTCCGTATACGGTTCGTCGCGAACGCGTGGCCCAGACCCATGTATAGGGATTCGCGTAATCTTACTGTGACCGTGTCTTCTCCGGCGACAATCGAATTGCTGAATGCTGCCGTGGATTCTTATCTGGGACTGCGTAAAGATGTTGCCGATCGAACCGCAGCTTTAGTTGCCAAGGATCCGGAGTGTCCGCTGGCGCAATGCCTCAGCGGCTATGTCAAGATGCATGCCGGTAAACCGGAAGCGGCAGCAGAGGCTGCTCAGGCGCTGAAACGAGCGAAACAGAGTGTTGCCACTAGGCGTGAAACCCTTCACGTCGAAGCGTTGGAAGCATGGCTGAATGGAGATCTGGTTGGCGCTCTCTCCAGATGGGAGGAAATTCTAGCTGAGCATCCAACCGATATTCTCGCCATCCGGTTGGCGCAGTTCATCACCTCTTATCTCGGCAGAAGCCGGGATATTCGAGATTCAGTGGTGCGCGTATTGCCGGCCTGGGACCCGGCAATGCCCGGCTACGGCTTTCTCCTCGGGTGCCTGGCATACGGCTTTGAAGAGGCGGGCGAGTACGAGAGCGCAGAACGCTTCGGCCGCGCAGCAATGGAACGAAACCCGGAAGATCTTTGGGCCAGCCATGCGGTAGCTCATGTGATGGAAATGCAGTGCCGCCCTCACGACGGAATCGAATGGATCGAAACCGGTGAAAAGAAATGGCGAGAGTGTGGCAATTTTCTGCGTCACCTTTGGTGGCACGTCTGTTTGTTCCATTTGACCCTTCGGGGATATGACCGCGTTCTGGAGTTGTACGACGGTAAGGTCCGCGCAGAGTCCACTGACGAGTACCTCGATATCGCCAATGCCGCCGCGTTATTGTGGCGAGTTGAACAATGCGGGATCAGCGTAGGCGAACGATGGGACGAACTCGCCGCGCGGGCTCAGACCCATATACACGATCATCTCTTCGTTTTTGCCGATTTGCACTATGTGCTTGCCGTAGCCGCGGGATCAGCGCGGACGACCGTAGCGGCATTCCTAAACTCTTGTTCCAAATACGCCAGAATCGAAAATCGGACGGAAGCGCAAGTCATGAAACAAGTGGGTCTTGCGATTGCGGAGGCGACCGTCGCGCACCGCAACCACGATTACTCTCGTGCGGCCGATCTTTTGTTCCCAGTGAAGGACTCGATTTTTCGTGTCGGTGGCAGCCATGCACAGCGCGATTTGTTTGAGCAAATGCTGATCGACTCGACGATACGAAGCCAACGATTTTTAGTGACCCGAAATCTGCTTGCGGAACGCATTGCGAAACGACCGCGCGATCTCTGGGCGTGGCGACACTTGGCATCTGTCTGCGAAGCGCTGCAGGACGGCCAAAACGGCCTGGTGGCTCGGAGCGAGATCAATAAATTGCTGGCTGCCGACGCCGGCGGAGCCGACGGGGCAGATATCGAGAGCGGCAACCGTTAGTGGACAGACCTGTTCTTATTGCTGCAACGGCTCAACGTAATCACGGAGGTTCTGAAAGTGACGGAAAGTCAGACTGTAAAGGTGGGAGGGCTCGCGGCCCAACCCGGCGAGGTTTCCCAGGGTTTTGTGGAAGTTGGCGAGACCATTACCGGCCCAATCAGATTTCCTCTCATCATCATTAACGGACAGAAACCAGGCCCCACACTCTGCCTGACGGCGGGAGTACATGCTACCGAATATGCTCCGATTGAGGCCGTGCTGCGCCTCGTGACCCGGATACGACCGAATGATCTGAAAGGGGCGATCGTAGCAGTTCCGATTGTTAGCATGCACATGTTCGCCAGCCGCTGTGGTTTTGTATCTCCGATCGATGGATTGAACCTTAATAAAGTTGCGCCCGGCGGCGACGGTTCCGTGTCTGAGGTCCTGGCCCGAGTGCTTTTGGATGATGTCATTGCACAGTGCCAATACCACGTGGATTTACACGCTGGGGATCTGGGCGAAATGTTGATGGCATTCGCTGGTTACCCGATGACTGGAAATAAAGAGCTTGACGGCCAGGGAGAAGCGCTAGCCCGACTGTTTTCTCCCAGCCTGATTTCCCTCTCTCGAGAAGGCACCACCCTACCGCCTTTTCCCGGGTCGATCGTTTACTCGGCGACGCGCAAAGGAGTGGTGTCGATTCTTGCCGAATCGGGAGGAAATGGGACGCTCCAAGAAATTGATGTTCAGGTGCATGTCTACGGAATTACGAACCTGATGCGCTATCTCGGAATGATCGACGGGGCACCTATCATCCCGAAGTCGCAAATCCGCGCGACGGGCCGCGCGATCACGCGAGCATCAAGGTCGGGCCTGCTTCGCTTGTACGCCGCCGTTGGTGAGACGATCGTAGACGGACAGTTGGTAGCGGATATTTGTGATGTATTCGGGCGCACGGTTGAAGAGGTTCGGGTAGAGCGAGGCGGGCTGGCGGGCCTAGTATGGGCCCACAAAGCGGTCAATAGCGGGGACCCGATCATTCGCTGTTGGTACACGGAGCCGGCCGAGTCTTGTGCGAGCATTGACCGATTTCGCGTGGAGGAAGCTAGCATAGTGCGGTAAAGCGACCGTCCGTTTACCCGGCGCGACAATCCTTTTTGTAAATTTCCTGTCAAATTCTCTCTTTTAGGAAAAGAAATAATGGCGTGTGCAACATTCGTTGCTTACAACAATCGAGAACTGGGGCGACTTGACTTTGAATCTAGCTATATCTAGAGTATTGGGTGCAACATATGTTGCATTAAAGAATTCTGCCATACTGATTAACCGGCATTTATTAGGGAGCAATCACACCGAGGAAGCGCGAGGAGATGGGTTTGCTCGACTTATCTTGTACCGAGATTCTGCCTAGAGAATACCGCGCTTATTTTCCCATCACGGAACGCTACGTCTACATGAATCACGCCAGCGTTTCCCCTCCGTCGATTGGCGTCCGCGATGCCATGGTGCAGATGTTGGATGGGATCACTCGCCATGGGTGCGGCAAATTCCTTGAGTGGGAGCGAAGTAACGAGTGGGCTCGATGTGTCGCGGCTCGCTTAGTGAATGCGCAACCGCAGGAGATTGCTTTTCTTCGCAACACGTCGGAAGCACTGTCTGTAGTGGCCAATGGAGTGACGTGGCGGTCTGGCGACAATATCGTCAGCATTTCTGTCGAATTTCCGGCAAATATATATCCCTGGTTGCACGTGGGGAGGGAGAACCAAGTAGAAGTTCGCCTTCAAGAAGCGCACAACGGCTGGGTTGATATTGACGAACTGCTCTCGCGAATCGATGAGCGCACCCGCCTCGTTACGGTCAGCTGGGTTGAATTTGGTAGCGGGCAAAGGCTCGACATCCGACGGATCGGTAAATTCTGCCGCGAGCGCGACATTCTGTTTGTGGTAGATGCCGTGCAGGGCCTAGGCGCATTACAACTAGATGTAGAACGTGACTTTGTGGATGCGTTTGCCGCCGCTGGTCATAAATTCCTCTTGGGTCCGAAGGGTGTCGCTTTGCTTTATGTCTCGGACCGAGTCCTCAAACAGATTCGTCCAACGGTAATAGGATGGACGGCGGTGAAGAACTATAGGGACTATATGATTCATGATCTTGACTTCCGTGCAGGTGCGGCCCGGTTCGAAGGTGGCACACTGAACGAGTCGGGGATTTGCGGGCTCGGACATTCCATCGATCTTTTGTTGACTGCAGGACCGATAAGAATTGAGCAGCATTTGTTATCTCTGAATGAATACATCAGTCGGAAATTGGCGGAACGAGGCTATGTTGTATCTAGTGCGGGCAGCGAAGATGAGCGGTCCGCGATCGTTGTTTGTCAGCATCCCGAGCGGTCGGCCGAGGAAATCTGCGAGCACATCAAGCTACGCAATATCATCGTTTCGGCGCGTCTGGGTAAGCTGCGCATCGCACCACACTTCTATAATTCTCAGGGCGACGTTGACACATTGATTGATGCATTGCCGTCCTGAAATTGTCCAGCCCTCATGGTTCATCGGCGTAGAGTTTCAATGTGGCCTGGGTGATGTCGGCGCTCGGTGTAGCTGGACGGGATCGACGACAGATTGAACTGAATGTAAGTGGTCTGCGAGGCACTCTCGACATCCGGCAGGGCCTTCGCGCCATAGTTTCGTAGTCGAATCGGCGGTGTTAGTGTAGGCATCGCCGCTGGGCGTAAGTTGCCCGTAGGCCGCCGCGCACGCCAAACAGGATCAGAGACAGAAGTGAAGCCAAGCGCAACTGAGTTTTCAGGCTTTTCATAATTCTCTCCAAGGTTGTTTTTCGTTCCTTGCTTTCTGGACTTCTCTTTCTTGAATTTGGTCGAGCGGGAAATAGGCGGGGAGCTTTTGGCGACTCCCCGCCACGAGTGCTGCGCTAGCTGCTAGTTACCGCTTGACGGCCACCCCCACGTCGTAGTTTCCGGTGTCAACGATTTCGACCATGCCCATGACTTGGGCGTTCGGGGACACCTGAATGTTGAAGTCGCCGACAAAGTTAATGCTCAGAACTGCTGTGC
>Ga0209624_10000251_pt1 | contig 48431 bp, 44 predicted proteins | sample JacPinW_OM2H0_O1_FD_188565 | JGI IMG/M metagenome (GOLD analysis project Ga0209624, IMG submission 188565) | Forest soil microbial communities from Algoma, Ontario, Canada - Jack Pine, Ontario site 1_JW_OM2H0_O1 (SPAdes) (version 2) | ecosystem: Environmental > Terrestrial > Soil > Boreal...
CCTCGCAATCAGCCGCGAACTAGCTAGCTTGCTCGGCGGCGAAATCCAGCTACGCAGTGTCCCGGGCCAGGGCAGCACGTTCACGCTCTACTTGCCTCTGACCTACGTGGGGCCGTCGGCCTCGAAGCTGACACCCTCTGACTGGAAAGCTCCGGCAACGCCGCTGAAACTGTCGAGCATCGTCGTCTCGGAGCATCCTGTTGAGCAGATCGCTGACGACCGCGATAACCTGCAGCCTGAAGATGCCGTGCTGCTGATCGTCGAAGATGATCCGCACTACGCTCGAGTGTTGCGCGATTTGTCGCGGGACAAAGGCTTCAAGGTTCTGGTCGCTCTCCGCGGGGCGGAGGCTCTGGCCCTTGCTCGAGAATTCCATCCCACTGCTGTCTCGCTAGATGTCTTCCTGCCCGACATGTTGGGATGGACGGTGCTGAACCATCTTAAGCAGGATCCTGCGACCCGGCACATTCCCGTGCAAATGCTGACTCTCGACGAGGATCGCCATCACGGACTCGCGCGAGGCGCATTTGCTTTTGTGACCAAGCCTACCAGTCCGGACGAGTTGGAATCTGCGTTGTCGCGCATCAAGGAATACGCCGCGCCGCGTCGGAAGCGTTTGTTGATTGTGGAAGACAATCCTGCGGAACAACTAAGCATCCGTGAACTGTTGGGCTACGAGGATATCGATGTTGTCGTGGCTGCGACAGGTGCTGATGCGCTGGAAAAAGTCGCGAAGGAATCCTTCGACTGCGTAGTGCTCGATCTGCGGTTACCGGATATGAGCGGGTTCGACATTCTCGAACGCATCCGGGATATCCCCGGTGTGAGTGACCTGCCGGTCGTTGTATTTACAGGCAAGGAGTTGTCACCCGAAGAAGACGCGCGACTGCACACTCTGGCTCGGAGCGTGGTTGTCAAAGGCGTCGAGTCGCCCGAGCGTTTGCTGGATGAGACGGCTCTATTCCTGCACCGGGTGGTCGCAGACCTGCCGAACGAAAAGCAGAAGATGCTCGATCGGCTACACCGGTCGGATGAGGCCCTAGTGGGAAAGAAGGTGCTCGTTGTCGATGACGACATGCGAAACATCTTTGCGCTCAGCAGCGTTCTGGAACGTCGCGGAATGCAGGTCTTGACGGCCGGCACAGGCAGGGAAGCCATCTCCATGCTGGAATCGACGCCAGATGTAGCGATCGTGCTCATGGATATTATGATGCCGGAAATGGATGGCTACGCCACTATGCAGGTCATCCGGCAAAATTCATCATTCCGACGGTTGCCCATCATCGCCCTCACCGCGAAGGCGATGAAAGGAGATCGGGAGAAGTGTTTGGAAGCCGGCGCCTCGGAATATCTGGCGAAGCCGGTGAATACAGAACAATTGTTGTCAGCACTGCGTATGTGGCTCCATCGATGAGCATCGGTGTAAGGATCCCGGAGCCAAATGATCCTGCCGCACGCGGGTCGGGGAAGATTGTCGAAAGGCTGATGAGCGCCGAAGAAAAAGTAAACATCCTGATGGTCGATGACCAGCCGGGCAAGTTGCTCAGCTATGAGGCGATTCTTGCGGACCTGGGAGAGAACCTGATCAAAGCCACCTCTGCCAAGGATGCTCTCGAGAAATTGCTCAAAACGGATGTGGCCGCTGTGCTAATGGACGTCAGCATGCCGGATATCGACGGATTCGAACTGGCTGAGATTATCCGGCAACATCCTCGCTTTCAGAAAACAGCCATCATCTTTGTATCGGCGGTGCATTTAACGGATTTGGATCGGCTGAAGGGATACCAACACGGAGCCGTCGACTACCTCTCGGTGCCGATTGTTCCGGAAGTTCTGCGCGCGAAGGTGCGCGTCTTTGCCGAATTGCACCGCAAGAAGCTTCAGCTCGAGCGGCTTAACATTGCGCTTGAGCAGCGTGTGGCTGAGCGTACGCAGCAACTTGAGCAGAAAGCTCTGGACTTGCAGAAGCTGAATAACGACCTTGCCCAGAAAAATCAAGAGTTGGATGCGATCGTGCACACGGCGCCGGACATCATCTTTAGCCGGCAGGCCGATGGCAGACGCGATTACATCAGTAGTCGGTTTTACGAGTACACAGGCGCACCGGCAGGGACCGCCATAGGGTTAGGATGGCTGGAATATGTGCATCCCGAGGACAAACCTCACTCGCTCTCGCGATGGATGCACTGCGTGCAGTCGGGTGAGGTATACGAGTCGGAGTACCGCTTGCGAGGAGCCGACTCCGAGTATCGATGGTTTCGCGCGCGAGCCGTGCCCCTGCGAGGTGTCGATGGAGAGATCCTTAAGTGGTATGGAACTTGTTCCGACATCCATGACAGCAAGCTGCTCGAGCAGTCTATACGTAATAACGCAATTGAATTGGAAAGATTGGTGGATAGCCGAACCACCGAACTCCGACGCCTTTCCGGCCGGTTGATGACAATGCAGGACGAAGAACGACGCCGCATCGCGCGCGAGATTCACGACGGACTTGGGCAGGAATTGGCGGCGGCCAAAATGATTCTGGATGGAATTCTCGCCAAAGACGCGTCAACATCCGTGCGGCAGGCAGCAGGAGAAACAAGTCAACTCGTGGATCGTGCGATCCAGCAGGTCCGTTCGATCTCCCACCTTTTGCATCCGCCGCTGTTGGATGAGGTCGGATTAGTTTCTGCTTTACGCTGGTTCCTGGAGGGGTTGTCGGAGCGCAGCGGTATCGAAGTGCGGTTGGAAGTAGATCCCTCGGACATGGGGCGGTTGAAGTCCGAACTGGAAACCGCTATCTTTCGGATTGTTCAAGAAGCCCTGACAAACATGTTTCGTCACTCGGGAGCGCGCAACGGCATGGTGAGCGTTTTCGACCGAGACGGAAACATTGTGGTCACGGTCCGCGACGATGGAAAAGGCATCTCGGAGCAGGTGATTCAGTTGCGGCCCGAAAGTGTGGGCATCGGCATCGGCGGAATGCGGCAGCGTGTCAATGAACTCGGCGGGAAATTGCGGTTGGCGAATGCCAATCCAGGAACCATCGTCGAGGTTGTCATTCCGGCGAGGCGACACGAGCCACTTAGGGAACCGGTCACCGCTTAAACTCATCCATTAGCAATCTTTCAGGCCGCTCGAAGATGTTCCGCACTGTTCTCTTTCCCTTTTACTTCCTTCTCGTCCGCTTTGATTTCCACCTGTTCGTGTTTTATGTCGAGCCGGAGACGGTTGTAGATACTCATATACTGGTTGGCGATCCAAACTACCGCAAAGAACGCGATGATATAGCCCCGCCAATCAGGGAAGAGAAGTTTGTACCGCGTGACCGAGAGAATGCCCAGAGAGACGTAGTGACTGAAGCAATACTCGCAGGTGAACAGATAGAAGAATTTTCGGCGAAAGAAGCTTTTTGCAGTCGTGCATTCCTGTTCGCAATATTGTCGCGGCTCGCGGAAGGCTTCTTCGTGAGTTATAGTCCACGAGATACACGCGACCGGAATCGCGATTACTAAAAGCCATGCAACCTGCAAGCCCAGTCCCATCATTTGGAGCTTGGATGCGGCGATGACTGAATCCGTCGACGGGACGATTGACATTGATCGTAGGGAGAACCGCCTCGAGGGAAAAATGAAACGCCGACGTAGGTGTTTCGATTGATTGCAGAAACCGCTTCTGCCTCGTAAACTCAGAATTCGTATGCGGGCGCGCACGTCCCAAATGGGAGTGACTGCACACGGCAGCCCTCGTCGGGCCTTTGCAGTTTGACCGGCTTGGAAGCTGCCCTTGCTCGCCCGCTTCTTTCTTCCGCCGTTATCAGGTGGATCTCCCAATTTTTGTGAAAAACGGACGGGCGGAGTCCTGCGAAATACGAACGGGCCGTCGATGTGACTGCATATGGGTTGTTTTGCGATCCTCGAAACGAGGCGGGACGAGCCGTGTCCAGGCAAATGTAGAAGACTTCAATCCTCGAAGTCCAAGAGGGTGGGTGGCTTCCTAATGAGGGAGCCACCTTCTTGCTTGCTACTAATACGTTCGTCTACCGGACCGCGTTCCCACGTCCGAAGTGACCGATCAACGAAACCAGGAACAGCACGAGGAAGACGATGAAAAGTATCTTCGCAATGCCGGCGGAAGCGATGGCGATACCTGTAAATCCCAGCACTCCAGCGACTAACGCAACTACTAGGAAGACCAATGCCCAGTACAGCATAAGGTTCTCCTCCTAATTGATTTGGACTCGAGTGAAATCCTACCGAAAGGTTAAGGCTGTGGAAATCCCGACAAGCGTGTATTTCCAAGAATGCTGTCGTGTACGAATCCGAGTTGGTTTTACAGGCGGAACACCTCGGGAAGGAGCAGGTGCCGGTCCGTCCCAGAGGACCGGCACCCGCTTGGGGGGCGTTGTGTCGAGTAGAGACTGCAGACTAGAACTTCGATGCGATCAGTCACAATACCGTGAACCCTGTATGTTTTCTGGCGCCGTTGCCGATTCCCCGTAAGGTCCAAGTCATGGGTTACAGCCGGCAATGCGGATCATCAGGAAGTTCCTCGCCTCGTTTACTGGCATATCCGGATGGGAGCGTTTTGCTTCGAGGGGTAGGGTGGTGGTCGCAGTTTAATCGTCAAAAGCAAGCGGGTGCTCACTTGGAGCACAGAAGAAGAGGATAAACAATGAGGCAAATTTCTTCACGGTGGCCGAGATATCTCCTGGTTTTGAGCATTTGTTCTTTGTTCGTTAGCATGAGTTGGTCGGCTGATGACAAGGATGATTCCGACATTGCCAAGCGAATTGACAACTCCGCGAAAGTTCTGGACGAGATCATGGCTACTCCCGACAAAGCGATTCCAGACAAGGTGATGAGCGGCGCCAAGTGCATCGCAGTCATCCCGTCGATGGTGAAAATCGCCGTAGGCTTCGGCGGCAACCATGGCAAAGGCGTTGCCACGTGCCGCACGGAACATGGATGGAGCGCGCCAGCCCCCATCACGATCACCGGTGGCAGTTGGGGATTGCAACTGGGTGGACAGGCTGTTGACCTTGTCATGGTTGTAATGAACCAGCAAGGAATGGATCACCTACTTTCCAGCAAGTTTAAGCTTGGTGCGGACGCATCTGCCGCGGCGGGTCCTGTGGGTCGCGATGCAGGCGCTGATACTGACATCAAGATGCGATCTGAAGTTTTGACCTACTCCAGGGCACGTGGTCTGTTCGCGGGCGTGGATCTGAGCGGAGCTGCACTCACGCAAGACAAAGACGAAACCCGGTTGCTCTATGGGAAGTTCCAGCCATTCGCCGACATCCTGAGTGGAAAAGTGCGCCCGACCGCTACGAGCGCGCCGTTCCTCGCTGCTGTCCGAAAGTATTCGGCGCAGAGTAAAGCAACAAGCATGAACACTAATTCGGATTCGGTCGGCAACTCGGCAGCAAAGTAGCGCGATTGCAACGAGCAAAAGTGAATCAGAAACCGCAGTTGGAAATGCGACTCACAGAGAGGGAGGAATTATGTACACAATTCTATTGGTATTGCTGGTTTTGCTGCTTCTTGGCGCATTGCCCACCTGGCCCTACAGCCGATCTTGGGGATATTACCCGAGCGGTGGCTTGGGACTCGTTGTGGTTGTAGTCCTCGTCTTGCTGCTAGCTGGACGGTTGTGAACCGCGGGCAGTCAGTGGAAGTTTTTTAATAAGGACGAATGGTGGGAGCAAGATTGCTCCCACCATTTTGTTTTTTCTTCACATCAGCTCGAATTCAATCAACTGCCTCAAAACCCGCAGGTCGCATTCGGGCATCTACTGTTACGAACAGTTGAACGGTTTCCGAGGAATTTGAGGAGTCTCATGTCGAGCCATCGAAATTCTGCTTATAGTGGTCAGTCCCTGCTAGAGATGCCAGCGCGCGATCTAACCAGGGTTCCCGGAAGAGAATTCCGCTCGTACTCGAAGACCCGCTCGACCTTCTCTCAGGGCCCCGATCAAATTTGGGGCAAGTACAACAATTACCGTACCAATGGCATTACTGTTTCTGTGATCGTACATATCGCACTGGTCGGCTTGCTGCTTAGTGGCATTTTCGTTTCACATCAAATCACTCAACGCGAAATCCGACAGAACGTGACACTGATTGCCCCTTCTCCAGATACGTATGCTTTGCCCGCAGCGAAGACGGTTGTCAGCGGAGGAGGCGGTGGTGGTGATCATGACGTGCTGCCAGCTCCGAAAGGGCACCTTCCGAAGCCAGCTTTGCAGCAAATCACTCCTCCGGCGATTGTCATGCGGAATGAAAAGCCGAAGCTCGCCGTCGAGCCGACGGGGGTGATGCCTCCGACCGTACATGTTGCGGACAACCACATGCCGACGATCGGTACTAATTCCACAGCAGTGATGCCCGCTGCCCCGCCCTCGAACGGGACGGGCTCTGGCGGAGGTATTGGATCTGGTTCGGGCGGCGGCGTTGGTGTTGGCCACGGGCCAGGAGTCGGAGCAGGAAGCGGTGGCGGCATTGGCGGCGGAGTCTATCGTGTTGGGGGAGGCATCTCGGCTCCAACAGCGCTATCATCGCCCGATCCTGACTACACAGAAGAAGCCCGCGCAGCAAAAAAGCAGGGCACTTGTGTGTTGTGGCTGATCGTAGATTCGTCCGGTCATCCTCGGGACATTCGAGTTGCGCGTGGACTGGGATTTGGACTCGATGCGAAAGCAATTGACGCTGTGAAGCAATGGCGTTTTCAACCTGCTTTGAAAGATGGAAAGCCGGTCGATGTACAAATCAGCGTAGAAGTCGAGTTCCACCTTTACTAGGGTGCGAATGTCAATCGGTAACTTTCCTGATTTCTGGGACGGCATATCACGTAGTTTCTTCACAAATTGCCGCCCAAATCCCTTCCGTCATCCTTCAAATGAGCCTTAAGAACACAAACCGGAAGTCTTACAGCGTCTCCTGCAGGTGTTTACAGATGTGACCCGATACGACCGCGATTGGTATTTCTCTACTCTGACTAAGTTGTTCGCGAGTACATGCGAAAAAACTTTCCAGTGTTTGAAGGAGACTAACCGTGGCGACCTGTGCGATTCCCGCGACAGAAGCGAATGTCATTGCCTCTACCAGTATCAAAGGCCGTGACGATTCACAGATCAACCTGGTAAAGCGCGCGCAATCCGGCGATGAGCAGGCTTTTGCGACACTGTTTCAACAACACAAGAACCGCGTTTATTCAGTGTGTCTCCTGATGACGAAAGATGTTGCCGAGGCTGAGGATTTGACCCAAGAAGCCTTTCTACAGGTGTTCCGCACTGTGAGCTCGTTCCGTGGCGATGCCGCATTTTCGACGTGGCTATATCGAGTTGCCGTGAACACCGTATTGATGAAGCTGCGCCGCCGCAAGTCGCCGCCGACAGTGTCTCTTGATGAACCGGTAAATCCGGAGTCTCCCTCGCTTCACCGAGACTTCGGGAAGAACGATCCTGAACTGAGCGGAGTGGTTGACCGCATTGCACTGCGGCGAGCACTAGATGAGCTGCCGGAAGGCTGCCGCACGATTTTCGCCCTCCACGAAGTTGAGGGTTATCAACATCACGAGATCGCCCAGTTGCTCGACTGCTCAATCGGCAACTCGAAATCGCAGCTCCACAAGGCGAAGCTCAAAATGCGCGCTTTGCTGTTCCCAAAGACGAAGATTCGTCGGCGCACAGCAAAGTCCGCGGCTACGATCCTGGCCACTGCGTCCACAAGATAATTTTGATCCGAGCGCATGGGCGCCGGGAAGTCCGGGGAGTGGATTCGAGTGGCAAAGGCGATCGTCATAGTAGGGAATGAGAGCGGACCAATTGAACTGGGTCCGCCGGCGATGCAGCACGCCGTGTTGGCGAGTATTGATGTACTTGGGGTCTCAGTGGTACGCCGCACAGTAGAGCGCTTGTTGCGTGACAGTATCGGAGGCGTTGCCGTTTGCGGCAGTTCTGTGGAGAGCGAAGGTTTTGATGATCATCCAAGCCTGACGCTCTTTCCGTCAACTGATCCCTGGGAGACTGCCGCAGGACTGTTAGCGGGATGGAAGGATGACCTCGATTGCGTCCTCATCATGCGTGTCGGGGCCTATATTGAGTTTGATCTCGCGGACGCTTTTCGGTTTTGCGGCGAACATTCTCAAGGTGTCGTTCGTGCTTTTGATGACGAGGGTCCTTTAGATCTATGGATCGCACGTCCGGATCGAGTTTCCGAAAATGCGAGCCTGTTCGCTCGATTACAAATGGGCAGGTCGATGTACTACCCCGTGCGTGGTTACGTTAACCGCCTGCGACACCCGAGAGACCTTCGTAGACTCGTAGTCGACAGTTTTAATTCGCGCTGTCTTCTACGGCCACAAGGATCCGAAGTCCGCCAGGGAATCTGGATGGGCGAAGGAGCACAAGTAGGGAAAGGCGCGCGCATCGTTTCACCATCTTTTATTGGACGCGACGTGACAATTTCTGAGCAGTGTCTGGTCACGCGGTGCAGCAACATTGAGCGAGATTCTTTTGTGGATTACGGAACAGTAGTGGAGGACACGTCGATCTTGCCAAATAGCTACGTGGGCATCGGGCTCGATCTGGCCCATTCGGTTGTAGACGGGCAAAGTTTGGTGAATTTGCATCATGGAGTGATGTTGAAAATTGGAGATCCCGTTGTTATGCGACAAAACAAGCCTTTCGCCGGAGTTGTCCGCAACTTGTGGTCCGGGCCTGGCTTGGATGGGCCGATTGTAGCCGCCGGAGAACAGAGCGGGAACTAGGTTTCGCTTGGGGAGTTCGAGATTCTTGAGCAGGTAAAACTTTAAAGGGGTAGGAAAATGCTAACCAGTTGGCCCGTCGTAGTGATGCAGGTACCAGAGCAACTCAACGCCCAGGAAGTCCATTTGTTCATGCAGGAAGTCGGGCCGCTACTCCAGTCGATTCGTCCGCGACTCGTTCTCGATTGTTCGCAGATTCGCTCCATCGACAGCGCGGGCGTCGAGATGCTGCTGCACTGTCTCGAAGAGGCGCTCAAACGGGATGGCGATCTTAAGCTAGCAACGCTGTCCCCAGAATCGGAAGTGATTCTTGAACTTATGCGAGTGGCGCGCATTTTTGAGACATTTGAGACTTGCGATGAGGCGGTCAAAAGCTTTAACGCTATCCCCGCTGATGCAATTCCTGAGGGGGCTCCCTGGCAACCGACCGTGTTTGGAGAAATGGAAGCTTTCAAGCAGGCCAGCTAAGGAGGCTCGATGCTTCAGTTCGGACGCTGGTGTTCATCATTACTCTGTTGTGCTTTGGCATGCGGTCTACCCTTGGGACTGGCGGCACAAGAAGCACAGCGCTCAACGGGTGCTGTAACCGAGGAGGCGGTTGGCCGAGGGACCTCGTTGTCGGTGGCTACTTTGTCCACATCATCAGAGCTGCCGGATAGCCCTGGCTCAGTGCGCGCGCAGACGCCGGATGCGTCTCCGACGAATCCTTCCTCGCAAGCGGGGACTTCATCTATCCAGCAGTCACCGGCGCCTCAGGATCAAACCCCTCAACGTCCCGTAGGAACTGCTGCCGCCGAGGCGCCGAAAGTTAGTGGCATTACTGCCGCTCAACCCGCGGGAATAGCGATTGCTGCGGCGAAGCAGCGTCGAACTCGCACGATTGTCATTAAAGTAGCAGCAATCATCGCAGCCGGCGCAGCGGTGGGCACGGTCATTGCGCTCAGTGAAGCGACCTCAAGCAAACCACCCGGAGCCCACTAGAGCACACACTCCTGCCACGGTGCGGGGCATGTACCGCGGAGCAAATCGACACATGAAAATCGTGAGCTTCTCGGGAATTGATGGAGCCGGCAAGAGTACGCAGATCGATGCTCTCCGCACCTTTTTGAAAGAACGCGGGCTAAGATCCAATCTTTACACTTTTTGGGATAATATAGTCGCGTTACGAAACTTGCGCGAGGCAATCAGCTACAACGTGTTCAAAGGCGATCGGGGAGTCGGAAGTCCAGGAGATCCGATTCAGCGGCGCGACAAAAATATAACCTCGTGGTACGTCACTTCACTGCGGTTCTTTCTCTATCTGCTGGACGCTGTTCGTCTGCGACTCGCAGTTGCCCGAATCAAAGGAAACACCAACGTTGCAATTTTTGACCGATATATCTATGACGAGTTGGCTAATCTTCCCCTGCATCATTGGGCGGTGAAAGTTTATGTCCGCTCGTTATTAAGCCTCGTTCGCAAGCCCGACCTTGCGCTATTGATCGATGCTCAGCCAGAGGCAGCAAGCGCCCGCAAACCTGAATACCCTTTGGAATTCGTCCACCGCAATCGGGAAGCTTATTTTGAGATAAGTCGTCTTGCGGGAATGACAATTCTGCCCCCTTGTACCGTCGAGGAAACCGCCCAAACGATCCGCAACTTGATAGACGAGAATTGCTGGCGCGAGAGCGGGAACGCCCCCGAAGTTGACTTGCGGAGCCCTGGCATCCCCAGTACTTCTGTGCGGTAAACTAGTTCCGTTTCTTGCTCGCCCCTACAACATCTTCCTCTGAAAGCACATCGAATCTACTGCTGCTTACGAGACGGGAGCCGAATGAAGATTTGTTTGGTAACAACTTTTCCTCCCAGCACCGGAGGATTGAGTGAATATGGATTCCATATTGCTCAGGAGCTACAGCGCAATCCTTTCCTCAATCTCACCGTTCTGGCGGATCAGCTCCCGTCTGAGCATCCCGAGTTGGATGGCTTTGCGGTCTTCCGTTGCTGGTCTTTTGATGATCCATACAGTGTCATCCGATTGACGAAAACGCTACGCCGCCTAAAGCCGGACGTCGTGTGGTTCAATCTGTTGTTCAGTACTTTCGGACGCAATCCCCTCATCGCCTTTAGTGGCTTAATGACCCCATTGCTCGCAAGGCTGAGCGGACGCTACACACACGTCACGTTGCATCATCTGATGGACACGGTTGAACTGAAGGATGCAGGGATTCGCCATGAGGGTCTGTATCGAATGGCTGGAGCCGTAGCGACCCGGATGCTCTTGCTGTCGAACTCAGTGTCCGTGCTCATGCCTGGATACCGAAAGATTCTGAATGACAAGTATGGGAGAGATAACGTTCATCTGCGCGCGCACGGTATTCTGACGCGTAGACCGGAATTGCCGGATTTCACGCGGCGGGGAACGCCTCATCGAATTCTCGCGTTCGGAAAATGGGGAACCTACAAGCGCCTTGAACTCATGATCGAAGCCTTCGATCTCCTTCTCGAACAGTTTCCAAATGCAAAGCTTGTCATTGCGGGAGGGGACCACCCGCAGGCCGCGGGTTACACAGCATCGATCCAGGAGGGTTGCGCCGGCAATCCAAATATCGAGTTTTGCGGATACGTCCCGGAAGAAGAGCTGGGGGATGTGTTCCAAAGCTCGAGCGTTGCGGTTATGCCGTATTCGTCATCTACAGGCTGCAGTGGAGTTGCACATCTGGCTTGTGCTTACGGTGTACCCATCGTGTGCGCAGATTTGGCTGACTTCCGGCAAATGGCGCAGGGCGAGGAATTGGCGATCGAGTTTTATCCGCCAGGAGATGCACAAGGCCTTGCAAACTGCCTGGTCGAGTTGCTTCAGAACCTTGAAAAACAGCGCGCGATGGCAGGGCAGAACTTCTCCGCGGCATTACGCATGACGATGCCGAATGTCGTCCAAAAATATCTCCGGCACTTTGAGCTTCAGCAAAGAGTCCAGACTCTCAGACATATTTCGCGGGTCCGGCGCTTGCCGCGATGGATTCCCTCGAAGTCCCTGCTACTGCGTTTGATCACAAGAAATTCACTCAGTTGGTCGAGGCGTTCTGCGTTGTTGCATACCACGTGGAACGGCGACGACCAGTCGCTACTTCACGGTAACCACAACGGTCGTGGAAAGTTGAACGGAGCCGGCGTCTCCGTTCACACTGACGACGTAGCTGGTCGGAGTCGGAGTGGACGTGTTGACGGGACTGGCAGTTTTTCCTCCGCACGACAGAGTGCCGAAAACAAATCCAACCACGAGGAACAATCCCACGGCGGTGAGAATCCGTTTCCGGCGAATTTTCCCGATCAGAGCGATCCCGAACAAGCCAAAACTGGAGAAAGTCGCGAAAGAGAGACGCCTTCCTTCGTCTCGATCCGCGGCGACAACGGGCGCCGCAATCACGGTGAGCAAGGAACTGGCACTCTGGGTCCCGGGGGTGACGGACGAGGGAGCGAAAGAGCAAGTTAACCCTGCTGGCAGGCCCGAACACGTCAAACCAACGGCGCTGTTGAACTGACCCGCGCCAGGCGTCACGGTTACGGTCACCTTGCCCGAGCTACCTGGGGAGATGCTGACAGAACTGGGGCTTGCTCCCAAGCTTAGAGTGCCGCTGGTTGTTGTTCCGCCGCAGTTCAGAGAGACTGGCACTGCGCCGGAAATCTGATTGGTGATGCTCGGCTTCCCCACAGCCTGAAGGTACGCGATGTAATTTCCGTTGCTTATCGAATAGCTGCATAGATTCAGCGAAGTTGTGCCAGGGTTGGCATCTCCGAGGGACGTGAGATTTTGGCCGTCGGTGCTGATGTAAGCGGTGTAGTGGTCGATGGTGCTCTCGTTTCCCTGGACTTTCCAATTGAGAGCATTGCCGGATGCTGAAGCAGAGATGCTCACGCAGTTATTAATCCCGGATTCGATCTCGGTCGCTTCCTCGTAATCGTTCCACGTGACGAGTTGAAGAGAAGACAACTGCTTTCCGGAGTTGTAAAGGCTGTTGGCTTCGGAAAATGTCTGTAACCACGTTTGGCCGCATTGCTGTCCCATAATGCGGTTTGAGCCCCACGACGCGAGCGAATCGTTGAAGCCTTTATACGTGGCTCCGACGGTCTGCTCGCTGCTCAGAGGCATTCCGGCATCGTAGAAGCTTGTGAGATAGCTCATTCCGAAGTCGGTCGTCGTTGGCATCACCCACGAATAGCTCCCTTCACTCAGAACGTGTGAGAAGCCATTGTTGTTCTGAAACAGGAACGCAGGCTGCGTGGAAAGATTCGTGATCGCCGCGTCCCAATCGACCGAGTAGGACAGATCGACGTTGAAGTTAGTGACGACTGGCTTTCCCTGCAAAGTCATATACGCTGACGAAGGGAAGTAGGTTTGCTGGATGTACTGCAGATCATCGACCAGCGCTTGCTGAGGTGTGCAGCCAGAGCATGAATACCATTCGATCGCACCCTGGTCGATCATGATTGCAAAAGTAAATCCTGGGTGACTTTCGGCTTCCGTCATGACCAGTTTGGTGGCTTGATCGATGCTGTTGTTCTGGCCATACCAATCGATGATGACGCCATCGATCCCGCGGCTGATCATGTCGGTAATTTGATTATGGATCTGATTGGGATCTGTCGAGCTGTACCCGACGTTCATGTGGTTCGATCCACCGAACCACAGCAAGAGATGAGCGTAAATCTTGGTGGTCGCTCCCGCATAGAGCAAGGAGTGGACGTCGACCTTGCTCACATTGCCAGCGCCTGAATTGCCGTTCGTCTGATTAACAAAGATGTTGGCGGCGCTTGTATTGTTGGCCGTTTGCGCGGCCAATGTAGTTGTGGGTACGACGGGATTTCCCGCCACGCATACACCTGTCAGGGACAGGAATAGGACTGCAACTTGCCAGAATCTGACACACATCTGCCCTCAGGAGCGGAGTTACTGGGGCTTGCTTCTTTCTTGAGTCAGTTCGGGAGGGAGGCGCGCAAGCCTGTAGATTCCTCGGAAACTGCTCTGGGACTTTCTGGGATCGAAAGCAGCTTAGTCGGAACGGATTGTGGTGAACAGGTCACGATAGTTCACTACAGTTTGGCCGGTGGTGCTAGAGGAGGTGGTAATCAGATCAGTCGACGAGTTTCTCGAACTTTGGAGGGTGGTGAAATAATTCAAGGACTCGACTCGGAAGCTCGGATCTCATCTGCTCTAAGGATTTTAGAGTTAATGGATCTGCCACGCGCAAACCCACATCCCGGCTGAGAACTCATCCAAACTGAACCTTGAATCCAGCCCGGGGCAACGCGGCGGTTCTGCAATAACCACTCAGGTGCGAACGCCAGGTGCTTTTTGATGACGAGCAGTCAGCGAAGTTACTTGTTCTGCGAATCGATCGTTAGGCTGTGGGCGACATAGCGGGAGTCTTCAAAAGTCGCGAGGACTGTAACGTCGGTACCGGGGTGCAGATTATTATCCGGTGTGACCGACTGGTCAAGATAAACCTCGTATGTTTTATGGTCGGTGGAAGAGTTCAAGGCGAGCAACCCCGACCGTAGGTCAATGTGCGCAACCTTGCCAGTGAACGTAAAGCGACTTCCCGGAGCGGCAAGAATGGTTACTTCGCGCGCAACATCGTGGCCGCTGCCTTCTGAGTCAAAGGTTACGGCTACCAGCGAGCCCGGCTGAAGCGCACTCGCGGATAGCGTCTGCTGTCCCTGCGTGAACCTAGTTGTCGAGCCCAACCGGACGCGAATCGGCTGAGGGGAGATTCCATCTCGGATGGTCAATTCTCCGTGGTCGTCACGATACTTCAGTACTATGCCCTGAGTTTCTCCAGATGCCGCGCCTGATTTTAGGCGAATCGTGCGGGCGAAAACAGTGTCGCCGTCGAGAATCGTGTCCAGATAAACGCGATCACCTTCGTGCAGATCAGTGAGGCTCCCCTCGTTTTTGCCACGAAAAACTTTTGTACGCGGATCAAAGAGCACAGTCGCGTGTCCGCCGCCAAAAACGCTGACGGTGAAACGGTCACGTACACGATCCAGACGAGAAATGGTTCCGCCAATCAAGGTCGCATTTCTTTGTGGCAGCCGGGGCAGATCGGGCAAGAGGCTGGCGGGATCCACAGTGATCACAGCCTCCGCGGATGCGTTCGCACTTGCAGGCTTCGCGGGTTCGATGCTTGACGGTTCCACAGCTTCCTCCGATGTGGAGACCATTGTCGATGGAGCTGGCACGGACGACTGGGCTGACGCTATGACGTTGCACAGCAAAGTGCTGACGAAAGCACTCGTCAAACAGGCAATGATTCGCGAATTAAATAGAAATTTCACGCGGGGTTTGGATGCCGATTTCGCCTAGAGAGGTAGCCTGTATTTGTATGAACGCCCCGTGACGGAGCCATCCGACGGCAAACAAAAGGACTTCAGTTGCATCCAAAGACAGTGCGATTACGCCATATTTGAGCGACTAAAGGCAAAGTTATGCATTCGAAATCCTGGTTTCCAGTCGGAGTTATCGCGATTGCGGCGGCAACAGCACTCGGCGCCCCTCTGTGCGCCCACGCGGGAGACATCAAGATCACGATCCCGCGGCGAAGCATTGTCACGCCCGTGCAACGATTAAATCGTGAAGGGGTCGAGGCAGTCCGCAAACACAACCTCAAGAAAGCCGAGGAGCTGTTTTACAAAGCGTACCTCTTCGATCCGGACGATTCGTTCACTCTCAATAATCTTGGGTACATTTCTGAGTTGCAGGGACAGATTGATCGTGCGGAGCGCTTCTACGCATTGGCTGCCGAAGAACCTAGCGATGCAGTCGTCGATCGAGCCAGCGCACGGGAAGCACAGGGGCGGCCCATGAAAGATGCGGTGGCCGTTGTCACCGGTCCTATCCAGACCAATCACGCGAACGTGGAAGCAGTGCGTTTGCTGGCTCAAGGAAGAGCCGCGGAGGCCGATGTGCTGTTGGAAGCCGCCCTGAAGAATGACCCGCACAATCTGTATACGCTAAACAATCTGGGCGCTGCGAAGGAAATGGAGGGCGAGCAAGAAGAGGCACTTCGACTCTTCGACGAGGCCTCGAATGGCGCACCGGGTGTGACGGCTGTCGTCACGGTGGACCGATCTTGGCGCGGCCGCCCAGTCAGCAAGATGGCGCAGGAAAATGCAAAGGCTTTACGTGATCATCTGGCGCGCCGGCAAGATGTGACGGAGCAAGTCGCGGAGCTGAATTTGCGAGGTGTATCGGCTGTGAACCGAAACGATCTTCGGTCGGCAGAAGCGGATTTTCGCAAGGCCTACGCCCTCGATCCGAACAATGCTTTCGCGATGAATAACATCGGCTACGTCGCGGAATTGGGGGACGACCGGGAGACTGCAGAATTCTTTTATGAACGCGCTCGCCAATCGATCGGAGCATCGACAACAGTCGGAGTCGCGACCCGCTCCACCGCTGAAGGCAAAAAGCTGAATTCCGTTGCTGACAGCAACGACACCGAAGTAGAGGCTAAAGTTACACAACAACGTAATGCTCTAAGGCAGGAGAATGAACCGGTGGTGCTTCGCCGCCGTGATAATAGCCCGGTCGAAGAGTCGACTCAGCCGCCATCTCCGTCAAATAATAGCGCGCGACCGCAATAAGCGTAGCTTACGAATCAAGTTCGGCGAAACGACCGATATCTGATTCCGGATCGTAGAAGACGTGTCGAAGAAGATTCGTCAGGTAGCGCGACACTGTATTTACATTCGTGCGATACCAGCAGCAACGGGTCATCGCGGGCGATAGACCACAGATAAACTGAAAGCTCTCTAACGTTGCTGGAGGTTGAGCAAGCATCCCCGCCGCCATGCGATGGTTCCCATCAAGGATAGTCAAAGGGCTTTCGGCGTCCACTCCAATCAACAAAACGGTCGGGTTCACCCGTCCTGCTTGGACGGGATCGCTCAGGCGTTGAAGTTTTTGAAAGAACTCGTCGTCGGGTGATTCCTGCCACTTGAGCCGTAAGCACTCGACCATGTCCGTCAAGTAGAAGCTTCCTTCGGCGACGCGTCTCCACTGCGCTCTTGGGAAGAAACGGATCCTCTCCAGATCCTTGCGATTCAACTCAACTTTGAACCACGCAGTATCCTCGGGCAATTCCCTCCACATTGCGCCGCGGCGAAGAAACAGGAGGGCCCGGCGCAGTGCATTCTCGCGATGATTCTCAAGGTTGGGTTCGTTCACGATGCGTCCGAACTCCTGCCGGTATTCCTCGAACTCAGGATGATGAAACTCGCTCCGCAGGAATTCGGAGATAACCTCATAGTCACTCATGGACCGCATGATACGAAGACTTGAGTAAGTACGATGGTCCACAGGCGCAATCTCGCGGTGTAGTAGTGGCAGCGCCACCATCACAAACAGAATTACCATGAGAATCAACTGCACGAAGATGACTTGGCGCAGGGACGTATGAAAAAGGCAGATTCCGATCACCAGGGCTCCGCTAAAGGCCAATTGAACCCAACTCGTATTAGCGATCTTGCGCGACATCTCGTAGGTGATCATCACCGAACTCAACGAGTAAATTCCCGTGGTGACGGCGTACAGAATTAACAGGGCAGCGAGGCCTCCGAAGTTCTGCAGTGCGAAGTGCGAACCAAAGAGTGTCCGCCATAAGAAGCTAGGGATCGCCCAAAGACCCAGGATCAAGACGGACAAGATCAAGAAGACCAGGAACAGGGACATAAAGAGCACCGGCCGGGCTTCCCGATCGCTCGAACGTGCCGCCGCCGAGACCGGGAACATTGTGTTTACGACAGACCATGCGCACATGTTGACCAGTCGCCCGACGAGAGAAACCGCTGCATAGATTCCAGCCTGTTCTGGGGCGAAGAAGTGCTTAACCAACACGATGTCAAAATTGTTGATAACAACCTGGCCCGAGAAAAATACAATCGCCTGAAGGCCCTCTCCGGCGGAAATCGAAATCGCCGAAGTGCGAAGAGACTCCAATCCTGGGCTTGGCTTCGCGAGGAAATAGGAGGCGACGACCGCAACGACACTGGCTAAGACCGCTCCTTTGACACCCAGTCCAATCTTAATGAGCAGGTAGGCGCCTCCAAGTCTGGCTACCCCTTCAAGCATGAAGTTGATGGCAAGAGCGCGAAAAGCATGAATACCTTGGATGTATCCGCGGCGCACTCCCAACGGAATATAAAAAGCTGTGCCCAAGGCGAGCAGGGAAATCAATACAGGGTCTGGAAGATTGAGATACGCGGTGATGATGTGATTGAAGAGAAATAAACAGATACCAATGCTGATGCCGGCGAGCCATGCCCTCAAATGTAACGCCGCGAAAATGGAAGCCTTCTCTTCCACTGTCTTGGAAGTGGCCACGTATTTCGCGCAAACAACCTGGAATGAAAGCGTGATCGCAGACGCCAGCATTAACAGCGTGTAAACAGCAGTGGCGTGCGCAAAGCCTGTTGGGCCTAATAATCGTGCCGTCGCGACGTTATAGACAAGATTGGTGACTCCAACTAGTCCGGACCCGGCCAGGAGGGTAAGTGAACCGCCAAGCAATTTCTGGCGTAGCGCCTTCGCCTGCGTTCTGGACGGGGTGCCGGAGAAATCATCAGAGGAGTCCTGGATTCGAGTTTTCCCGATGAGCGTCATGCTGCGACAGCAACCGTCCTAGAACAACGAGAAATGCACAATGGGCAGAAAGGTGTTTTTGCCGGAGGAACCGGGAAAGTCATAGAACGTCTGTTGTTGCACTCCCACGGAGAAGCGCATCGGGAATGCCACGGGAACTTCGCCTAAATCTCCTCTTACATTGCCGTGCAGCGGACGAACGTAGGAAACCAATAGCTGGCTCTGAACATTGTCGTAAGCGTGGTAGCCCGAACCCCGCGACAAAATGAACGAGCCTTGAACGCTCCAGCGGGGAGTGGCACGAAAATCAAATCGTCCACCTGGAAGGAGCGCCTGCGCAATCGCATATTGCGTGTTTTGGACGCGCCACGATCGCAAATCCTCTGCGAGCGCTGCCGCGGTCAGTCGTCGGCCGAATTTATGCTGCAGCCCTGCGTAGGTTGTCGTGTTGAAATACTCTTCAATGATGGGGCGAAACAGCAGGTCGCGCGCCGAATATCCTGTGATTAACGAAGTGTTGCCCCAAGGGCGTCCAACTGTGAATTCGACGTTGGCGAACAAATCGCGCGAGTGCAAATTCTGGTCGATGAATGGGCCCGTTTCCCGTTGCGCACTGCCGGTCATCGATATCCAGTTAAAGAAAGAACTTGTGTACACGTAGAGAAATTGGCGAAACAGGTTCTGACTCATGAACACCGGAGAGACGGTGTCGCGCCGAACCGTAAATTGCAGTCCGCCATCGAAAGTGATCGAGTTCGCACCCAGATGGAGAATCGGGTTAATGCCGCCGTTCAGAATCGTGTCATAGGTATTGCGATCTTGAACCACACCAACACTGGGATAGAGCAATCGTCCGGTTGTCATTGCCTCACCGACAAAGCCCGTGATCGCTGGAAGATTTCCAATGTGAACTCGATAGTTGGACTCCGCGAGGCTCTGAAACGAATGACGCGGTGGCGGCAGCAGCGCCGGATTGGTTACGTGAAGAATTTTCGCGTCCAGCGCGTAAACGTTGATGTCTTCGAGCACGGGAGCAAAAGTCGCTTCAGGCACAAGGCTGACCTTATCGTTGATGATCTGGCGGCCTTCCTGATCGGCTGCGGCATATTGAGAGGTCTCTGCGATGCCTTGATCTTCCTGGCCTGCAACCGTGCTGGCTTGGGCGAAATTGGCAAGGGAGTGCAACGGATCTTGCCGCTGGCGATAAAGGTTGGCCGAAGCCATCATGTAGTCGTAGTCGTCGCGGAAGTCATCGGCCGGACCGAGACTAGAGAGCGCCGCTCCGGCTTTGCCCGTGTTCCCTTCGGCCAAGTAGGTATTCGTTAAACCAAGGGCGACCGTACGGTTATTAGCGCCAGCCAACTGAGCTTTGTTAAAATATGTTTCGGCGAGATCGAAGTCGTGCATCGCAAGGAAAAGACCCGCCGCCTGGGCGAAATCGTCCCCTGTCACCGGAGAGTCAGGGAAAAGACGAGCCTCGGCGAAACCGAGCGCAATCTGCCGTTGAGCCTCGTCATAATGACCCTGCCGCAAGAAGATTTCGGCTATAGCCAGGCGGACCCCGATCCGGTCGCCGCCGGGAACCTCGAGAGCCCGCGAGAATCGCTGCATGGCTGCGTTTCGATCACCCAAAGTCAAGAGCGCATCGCCGGTGGCTGTGAGAACCTCGACACGGTTTCCGCCAAGCCGTTCCGCTGACTGAATGTCGGTCATTGCGGCTTCGCGGTTTCCCTGTTTCGCATGTACCTGCGCCAACAGCGCATAAATGGACGCGTCGTCAGGCGAGAGGGCGCGAGCAGCGCTTAGCGCAGAGATTGCTTCCGCATAGTGATGCATACGATAGAGCACGTCGGCATACGCGAGTTCTGTCGTCAAATCTTTCGAGTCTTCGGTGAGCGCAGTCCGATATTCGGTCGCGGCGTGGGGGAAATCCTGCTCCTGACGAAACGCTTCAGCGCGCGCCAGGTGCCAAGTATGCGATTTACCGAGAATTTTCTCCGCCGCGTCCAGCTGCGCCAGGGCCGGCTTGGGGCGGTGTAACTGCAGATCAGCGTATGCTAAGCCGAGATGGGCTTCGCCGTACGACGGCTGCAGTTGCAATGCCGTTCGAAAATCCTCAGATGCCTTTCCTGCCTCATGAAGATCGTTTAACACGAAGCCGCGATTCACGTATCCCGTAGCCATCTTCGGATCGCGCTCGAGCGCCAGCGTGAAATTCTTGAATGCAAGGTTCAGCTCGCCATTGTGCGCGTACACGTTCCCAGCGATGAGCGGGAGATCCTTATCCTTCTGCAATATCGGCTCATACTTGTTCACTAACGCAATGGCATCGTCATAGCGACCTAAGTAGTACAGATCGTAAGCGAGGTAGACAACCCCTTCGCGGTCGTTAGGAAGTTTGGCAATCACGCTGAATCCAAGTTTTGCAGATTCTGCGTACTGACCCTTGAACGTCAGGTAGCGTTCTCGCTCCCGCTGGACTTGGGGACTCGCCTCAGTTTTTGAACTGGATCTCTCAAGCCAGCGCTGGGCCAGATTGAGGTCGTGGGACTCCAAGGCCGCGTTTGCCCCGCCGGCGATGATGAGGGCGTTATTGGGCATTCGCTGATAAGCGTTCTCGTAATTTGTCTCCGCGAGCTTGAAATTGGCTTGCGCCGTATACAAATCGCCCAACGCGAGATAAGGCGCGAAATCCTTCGGATGAGCTGTCACCGCACGCGAAAAGTAGGTTTCAGCAAGCTTAGTGTCCCCTGCGTCCCGCGCCAGGTACCCAAGAGCAGAAAGCGCTTGTCGATTGTTGTGGTCCAAATCGAGAACTTTGGTGAAAGTGTCCCGGGCAGCATCCTTCTGCCCCAACTTCCATTGAAGAGTGCCAAAATTCATCAGCGAATTTACATTCCCTGGAGAGAGGCTTAGCGCTTCCTTGAGATCGCGGTTTGCGCCGTCAAGATCTCCCAACGCAGATTCAACCGCGGCGCGAAGTCGCAACATTTCCGGCCGCGCGGAGTCAGGTACTTGAACTTGTCGAATCGCGGCGGTCGCCGACTGCAGTTCCTCTTTGGCCTTCGCGGGGTCGTCCTCCCGGACATACACTTCGTAAAGATTGAGTCGAAGTTCGATCGGATAAAGAGAACCTTCGGGAACGCGGGCCGGAAGATTATCCAGCGCGAGCTTATATTCGGTCTCAGCGTCGGAAATACGGTCCTCGGAGTCTGCTAATCCTGCCAAGATGGCGTGCAGACGGTAGTTGTTAGCGTCGATCTTTCGGACGGCGTCTAGAAAAGGCTGAGCTTCATCAGGCCGTCCAATATTAATCCACGCCTGCGCTGCGCTCAGATCCAGACCGATGTTCCCTTTTGCGGCCTTTGCCAGGCTCGAATAGAGTGTGGCAGCTTCCTGCTGCTTACCTGCGAGTCCGTAGGTGTACGCAAGCTCCGCTTGGGTATCGGCGGTCTTAACTGGAATGGACTGCAGCGTCGCAATCGCCTCGTCGTACTTTCCCTGATCGCGATATTGTCCGGCTACTGCGCGAAGGACTTCTGGATCTTTTGGAGCACGGCTTTTCGCGCGATTCAAATAGCGCGCAGATTCATCGGGTTGACCCAGCCGCTCATAGGCATGCGCAATCAATAAATCGTTATGCGCGGATGGCTGTAACGTCTCGGCTCGCTCAAGCAAACCCAAAGATGCTTTCGGATCCGTGCTAAGCAACAGTTCTCCGGCGAGCTGGAGACTGTTCGCATCCTTTGGATTCGCTTCCACAACCTTTTGCAGCAGTTGCTCTGCTTCCTGATCGCGGCCCATTCGGGCGTAAGTTTGAGCCAGGCCGGCCAGCCCGCGCACCGAGTTCGGTTGCTGCTTTAAACCTCGATTGTAGGAGTCGACTGAAAGCTGGTAGCGCTCATTAAGCCGGGCGGCATATCCCAACAGAAACCAAAGTTCAGGGTTTTGCGGAGCGGACTTTGCGGCTTGCTGTGCGTAGTTGACCGCGGCAGCGTAGTCGTTCCTCTTTAGCGCGTCCTGGGCGGCACGCGCCTGCCGTGCGACATCAATGCCTGATCCCCAACTGAAGTCGGTTCCACCTTGAGTCGAAGTGCCCTGTCCATTTTGGGACTGCGGCGATGAACCGCCGACGTCATAAGTTTGGCTGTTCGCGCTTCCTGCGAGGCCAAGAACCAAGACAAGGCAAAAGCTCGTGAGCGGAATCCGGCTTTTCACTTGATCACCACGCTTTTGAGAATCGTTTGAGGTCCTACATACTAAAGAACCTCGCTCATGGGGAAACCCATGCGGCTTTTCTCAGATGCGACCTCGACACTCAAGTTTGCTTTCTTGATTGGGGGATAGATACGACTGGGGTTAGCGCTCGAGGATTGGCGTAAACCCTAAGCCTGCTTTCGGAATCTTAGAAGGTTGCTAGGGCACAGGAGTGTGCGTTTGCATGAACCCACAAGAAAGCTACTCTCGTCCAATTCCGCTATTGGCGATCGTGCTGGTTGCCTTCGCGGTTCATGGGCCTTTGTTGCTCATGCAACTTCCCTCTGGGTCGTTCGATACAAACTTCCACATCTTCTTGGCCTCGCATTACGCCCACCATTGGTTCAATCCGTGGAATGAAAATTGGTTTGCCGGTTTTTCGCAAACGACCTACCCACCTCTTACGCACCAATGGATCGCGCTCGTCTCGACCGTCTCCGGGCTCAAGATGGGCTACATGCTCGTGCAGTTAATCGCGGTCCTTCTGCTTCCGGTGGGCGTATACCGATTCTCGAAAATCTGGGTTGAGGATCGCGCGGCTTGCTACGCAGCGCTGGGAAGTATTTTCCTGGGCGCTCTCGCGTTTCTCGTGTACCAAGCAGGACAGTTAGCCACGGTGGCGTCGGCTGCCCTTTACCTGAACGCGTTGCCCTACTTCTATGAGTGGTCGACGGAGTCGTCCGGTAGAGCACTGATCAAAGGCATCGCGGTCAGTTTGGCCGCGGCTGCCGCTCACCACGTCACTTTGATATTCGGCACGGTGTTGTTCGCAGGGCCGGTTCTTTGGGTTGCATGCCTCGACGCTCACCATGGACGCGAGAGGGGTTCCGTGGCTGCGGTGTTCTCGCGAGCTATTCTGTTTGCGGCCTTAGTTGGAATTGGCGTTGGTATCGTGTTGCTGCCGTACTGGATGACGTTGCTTCAACATCCAATCCATCAGATTCCGATTCCGCACGACAGCCGGTCGAATTTCTTATTGAACTCCATCACCGGAATTAACTATTTCGTAATTCCTTACGGCGCTTTGATTTTGGCGCTGCCATTCGTAGTTATTCGCGGTGCTTCGACGCCTCGGCTGCGGCCGCTGCTGATTGGGTTCTGGCTAACCCTGATCTTCGGTCTCGGAGGCACTACTCCCTTGCCGCGGTGGTTGCTTGGCCGGGCGTTTGAGATTCTCACCTTTGAGCGGTTCACGTTCTGGGCGACGTTGATGGTCATGCCCATCGTTGGTTTGCTCGCTGCGGAACTGCTCGATCGCTTCCAGGCGAAAGCAGCCGTGGCTCTGTCGTTAGCGGCCGTGGCGACGGTCGGCGCGGCGCTCGCTTGGCTGACGGCCAACCCCTACCGTCCCGCTGCGGCGATCAATGTTGATCCCGTTATCGCGTTCCTCAACCGAGATGGACACGATTCCTATCGCTACTTAACGTTGGGGTTCGGCAGCGAACTCGCTCGAGTGTCGACTTACACAGATGCGAGCAGTGTCGATGGCGATTACAATTCTGCACGTCTGTTGCCTGAAATGACGCATTATGGCTCGGCGCAGCTGACGAACGCCAAGTTCTACGGATCGGCCGGTATGGCATCGTTGCGAGCTATGCTCGAGCACGCTAATCGCTACGGACTTAAGTACATTTTCGTGCACGATCGTTACTACGAACCCTTGTTGACATTTGCCGGCTGGCGGAAGACCGAAACGTTTGATACGGGTGAAATCACTGCATGGTCGAAAGACGACGTTCCGCCGGCTCATCGGATCGACTCAGACGCAATTCCACCTGCCTGGATGGGGCTTATGTGGGGCACGCTCCCGATCGGCGTGAGCGTGCTGGCTATTTTCCTGGTGCTTCTTCTCCCGGCGCGGCCGAGGACGCGAAGAGTGATCGAATCTCCCATCGCCATGGAAGAAAGGGAAGGGCACTTCGTCGCCTGAGGGATTGAGATGAAACGTACCTTGGCGCTTCTAATCATCATCGTCGGCGTTACGGCTGTATTGCTCGTCGTCGGTTTGAAAGGCCCTGGGATATCCACCGGAACGATTGGCGTTGCTTCCGGTTCAGCGTTGCCAGGATTCAGCGCCAATGTCTCGACGCCGGAGCAAGCCCTCGCGAATTTCTTGCTCGACGTGCAGAAGCGTAATTGGGACCGGGCATTCTCTGTTGTTGAGCGAACGAACAGCAGCGCGACTGAACAGGAATTTACCCAGGAATGGATGGGGACGAATGGCGGCTTGCGCGCATTTTCCGGGTTGGAAAAGTACGACGCCCGCCCGCTTCATGCCACCGACTCCGAAGCGCAAATGCGTGCTCGATTGGAGTGGGCGACGCCTGTGGGGCCAGTAGAAGATGTGCGCGACTTTCACCTCGTGAAGCGAGGCGATCAATGGAAGGTGATATGGGATGAAACTCCGGCGCCAAATGTGCCGGCGCAGGTCATTCCGGTGAACTACCTCCGCTGGGACTTGGTGAGCGGAAATGCCGCCGGTAGCGAATGGGGATCGCGCAACGTCGACGGGCCTCACGTACGTATTGTTTCCATGAATGCCGTCGACTCCGCTGAAGGGTCAGTCGTCATGGGCGAGGTCGTCAACGAAGACACAATTCCAGCATTCGTCAATGTTAATGCCACACTCGTCGATGCTTCCGGAAATGCGATTGACGATGAAAGCAGCTTCGACAAGATCATTCATGTGTTGTTGCCGAAACAGGTCTCGCCTTATCGCATCGATTTTCCGCACATAGACTTAAGCAAGGTTAAGAACGTGCGAATGGATGTGAAAGCCACGCTTGTACCAGCGTCGTCGGATCCAGTCATTGGGGTCATGAATCAGAAGCTCGATGCGGATGCCCAGGGGCACTCAGTACTCCACGGAGAGCTGATGAATGAGAGCGGCCAGACCGTAAATATTCCCCACGTCATCGTGAGTTTCTACGACAACAACGGCAAAGTTGTCTGGGTGTCGGACGGTTACGTGGAGCAGGCCCTACTTCCGCAATCGAGTGAGCCCTTTGCAGTCGAGCTTCCGAAATCCTTGGCCGGAAAGGTGCAGAACTTTCATGTCGTGGTCAATGAATACACTCTGCAGAAATCATAGCGTGCGGAAGAGTCTGATGCTTGGGTTAGGCGTTGTGGCGCTTGCCGCAGTCGCACTTTCTCAGGATTTGAATGTGCGCGTCCCTTCTGCGGCGGTTGCTGGGGAGTCGATTTCGATTGGGACGACTGGAAGTGGTTCTGCGACGTTTTACTTGATTGGTCCGACAGTTTCATTGAAGCACGATGTGCAACTTGGCAGTGAGATTGTCGTGCCTTCGAAGCAAACGGAAATAGCTGGCCAGTACAAGGCAGTCGTATGCGTCGATCACTGCCAGAGTGCCGATTTTTATGTCGCACCTGCCAAACCGGCGAGCCTTGCCTTCCTCGTTCATCCTTCTCGTGTTCCTGTCGGACAGAATGACGCGATCAGTGGTGTGGCTCTGGCGTTCGACGAATTCGGCAACTTGATATTCGAGCCTTCCACCGTAGATTTCCAACTTGCTGCTAAGGGCTCAGCTCTAACCACCCGAAGCGTCCAAACTCAAAATGCCATCGCCTGGTTCCGTGCGCCTTCCGGAAAGGCGGCCGGAGCTCTGCAGGTTACAGCATCGCTTCATGATGTTTCAGCGCGTAGAGTTGTTCAGCAAGTCGCCTCTGATCCCTGCAATCTGCGAATCAAAGGCCAACGCACACCAAAGGGCGTTCTTGTCGAGACCGAACCGATACGAGATTGTGCCGGGAACCCAGTCCCAGATGGAACGGTCGTAACATTCACTGCGAAAAATGGAAATGAAATCAGCACCGTGGATGCGCCGGTGAAGCAGGACGTTGCTCGTGCGCAAATCCAAGCAAAGGGTACGCTTGTAGTGTCTGCTGCGTCGGGAGTCGTGATGGGGAACGAGCTTCGGCTGGAGGCACAATAGGGATGCTAAGAAGAGCGGATAAATCGTATGCCCGCGCGTTTTGTTCGCGGGGGATGTTGTGGCTCGTGGGTGGCGTATTGCTTGCCGCGCTAGGGTGCTTTGCAACTGATACCGCTCCGCAAGTCGTGTTGGACGCGACGAAGGCCGCACCTCGAACGGTGGAAGCTCTCACTCAACGCAGCATCGTCCGCGACTACCGGTTTGCGTGGACAAATCTGTCTGAAGCATTGGCTTCTAATTCCGCCAATCCGCTAAATGGACTGTTCGAAGGGACGGCAAGCTCTTGGCTGCATGATGAAGTTAGCAACCAGCTCAAAAATGGCCTGACCTCTCGCTACCTCAATCAGAATCACAAGCTGGAAGTGGTCTTCTATGCGCCGGAAGGGGACGTGATGGAATTGCACGATACGGCTGAATATGATCTGGAGGTGCTTGACGGTAACAAGAGCATTCACAGCGAACATGCGGTCGTCCATTACATCGTGCTGATGACCCCGGGAGCGGACCGTTGGGTTGTCCGCCAGATTCAATCCGTTCCCCACTTCTGACGCTCTTCCGCCTGCCAACCACCCCAAACCCCATCGCATCTAACTTTGAACAAGGGTGGAACCCAATGGAGTCTTCTTTTGTCGAAACGGTTGCTAATTGCTGCGATTGCGTGCTTCATGGTGGGCGCCGGTTGCACCACGCCCGGAATGCACCATGCATTGCAGCAAAACCTGCAAGCTCCCAACTCCTGGCCTAAAACCCTCGCGGTCTACATGCCCTGGTTTGGCGACCACGTTCATATGGATGTGGGCTACTCCAGCTACGACCCAGCCGTTTTGAGAAAACAAATTCAGCAGGCACGCCACATGGGCATTTCCGCCTTTGTCGTGGATTGGTACGGAAAGAGCAATCCCTTCTCGGACCACAATTTCGCTCTTCTGCAAGAGGCTGCCGACGAAAGTCATTTCCAGGTTGCCCTCCTTTACAACGAACCGGAAGACGAGGACGCACAAGCTACCGACGAAGCGATGGCCGCTTTGGACGAGGCCTACAAGTCATACATTGGACCCGACGCGATGCATCGCGGCGCCTACCTCACTTACAACGGCCATCCCATGGTCTTCATCTTTCCCAAGCGGGGACATGTCGACTGGAACCGTGTAATTGAACACTGCAGCGGATGGGATTCGACTCCGCTACTGTTCTATAAAGACGAACCGCCTGCGCAATATTCATCTGCTTTCGCCGGACTTTATCCATGGGTACAGCCGGGACAGAAAGGGTGGACTTCGGACGGCAGCAGTTGGGGGGAGCAATATCTGGATGACTTCTACAAAAACATGAGGAACAAGCATCCAGACAAAATTGCAGTCGGTGCAGCATGGCCCGGATTCGACGATTCAGCGGCGAAATGGGGATTGAATCGGCACATGCAAAGCCGGTGCGGGCAGACATTTGAGGACACGCTGCATCTTTATACGCGATATTTCGACGCGGCACATCCATTGCCCTTCATCATGATCGAAACATGGAACGACTACGAGGAAGGCACTGCAGTCGAGCGGCTGAATTTTTCAAACTGCGGCGAGAGTGCGAAACCAAGCACGTCTTCGCCGTAATAGTTCTCGCTCTTGAAGAAAAAGGACAGGCGAACGAGGCTTTGCGTTTTAAGCGGAATGTCATTGGAGCTAGCCGACATGCGTCAATCTGAGGATTCGAAGTCTTTTGAGCTGCTATCCGAGCTCCTACTCGCCCCGCCTGCAGGCCCGTCAACTCGATTTGTAAGGGCAACGGATCCGGGGGCCGGCAGCGCTCCCGATCGCGTTTTTGAAAGGGTCGCGACCTTGACTCAAGGTGAATTCGATGACCTCCGCGGCCTTGCGACAAAGAATCACGTGATCATGCGTTCGTTCGAGCCGTTGCAACGAATCCTGGCGGTGGATGGAAAACCCAGAGCAGCTGAATGGGTTGACTCCGCCATGAAAGAAGAAACCGCCCGAATCAGCCATGCCCTCGACTTTCTTCGGCAGATTTGCACCACGCTCGAAGAGGCTGGCTGTCCTGTGGTGGTGATCAAATCGCTGGATCATTGGCCAGACTTAGGCAGCGACCTTGATCTTTATACCGATGCCGCAGCGGCCACGCTCATCGAAAGTATGAAGTCTCACTTCAATGCCAGCCTGGCTGAGCGCAGCTGGGGGGATCGATTGGCAAATAAGTGGAACTTCATTGTCCCCGGCTTGCCTGAGCTAGTAGAGGTCCACGTGGGCCGTCTTGGGCAGACGGGCGAACAAACCGCTCTGACGCGCTCGCTAGCCTCAAGGAGTCAAACGACTGAACGGATGGGCTACGCCTTTCGAACGTCTGCTCCCGAGGACCGGATTGTGATTAGCACGCTTCAACGGATGTATCGACACTTTTACATTCGATTGTGCGACATCGCCGACAACGGCCGCCTTTTAGACGCGGGGCTCGTTGACTTTGGGCTTTTGCAAGCTCTTGGAACTGCTTCCGGGCTTTGGGAAGGTATCGCTACCTACCTGAGAATCGTCTCCGAGTATTTACGGGCTTATCGCGGATATGGCGTGCCCTTGCCTTCGTCCGTGACCCGGGCAGCCAAGTTCGGCTTGGATCAATGCCACTTTCGCAAGGATTTCCTTCGTGTGCCGATATTGCCCCATTCGCTCAATCTGTATGCAGCGGAGCTGAGAACTCTAATCCTAAAAGGCGATCTTCGAAATGGATTGCGACTCAGCCTGCTTCCTGGATTAGCAACAGCGGCGGCGATCGAACAAAAGATCACGGGAAGCGACAAAGGGATATGGTGAACGCCGGGAGGGTATCTTGTTGGCTCTCTACTGGTTTCACTGGATTGAAGCCACCTGCTGGAGTCCCTAACCTCGAATTAGGGTTAGCACGGTCAAATCTGATTCCGTATGAGGGTCGTTACGAGCGAGAGCTCTTTTGTTATGCCACACGGAATGTATTGTTGTACCTGGGGAGCGAGCTTTCGCGTGACTCGAATACTTCTGGTTGATGACAATCCGGCAGTACGCCGCTATTTGCGGGCGATCCTTGAGCAGCAGGACTCGTGGCAAGTATGTGGTGAGGCGCGCACGGGTGCCGAGGCTTTGCATCAGGTGTTGGAGGCTCCGCCGGACCTGGTGGTGCTTGATTACCAAATGCCGGACCTAAACGGCGTCGATGTAGCGAAACAGATTTCCGAGTTGTTCCCAAAGATCCCAATTTTGATGGTTACTCTCCACCTTTCCCGGCAACTGGCCGACGCCGCTCGCCAAGCTGGAGTCCGCGGAGCTTGCGCGAAACAAGATATTGGCTCAGTCGTGGAAGCGGTCGACGTGTTGTTGCACGACCAGACCTACTTCCCCGTGATTTCAGCTGGGCAGGGTGCTTGAAATCCTCAGCCGAGCTGTTCCTTTCGCGATGTCCGCGAAATACATGATTTCCTGTATTGGACGTTGCAGGTGCTGAAGTTAGCTTCGTGTGGAGTGATTTTGAGCGTTTCCCATATTTGGCGTGCTGTGGTGTCGAATTCACGGACTATTGGTCAGGCTGTCACATCCTTTCCGAGGTAAAATGTGGCGAATCGTCTGGTCGGTTTCCCTCTAAAGGAACTGAAACGGAATGACAATTCGCATACTTTTGGTCGATGACCATCCCATTGTCAGGCAAGGCTTGAAAACCCTGCTGGAGGGGCATTCGGGATGGGAGGTCATCGGAGAGGCTTCGGATGGCGCCGAGGCCGTCGAGAAAGCTAAGAATTTAAGTCCGGACGTTATGGTGTTGGACGTAACCATGCCAAGGATGAATGGGTTAGAGGCTTGTCGAGTCTTGCGACGACAAGCTCCCCAGTTGGAGATTTTGTTTGTCACCCAGCATGACTCGCCGCAAATGATGCGAGAGGCGCTGGAAGCAGGCGCCCGAGGCTATGTCGTCAAATCCAATGCCGCTCGCGACCTTTTGGCAGCTGTCGAAGCGGTAAGTCAGCATCGGGTTTTTACTGCGCTAAATGGGCGGAACGTGCCCGAGTTGAGTTGATATTCGTCGAATCTGCAGTCAATTTTCCTCTGGGGAGGTTGGAATTATGAAACTCAGGATTTTGTTGGCTGACGATCACGAAATCGTGCGCCGAGGATTGCGCGCGCTGCTCGAAAAGCACGAAGGATGGGAAGTGTGCGGCGAGGCCAGCGACGGTCGCGAGGCCGTGGAGAAGGCCTTGCAATTGAATCCCGACGTGGTGATCGTCGACATCGGCATGCCGAATCTAAATGGCTTGGACACCACTCGTCAGTTGCTGCAGCACGACCCGCACTTCAAGGTCATTGTGCTTACGATTACTGACTCGGACCAGGTTATCCGAGAAGCGCTGGATGCGGGAGCGAGGGGCTTTGTGCTGAAGTCCGATGCCGCTCGTGATCTGGTATCGGCCGTCGAGGCTTTGCAGAACAAGCGAATGTTCTTCACTCCCCGAGTGAACGATCTCGTGCTGGCGGGCTTTCTGGAAAAAGGCCAGACGGTTTCACGCAACGAAGCACCTAAGCTCCCGACTCTGACAGCACGCGAACGCGAGATCACTCAATTGCTTGCGGAAGGGAATAGTTCGAAAGAAGTCGCCTCGCTATTGAATCTCAGCACGAAGACAGTGGAGACGCACCGCAGCAATATCATGCGGAAACTAAGTTTTCACTCCATTCGCGACCTGGTCGTGTACGCGATCAAGAACAATCTGATTCAGATTGAACTGCCGCCGCCGCCGAAAGCACCAGCGGGCCCGACGGCGGCGTAGAGCTCTCAGATAGCCCGCGCCCAGTCTCGATTAGTGCAAAGTCTCGCCGGGGTAATACCCATTTTGAGTGCGGACGGTCAAGCGCTTACGCGAAGGCGCCCTCGCATCGACTCTGATCTGTTGGTAGCCCTTTCCAGCAGTGCTTCCCGGGTTGTAGGCAAGCGTGTATTGGCTGCGTATATCATGCGCGATCGCGCGCGTAATCGAGTCAACCTCATCGAGGTTCTCTGGAAAAAACGCTACCCCGCCTGTGCTCGCAGCAAGATTCTGCAGCGCTTCTCGTGCCGACCGAGTCATTCCCTCATCCGTCAATCCAATGGCGTAGAGAATCGGGCCTTTTTCCGACTGCAGCTTGCGAACTGCATCCTGCAGCGTCTCGCGGCTCATGTTGTCTTGCCCATCGGTGATCAGCAAGAGAATCTTCTTATCGAGTCGTGGATTGTTTCGCAAGTGGACATTTGAAGCGACCACCGCGTCATACAGGGCTGTGCTGCCGCGACTTGAAACCTGATGCAAGGCAGTCTGGAGCAGGGTGACGTTCGAAGTAAAATCCTGGTCCAGATACGGCGTCTGACTGAAGTTCACGATGAAGGCTTCATCCTGTGGATTGCTCACCTGAATCAAATTCATAACCGCTTGATTCACTTTCCCGCGCTTGTCGCGCATCGATCCGGAGTTGTCGACGACAATTCCCATCGCGACCGGCACATCCTCGCGGCGGAACGAAGTGATGGTCTCGGGCTGCCCATTTTGATAGATAGTGAAATCGTTTCGACTGAGTGACGTAACCGGGCGACCGGTTTCATCGACGACTGTTGCGTGCAGAACGACTTCCTGAACCTGCTTCTTGAAGACGAAGCGTCCCTGATCTTCTGAACCCGGTGCCTGCGACTCAGGCTGGATAGCCGGCGACTGATCAGCAGGTTCTGCGGATGCTGGAGGCCGCGCGGTTCGAGGCGGCAGACCCATTGGATCGTCTCCCCCTCCTTGATCACCCGTAGGGGGCGGCTGATTCGGCGTTGTGCCCTGAGCAAGCATTATTGTGCTTGCGCCCGCTATAACCATGCCGATGAGCGCAATCCTCATCCACCAACGAAGAAACGATGTGCAACCTCGAAACATGAAGCAGCCTCCCGCGACATCGTTTAGATGCAGACCTTACAGAACTTGCCGGTGGTTTTGTCACGGCTCGATTAAAGAAATAACACGGATCATTCAGATTCAATCGAGTTACTACAGTGAACGCTGTACACGGGCATCCGGAATATCCCGATCCCCGGAATTCCGGAAAAACTTACACGAAAGCGCCGAGCAGCCTCGGTGTTGAAGTGAAGCGAATGCAACGAAATCAGAGTTTGGCAACATTTGTGCAACTCCACATGGTTGCGCTGGGCGTTCCCTAAACACTTGTGGAAACAAAGCGAGAATTCTTCGTCACTCTTGTGTTTAGAAACACAAGAATCAATTTTGGGAGGAGCAGAAATGTTTCGGATCCTGATTGCAGACGATCACGAAGTGGCCAGGCGTGGCATCCATGCTTTGCTCGAGAGTCATCCGGGCTGGGAGGTCTGCGCGGAAGCGGGGGACGGACGAGAAGCTGTAGAACTCGCCGCCAGCTCAAAGCCTGACCTAATTCTGCTCGATATTGGCATGCCAAATCTGAATGGATTAGAAGCTGCCCGCCAAATTTTGGCAGTCTCTCCAGATGTTCCGATTCTGATTCTTACAATGCATGATTCCGATAACGTGGTACGCGAAGTGTTGCGAGCCGGAGCTCGCGGCTTCCTGCTGAAGTCCGATGCGGGGCGGGATCTGGTTGCAGCGGTCGAGGCTTTGCAACTGCAAAGAACTTTCTTTACCACTCGCGTCAGCCGAATGGTGCTGGATGGTTTCTTGGATCGAGGAAAGCTGGATGGCCAGCGAGAGAGTAGCGAAGATGGTGCCAGCGAACTGCTGACAGCACGCGAGCGCGAAGTCATTCAATTGCTCGCTGAAGGCAAGACCAGCAAGGAGGTCGCAGTGACCCTCAATCTCAGTGTGAAAACTGCGGAGACCCACCGAACAAACTTGATGCGAAAACTGGGATTGCATTCGGTTGCTGACTTGACGCGATACGCAGTGCGAAACGGCATTGTCCAGGTCTTCTGAGCAGTGGAGATTCCCAATACTGCATCCGCAGTACCTCCAAACTTGCTAATCCCATTGCATAAGGAAGATTACTCGAATGGATCAGTAGTTTGCGGGATACACGATTCCTCTCGAGCTGCATAAGTTGGACACTGATCTTTCGTCGCGAAAGGAACTATCGACATGCTATGGACGATTGCTGTCGTGTTGCTGATTCTGTGGTTGCTGGGCATGGTCAGTTCTTACACGCTTGGCGGTTTCATCCACATCCTGCTGGTTCTCGCCGTCATCGCCGTGCTGGTTCGGATCATTCAAGGCAGGAGCCCAGTGTAAACAGAGAAAGCCAGCCAGACAGAGCGTCTTTTAGCGCTAGAAGGAGTCTGTAATTTTGATCGGCTCGTTGCAAAAGCACCACGCACCAAATTGCGAGGACCAGTGCAGAAAATTTCTGACAAGGAGAATTACACATGAATAAAGATCGCGTGGAAGGCAAGGTTAAGGACGTGGCGGGTCGTGTCGAACGGCAGGTGGGCGAGTGGACGAACGATCCCAAGAAGCAAACGGACGGGGCCGCGAAGCAAGTTGAAGGGAAAGTTCAGAACGCCTGGGGCAAAGTGAAAGATGCTGCTCAGGATGCGGCCGATAGCGCCAAGTCCAACTCCAAACCGCCGCGAAGCGTTCCCGAGGATACCGAAACGGAAGAATCGGTGACGGCGCGAAAGTCACATTGATAACACGTGAATAGTTAGGGCTCACCGAGCAGGGCCGTTAGTGAAAACGCCGGCCCTGCTTTTTTCATCCTCGAAAAAGGATGGCCGGCGCGCGGTGGACCGAAATACAGCGAAGACTTGATGGAATTTGGACTGGCGGCCAACTAGGGTGTTTGATGACCTTCGATATTGGTGAGACGAATTCTGCGGAGGTAGACCAGCGTACCGGGAACTGGAAAGCTGAGTCGCTTCGTCTTCGGAGATATTCCCTATGAATCGAAAGACGAATCTCATCGCCGGGATCCTTCTTACCGTTTCAAGCGTAGCCTTCTGCCAAGATCAGCAGAGTGCGTTGCAGGTTCCGGAGGACGCATTCACCACAAAAGAGCTCATTGCCTGGTCGAGCTTGCAGAAGCCTCAACCCGCGCCACAGCCGCTGCCACCCCCCGACACTCCGGTACCGCAACCTGATCAGCAAGCGGGCTCCAGCCAGAAACCTTCTGAAGGTCAGGCGCAGCCTCAAGCGCCGAGTGCGCAGTCTTTCGTCGGCAAGATCGTGAGAGAGGGGGGAACGGTTGTGCTGAAAGTGGCTAAAAATACGACTTACCAACTTGAGGGAGCCGGTGACACCACGCAATACGAAAATCGGAACGTCAAGATCGACGGCAATCTCAACGCCTCCGGGAACACCATCCACGTAGTAAAAATTGAGTTACTGTCTTAGGCTTTTTCGGTCTGGGCTACACGATTCACCCGAGTGCGGTTGAAGCGCGAATTGGGTAGCGTGGAGAAGCCTTTTCAGGAAATCCCACATCAAGTTATCCGCAGGTCGGTTTTGGAGATCTCTATGTCCGCAAACGCCACCGCCGCGTACGGAATGTACCCACGAAATGTTGCTTTGCCGGAAGTTGTGGGAGCACTCAATCAGGCTGGTTTCGATAACGCGGATATCTGCATGGTCCTCTCGCCCGCGCACCCCGATGCGGCTGCTGTCAGCGATGCCAGCATCCTGGATGCTGAGCCAAAGACCACTGCGACGAGTGCCCGGATGATTGGATGGTTCTCCGGGTTTGGGGCCGTTGTGATTCCGACTGTGGGTTTCTTCGTTCGTTCGCAGGCATTTCTAGAGGCTCTATTTAGCGAGCAAACTCCTTCTTCCCTTTCGCGAGGATCGCGAACTCTGTTAGGCCTTGGATTTTCCCAGCACGACGCCGAGCGACTGGGACACCAACTGTGTGATGTGGGGGCACTGGTTTATGTGTCTTGCCGCGAGGGAGCCAAAGCAGATGGAGCGATTCAGTTACTGCGCAATGCAGGAGCGCGAGAAGCGGCGAGCTTCGATTTAATGAAAGCGGCGTCTGCCGCTGCGTAAGCCCAAGCCAGGATTCTTGCGATCAAACGCTTGGCCAGTTCCTTCCGGAAATTTCTTCATACTCATAGCGGAAGGTTGTCGCGGCAATTTCGGCGGTGCTCCTATCCCTTGCAGCTCATCGAGTTAGCGTGGCCCTTGCACATTCGCGATGGCATGACAGTTGCAACCAATTGCATGTAGCTTTCAGTGGCCCTTGCCCGTCGAGTCGTTACAACTGGGGGTAATTTTGCACATCAACATGCGCAGGCTGTCGATCGAGATCGTCACGATGGGCACCGCGATTGCATTTGCTCTCGCGCTGCTGATGGCTACTCTGGGTGCTGCGGCTGGCGCTGTTGAGAATATCCAAGACGCGCAGACCCCTGCGGGTGGAGACCTAGCGTACGAGGGCATGGTCACCTGTTCCAGGTGTGAAGCGAAACACTCCGCTGCTCTCAGCCAACCAGCAGATGTTTGTGTCCGTGTCTGTGTACACGGAGGGGCGAAGTTTGCTTTGGTGAATGCAGACGCAACATATCTGCTGGATGGGGATATGGCTGCTCTAAAGAAAGTGGCTGGTCAGCGCGCCAGAATTGTCGGGTCCCTGAGTGGCAAGACAATCAAAGTTTCTTCCGTCTCGGCTCAAATCTAGCCGACCGCTGCACACTTCCCAAGTGCACCCCGCCACCCCGCTTGCCTGTGGTCAAGGACTTCCATCTCCGAAACTAAAGCATCCGCTGGATTCCTTGTGTCAGCCTTGCGTGACCATACTGACCTGGATGTTCACGGTGGATTTCTTGTAGAACCTGTGAACGTGAGGGCCTTGATCCACGACGTATCGAAACTTTGAAGTATCAAAAACTCTTAAGAGGTATTCAAATGTCAAAAACCAAAATCGCACTGTTGTTCATGATTCTGTGCTGCGCGAGCTGGGTCGTCGCGCAAAGTTCCTCGTCTGGAGGAACCGCACCGGCCGGTGGTTCGGGATCCGCTGGGCAGAGCTCAGCTCCGGGGGCGGCGACTCCGCCCGCCGGAACCGCGACTCCTCCTGCGGGAACTGCGACTCCTCCGACTGGCACAGCAACTCCGCCCGCAGGACCTCCTGCTCCTGGCGCTGGCACAGCAACTCCGCCCGCAGGACCTCCTGCTCCTGGCGCTGGCACAGCAACTCCGCCCGCAGGTACAGCGACACCTCCGGCTGGTCCCCCGACGCCCGGGACTGCGAGCCCCGGCACAACGCCCCCTCCGGGATCGACTCCGTCCGCTCAGCCGAATGGGACACCAAACACGAATACTCCGGGCAGTACTCCTCCAGGACAGACTCCGCCTTCGAACCCGAATCCGCCTAGCGGGTCGCAGTCGTCGCCTGATGGAGGCAGCTCGTCGCCCCAATCGCGATGATGGAAACCAAGAAAGCCACTCGGGCGGGCCAAAATAGGCCCGCCCTTTCTGTGGGGCGAGCGAACGATTAAGCAGACTGTTTACGAAGTAGGCGGTTTCCGTTTTGCGACAGTCCGGCATCTGACCACTATGCAAATCGACAGATCAATTGCGGGATATTCATTTCGCATTCCATCAGAGCCGTCGCCTCCTCCGATACAGGATCCGATTGACCCGCCAGAGAATCCCGATGTGCCCGTGCGCGAACCTGATCCTGAGGATCCGGGGCAGATTTAAGCAGACGCTCGGCAGAGTCGTTAATTACTTCCAGTCCTTCCATACAGTGAACCGCCGATTGCTCGGCCACTTAAGCGGAACCATACTCAAGAAAAATGTAGTCAGAGGGATGATTCGGGTGCGCCGATGGCCCGTTCTGGACAAATAACGAGCACACTAATTCTTGGGAGGAACAATGGCACATTATGGCATTCTGAAACAGACGGCTGTCACTCCGGCAGGCGAAGATATTCGCGGTTCCCACCTTTACGGTTTCAACAACGAAAAACTAGGAAAGATTGATGACGTGATCTTCGATCATTCGACAGGCGACATTCGGTATGTTGTCGTCGACACGGGTGGTTGGCTGAGCACCAAGAAGTTCATTGTGCCTGCGGAAGGGATTGGTGTATCGCAGAAACATCCAGACGACTTCGAGGTGAGCCTAACGAAGGCTCAAGTTGAGGATTTCCCCCCTTATGATGAATCCGATTTGAAGTCCGAGAGCAAGTGGGCGGGCTACGAAGGAAAATATCGGTCTATATGGGTAGCCGATCCTGTGATGCACCGCGCCGAGACGGACCGCAACATCACGCCAACCGATCAACAAGAGTCTGGCAATCTGGAATCTGAGCGTGCTGCCGCTGAAGCGCATGGCATTCGGACCGGTTCGAAAGTAAGGCCGATCTCAACTAGCGCGAGCGCCGTTGACTGGGATAGGGCGGACTTGGATGCAGCGTCTTCCCCTACTGAACGCGCGGTTCCCGCGGGCGTCGATTCGGTGGTCATCAGCAACAGTGCGGTTGGAATCGGCGGCCGCTGGGACACATTCCAGAGTCGCCTTCGTGAGCGTCGCAAGGAAGCCGTGACCGACTGCAGCAGCTGTTCCGGCGAATCCGCTGTGAAACGCGGGTCTGAAAGCACCGATACATTGAGAAAAGCCGTCTAGTTTAGATCCAAGTGCGCCGAGCCTTCACCGCCTAATCGTAATCGTGATTCCGATTGGTGGTGCTCGGCGCATTTCTTCAGGCCTTAAGCAGATCCAATTGCAATGGGGGGCACGCCAGGTGAGCGGATGGGTGCAAAGGGGGCTCACTCTGCGGCTCTGATTTGTTTCGCAACGCAGCAATTGCAAACGTAATAATCATGCCTAAAAGCACGGCGATCGCAACCGCGACCAATGTCCGCGCCCGCTCGTGGATTCCCAGCGATCACGGCACCTTTCTAAATCCAGAGGAATGACTACGGCTTTAGGCAGTTATTATCGCGAACTCGGCGAAATGTTCCACAACTGAGCCAGGGCCTTGGCGGCATCCGACAATGCACGCTTCTCAGCGCTCACATAGGATTCCGTGGGTGCGATCCCTGAGCGCTGCACGATAGGAGTTCGATAGCTAGAAACCTTCCCTGTCAGCCCGACCTCATAAATATCTCGAACGGCGTTTTCGAATGAGCGCTTCAAGTTCTTTGGCATTGGGAGAACTCTTGGTGAAGTCTTGTTTGTCATGAGAGGAGACTCGACTTTCTCGATGTCTTGAAGCACTCTAGAGCGGAAGGCTCGGCGCGACAATACAGGTTTGGCCGCAACCACGAACCGCGAATCTCCTAAGGATGAACGGAAGATTTAGGGAATACCTGTAGAGGGCTTAGGCAGCACTGGTTTCGGTGAACACGCAACTGCGAAGAGCGCGCAGGCCGTACAGCGCATCGTCCAGGATAAGATCTTCCTCGATATGGTCGGCTGTGACTGTGAACAACTCCTTCACGCGATCGAGAATTGCTTTTTCTGCCTCGGCAATGCGCTGCGGCACTTTGTGGCGATCAGTTTCGAAAAGAGCGGCTTGATAAAGAACATGCCATGCTGCCTGGGTGCTGGACGACCGTCTGGGGGAAGCCTCATTCATCATGCAGTTTCCTGGAAGCTCGGACCATTCTCCAAAAATGGTCACGAATGTATTAAGCCACTGGAGAATCTACCTGCGGCACCAAGCGACTTCCTATCGGGTGATTCGGGTATGTCGGGGCGATCAGAATGGTCCGGTGGAGGGAGACTGCGGGAGGGTTGGAAGCCCTCCCGCGACTGACCTTGGTCTTAGGCGGCGCGTCTTGACGAGTTCTTACCCGGACTTGTCTTGGCTGGGTGGGCGTCGGGATCTTCGCTTCTCGTGTCTTCACCTTCGCTGGCCTGAGCATTGATCTCTTCCGCTAACCGAGTCAGTTTCTCATCTGCCTGTTTCTCTTCCTCGAGCGTCTGTTCGATCAACGAGACGTGCTCGTCTTCGCCCAACAACTCGGCAAAAGCTCGGGCCGTTCCATAGCCGGCGATTTCATAGTGTTCCACACGCTGCGCGGCGCCGATGATTGCGGCATCCATGACAGCATCATCGTAGTTCTCCTGCATAGTCTCGGAGCCTTCCTTCACCAGTCCTTCCATTCCCAAACATTTCTTTCCCGTTGGCTTTTCTTCGAGCAGGTCAAAAATCTGTTCCAGCCTGGAAACCTGCTCGGAGGTCTGGCGCAGGTGTTCTTCAAACGCTTGCCGCAATTGAGCACTCGACGACGCTTTGGCCATTTTGGGTAGAGCTTTTACCAGTTGAGTTTCCGCGCTGTAGAGATCTTTCAGTTCGTCGACGTAGAGCTGCCGCAATGATTCCTTTCGCATGATGATTCCTCCTATGGCGATTTCCAACGACGGAGCGGGAGCGTCAGTGGGTGTAGTTTGAAAAGTATTTTCGTTGAAATATCGAAACAATACCCCGGATGCTGTATGGGAAGGATGAGGTCCGACGGCGAGTGCTATTGGTGTCGATTTGCAGTCTCACTTGGATCTTTTGGAGTTGGTTGGCCCTTGTGGTGAAAGTCCAGGCCGAAGTGAGGCTCAGACTTTGTGCCGTCGATCTTGAAGGGTACTTCGGTACCGGCTCCATTCTTATGAAAGAACGGGTCAACCGGCCGGAGCAAAATAGATTTCCAGCCAGTCGTCATCTGCGACAACTTCGCGTCGAGCTTCAGAGTTCCGTGAAAGTCAAAAGTGCTACCGTCGAGGCTGTATTGGCCCATCACGTCGGCGTGAGTACCCGGAATCTGGAAATGCAAGAATGAGAATGAGAGCACCCCTTGGTTCATTTTGAATGTGCCTTTCAAGTCAGATGGCACTTTCATTTCGAGCCCATCTTCCGCTAGCTTGGGCTTCCCGCGGCTGCGTAGGCTCAACGCGTCAATCTTGCCTTGAATCTTTTCGTTCGAGAACTGTCCGTCGGGAATATGAAACGTGCCTGCGAGTTTAAGGCGGTCAGTGATGTTCGCTTCACCTGGTTGCAGGTTCAAGGCAGCCTTCATCTGCACCGTCCCTGACATGAGCGGCGGGTCTGTCTTGACTCCAAGTTGCAACAGATCCTGAATATTGGCTCGATCAAGGACAACATTCATCTCTATATCGTGTCCATGAACGTTCTTCACTCGCACAACTTTGCCTTTCGCAGTGAAGGTTGAGTTCAACACCCGAGCCTTTACAGGATCGAGATATGTATCTCCGTCAGTTCCGTCTACGATGGCATGAAATTGGGTGTGTAGGGGAACCCGATGCCCGCTGACAGCCAAGCGAAAGTCAGGGGTGTCGGTCTCACCATTTACTTCGATACGGCCCAGACTGCCGGTGTATTGTCCAGTCGAGGATAGGATCCCTCCGATGCCTTTGAGTGTGCCCAGATCCGCATTCGTGAAGGAATATTGTCCGTTCACAAGCGAGTCACGCGGACTCTCCTCATTCAAGGGGCCGAAAAGGCCCGTCGATTGGATATCGCCTATCGGCTTCGGATTGACTAGGGTCGCCTCAAACTGCAGAGGTTGACCCGGTCCAATATCCTTCATGCGAAGGTCGCCGATATCGAATTCCAGCGGCGGTTTGTTGGTCCTCACTGTACTAATGACCAGTTTCGTATTCGTGCAGTTCAGATGGCTGACCACAATACTTATTTTGCCGCTACGATGACGAAAGTTGGCCATTTCTCTTCGGTCATTCTTGAGCGGGATGTTCATCGTCAGGCCATCCACAAAGATCGTATCGACATGCATGGGCTCGCGAAACAGGTTGGATAAGGCAGTCTGGAAACGGAACTCGCCAATCTCGAGCAGAGGCTGAACCCCTGCCTCCCATGGGTTCGGATCTGTCGCGCCAAAGATCTTCAGTCCCTTGCCGTCTACGTGCAGGCCATTGGCGACCCACACGTGCAATTCTGCGAGTTCCACCCGGCTTTTGAAGCGCGCCGAGAGTGTTTCAATGACTCGCGTACGCAGAATTGGCTGCGCGCGCACAATCGCGATGCGGATGGAGACAGCAGCAATGGTGAGCAGGGCGACAGCTATCCCCAAAATCCACCGCCATTTCCGCGACTTACGTCGGGTCGGAATGGGTATTGGAGAATTGATCGAGGGAATTGTAGGCCGCGCTGCCAAACTTAATGCTCAAACGACAGATATCGAGTGTGCAATCAGGTCTTTCCTGCATCATCTGTTATCAACAGTTTCTATATTGAAGCCTCTAGAAGCCATATTTCGCCAAAAGTTTCTTTTCCTTCTTGCCGATTACCGCGATTGCGGCGTGTTCCGCCGATAGCGATACAGACAGGGGCAGCCCAGTTTCCAGGTCCGAAATCTTGAGCATCGTGTCATTGGCGGAATCCGAGACGAAGATATAGAGGATCGAATCCGCCAAAGCAGTGGGAAATACAAGAACCCCGGGCGGTATGGCTGACTGCGTACGAAACATCGGGGTGATGTTCAGACGACTCGTCACAAACGCATAGCACTCAGCTGCCGCCTCCGAGTTCTCGCTGAGCTCGATCGGATAAGCGGCCCAGAAAATGCGACCTTTGCCATGCGGAATTTCCCTAAAAGTTGCGCCGTCCTCGAAGCGCAGAGAGTCGAGCCAGTTCTGTTGCTGTTGCCCGAATCCCAGAGAGACGTTGTGGTCGCCGAGGCGAAGCGAAGCATTGTGATAGATGAGGGGTTCGACGGTGGAAGTAACGCCAAGCTCCGCGGCCCGGTGCCTGTTCTGCCAATGTTCATCGCGGTCGACTGGACCTGTGATGAGAAGATTTCCGCCCGAGTCCACGTATTTCATCAATGAACTCCAGGCTGCTTCGCTCAGGGCCTGCGGCGAGGGCAGGATGGCAAGCTTAGGAGAACCCAAGTGCCCAATCTGATTTTCCGCGATTACATATGAAGTGAGATGGTCTGAATACGACAATGCGCGAATCGCCCGGCGTTGAGCTTCTATTTGGAAATCCGCCATAACCGAATACTGCGCGGCTTGAGAGGTGACAATCGCGATCGAAGGTTGCTGCGGGTCGCGTAGATGTTCCTGCAAGGACGGAGCGAACTGAGCAAACGCTCGTAGCAATGACGCTTCCGGCTTCTCGGTATAGTCGGTCCGGACGGCGCCGATCGGCGTCTCATTGCTCTCCGTCATGTCCGAGTTGGTGTTCCAAAGCCACTCGATCGCTCCGGATCCTTGAATGAAGGAAGTCGCGACTTTGCGTTCAAGAAGGGCGGCTTCACTTTCCGGGTTGCGACGCGCAGTCTCATCGAGATTCAGACCACGCTGCAATCCAGTTTCCTGGATCAGCATCCCTTCTCCAGGCTGCTTGGCAGCCAGAGAATCCCACAAGATGGAATCGTCCTGCCACCAGGAGTGATCGGTGGTGAAATCCACCGACGCGCCCCAGAATGCCGGTGACAAACGATCCTGAATGCCGCCTTCGTCCTGGCCCACCGTCACTAGTTGCTGAGATCCCGCGGCGCGAATGGTGTCGTGCATCACGCGCACCCATTTCGCGAATGATTCCTGCGTGAAGAGGTAATAGTCGTAAATCCTGAGAGAGTTCGCGCCAACGTACATGCCGCGCGGCAAGAACTCGTCTTCGGTAGGAAGCGAGATGGTCCCAGCAACCGAATCCGGAGGGACATTCCAGAGAGCGGCAAGCTTTGCCCGGTCTGGATAACGAGCGTTCAGCCACGCATTCCACGCAGCGACCTCGATCGGATCGCCGTTCGGGCGAGTCGTCCAAAGGTGTTGCGAGAAACTGGGCTCATTGATCAGATCCCACGCGAGATAAGGAACATCCTGAAATCGTGCAACAACTGCGGAGATAAGAGTCTGTTGTCTGCGCACGGCTTGAGGGTCGAGAAAGGCGTTGGTACCACCGAGGACGTCCGGAAGGAACGCAAAGAAGTTGAACTGCACCGGCAAGCCGTATTTGCGGGCCGTCATCAAATACGCCTCGAGCGTGCGGAGGGTACGATCGTAGGGCTGGCCGTTTTCGTCGCAGAACTTGTCCCAACCAGTCCACCAGCCCGTGCGGATCATGTTCAATCCCGCATCGTGGATCTGAGCGAGATCCTGATTCCATATGTAAACGTTCGGATGCTCGAAGTAGAGGCGCTGCACCTCGCTCGACATGTACGTGGTGCCGACAACAGCCAGAGGATGGCCGTCGAGCTCAAAATAGTCATGATTGACGCTCAAACGGGGCCCAGAGCGAAGATAGGCTTCGTCGCGAATCCAGAAGGCGGAGTGATAGATGGCTCGCACGCGGTCGCCCTCTAATAGTTGAGCTTCGATAGTGAAGAGACCTTTACCATCCGGCGGTGGAATCGTCACCGATGCGTTCGGAAGATTGGCTGTCACACTCGTGCGATTCGACGGTTGCGCATCGGGAAACGAAGTGAGCTTAATCGAAAGCGGCGCCTTGCTACCATCTGCCGCGTGCCAAATAATTTGCAGCTCGACCGGCTCACCCGGCAGGTACAGAGGCAAAGCTGGCCGTGCCGTGAATTCCTCCGCTCCTTCGAGGGCGCGCTTTACAAGGGACTGAACAAGACTGACGTTTTCGAAGAACTCATCCGGGAGGTCGGCGTTCACCATGATCCAGCGCCCGCCATCGAATCCATTTCGGTAGTGATCGACTTGAATGACCGGGGCGGACATCTTGCGGCCATCTTTGACGCCCCAAGCCAGCGTATCAAGCCGCGCGTCAATCGAACCGGCGGCTCCTCCTCGGCGATAAAGGTCGACGGAGCTCAACCGAATCACGGGGCTGAACGCCTGCTTCCACTTGAATGCGGCCAGTTGCAGTGGCAGCTCCGCATTCGGCAGAAAGTGCAGGCCGTCGGAGCCCGGCGTTTCTTGATACTGGTCGATCATCAGCGACCGGATGAATCGCACACTGTAATCGCGGAGATGCCAGCCTTGCGCGTCTTTATAGGCAGCACGGGTGAACGGTCTCCCTCCGAGAACCAACAGATTGCCGCCTGCATCCAGGAAATGCTTGATGGCGAACCATGAGTTCTCGGGGAAAGCGGAGCCATAGGGGATTACAAGAAGCCGAGCCGAGGACGCGGTGATGGCTTGCTGGAGATGATCGACGTCCGCGATCTTTGCTCCTGCAAAAAGCGCAGTTATCTGCTGATCAGATGGAGTGGACGAATCAGCAGATCGAAATCCAGGTTCACGAAGAACTACGGTTGAAGCCACGTCCTGCGCGAACACGGAACAGCTAGCCAGCAGAGACGACGAGATCAGAGCGAGGGTCATCCATTTACGCATAATCAGAGTAGGTGAATCCGAAGATTAAGACGACGTGGAAACGAGTGAAGTGTCCGGCATGCGACCGTAGAAGTCAAGCTACAGAATCGATTTTGTAGAGGCTGAAGGCCTATTCGGGCAACAAGAAAAATGCGGCAAAGCCGCGGTTGCCGATGTATGATGGCGGCGTTGTAGCGTTCATACCGCTCGGAGAGTGGATACATCATATATGGCGATTGCAGCCCCTAACACTGGCACATCTGCCGCGTCTGCCACCGGACAGAGCTACGGTGCTCCCCTGGCCACCGTGACCACGCTCTTTTTCATGTGGGGATTTCTCACCTGTTTGAACGACATCCTGGTTCCACATCTGAAGTCGATTTTCGACCTTAACTACGCCAAGGTGATGTTGATCCAGTTCGCATTCTTTGGCGCCTATTTTATCTTTTCGATTCCATCTGCCAAGATCATTGACTGGATGGGCTACCAGCGGTCGATGGTTGCAGGGCTACTCACGATGGGATTAGGGGCATTCTTGTTCGTGCCGGCGGCAAGCGTTCCTTCGTTCCCGCTTTTTCTTGGAGCGTTGATTGTGTTGGCTGCGGGCATCACTTGCCTGCAAGTCGCAGCGAATCCCTATGTCACCGTCTTGGGCAACCCCGAGACAGCGTCAAGCCGGTTGAATCTTACCCAAGCGTTTAACTCGCTCGGTACTTTCCTGGCTCCGTTCTTCGGCGGATTGCTGATTCTCTCTGCGGCTCCGATGACGATGGACCAGATACGCGCGCTGGCTCCGGATGCGCTGCAGGCTTATCGGTTGCACGAAGCGGCGACGGTCAAGACGCCGTATGTTGGTTTGGGGATTGCGCTCGTAGTGTTGGCGGTAGCGATCGGGAGTTTCAAACTTCCCAAGATCGAGCATGCGCAGCACAAAGTCGGCGAAAAGGTAAATGATTCGATCTGGAAGCATCCGAACTTGATCTTCGGTGCGATCGGAATCTTTGTGTACGTGGGCGCTGAGGTTTCTATCGGAAGCTTTCTTGTCAACTATTTCGGTCAGCCCGAGATCGGCGGCTTGACGGAGAAAGTTGCGGCAAGCTTCGTGGCGTTCTACTGGGGCGGCGCGATGGTTGGCCGCTTCATCGGGTCGGCGCTCTTGCAGAAGATGAAGACTGGCGGACTGCTCGCAATATGCGCCGTATGTGCTGCTGCCCTCGTCGCTATTTCGATGCTGACGAGTGGCCACATTGCGATGTACAGCATCATCCTGGTTGGATTCTTCAATTCGATCATGTTTCCCAGCATCTTTACTCTGGGTGTGGCAGAACTCGGTCCTTTGACTGGTGATGGTTCCGGCGTGATGATTATGGCGATTGTTGGAGGGGCCATTCTTCCTGTTGCGCAGGGATGGATCGCAGATCACATTGGCATTCACCACGCGTTCTTTCTTCCGGTCATTTGTTACCTGTACATCCTGTTCTTTGCGCTAAGTGGATCGAAGCCCAATAGCGAGCGCCATGCGATTGCATAAGCATTGAGCTGTGCTTGCAACGGGTGGACTACCTCAGGGGAGAAGCGTGGTCAGAATCACTGACACAAGAAGTGTTTGATAGTATCGTTCGCGGGTATTCAAGAAGTAGTGGCTCAAGCGATCTAAAAAGATCATGGTGCAAGTAAAGAAACCTGGCCAGAAGCCCGAGGTGATAACCCTTAAAGCCGTCGCTCAGTACTTAGGGCTTACACCCGGAACCGTGTCCGCTGTATTAAACGATTCGCCCTCCGCCCGGTCGATCCCGCAAGAGACCAAGAACAGGATCCACGCAGCGGCTAAGGAACTGAACTACCGTCCCAATTTTTTTGCCCGCACTCTTCGCAACAAGCGTACTTACACGATCGGCGTGATCGCCGAGGAGATTGGCGACTCCTATAGTTCTCCAATCATCAGCGGAATCGAGCAGTATTTGCGAACCCGCAACTATTTCTTCCTGACAGTGGTGCATCGTCACGATCCAGTGTTGCTGAATCGATACTCACAACTACTATCGGAACGCGGCGTTGAAGGCATCATTACGGTGGATACGACCGTCCAGGAGGCGCCTATGCTGCCAACGGTTGCCATCGCCGGTCACAAGAAACTTAAGGGCGTCACAAACATCATTCTCGACCACGAGCACGCAGCGGTTCTGGCTCTGAATCACCTAAAGGAGTTGCGACATGAGCGCATCGCCTTCATGAGAGGGAATCCACTGAGTTCCGACTCGCAGGATCGCTGGGCGGCAATCGGCCGGGTGGCGGCGCAGATTGGTTTGACCATCGATCCCGAATTGACAATGCAAATCGATTCAGACGATCCCACTCCGATGCTGGGATACCCTTACACCAAGCAACTTCTGGCGCGTGGGAAGCCTTTTACCGCTATCTTTGCCTACAACGACATATCAGCCATCGGTGCAATTCGGGCGTTGCAGGAGCACGGGCTCCGAGTGCCTCAGGACATCTCAGTCCTGGGGTTCGATGACATTCCGGGCGCCGCTTTCCACACCCCGAGTTTGACGACCGTTCGTCAGCCGTTGAACCGCATGGGAGAAGTCGCGGCCCAGAGTCTTCTCGAAAGAATTGAGGGGAAAAAGGAATATCCATCCGAGATTGCGATCGAACCCGAGTTGGTTGTGCGGGAATCTACTGCAAAGGCTCCCGGCTCCTGCTAGCATCCGAATCGGTCGGAGTTCCTCTTCTTCAGAGCGTACCAGCAACCCCTCATGTCCGCCTCCAATGCGCTTGCGGCTTCGTCATCTGCTAGAGCCCTCACCGTCGCTGCGTATATATCGTTCGTTCCTATCGGCATCGGAACCGTTCTTCTGGGGCCTATGCTCCCGACGCTCTCCGCGCGGTGGTCCCTCAACTATTCGGAGGCGGGTGCACTGTTTACTGCCCAATACATAGCCTCTACCTGTGCGGTGGCTCTGTCCGGTCTTGTAGTGTCAGTTCGAGGTTTTCGCTTCGCCATCAAGACGGGGATTCTGCTGATGGCTGCGGGGATGGCATTGCTGCTTTCGGTTTCTAAACCCTTGGGTATTCTTTGTATCGCCGCGTATGGCGGAGGAATAGGGCTCGCGGTTCCGGCGGCGAACCTGATGGTGGCCGAGGTGAATCCGGAACGGCGCAGCGCGACTCTGAGCTGGCTGAATTTTTGCTGGAGTACAGGTGCGGTGGCGTGTCCGTTTCTTGTGGCAGTGGCCACAAAGGCTCAACAACTTTGGCTTTTTCTGATACTGGTCTCTGGTTTTTCAATGCTCGTTGCGATCGGAATCGCGCTGATGCCGGCCTCCGTTGTTGAGCCTGTTGTTGCGATCGATCAGCGCCCCAAAATCGTTCCACTCTTGCGTTTGAAGATGCTTCCTTTTCTTATTCTCGCGGCTCTCTTCTTCATTTATGTAGGAACGGAAAACGGCTTCGGGGGCTGGGTGGCTTCGTATTCAAAGACGCTGGGAGATCTGAGCCCAGCGATGTCGCTGATGACTCCGTCCTTTTTTTATGCTGCACTGACGTTTGGGCGGCTTTTGGCGCCTTTTCTTCTCAAGAACATCGACGAGACAAGCTTAGTGCGAGCCGGGCTACTTCTGG
>Ga0209624_10000252_pt1 | contig 48301 bp, 41 predicted proteins | sample JacPinW_OM2H0_O1_FD_188565 | JGI IMG/M metagenome (GOLD analysis project Ga0209624, IMG submission 188565) | Forest soil microbial communities from Algoma, Ontario, Canada - Jack Pine, Ontario site 1_JW_OM2H0_O1 (SPAdes) (version 2) | ecosystem: Environmental > Terrestrial > Soil > Boreal...
CGGTATGATATCGGGCTCGTTCCGGGCGCGGGCGATCAGGGAGGCAATGTCGAATCTGCCCTCGGGATCGGAGCTGGGCAGCTCCGACCAAACGCCCGACACCTCGAGATACGCCTGGATGTGTTCCGGCGAGCGCCGGAGCCATTCGATGAAACGCGACCGAGCCTCAGCGTCTACATCGCCTGCGCGGAAATTGATGAACCACTCCGACGCCTCGGCAACGATCGCCGTATGAGTCTTTCCGTTCGAGTATTTTATTCTCATAGGCCTTTGATGCTCTCCCCCGCTCGCAGTGTTCGGCAGTGTTCGACTGCTCTGGCCAGATATTTCTTGGCGGTCTCGCGCGATACACCCAGTTCATCGCCGACTTCTTGGACCGAATAACCAGCGACCCGGTGTAGAACCAGAGCCGTCGCGATGCGCACGGGCATATGCGCGAGGATGCGTTCGAGTTCGTCGATTTGCTGGGCATGAATGGCCTGATCAGGAGGGTCGTCGCTCGCGGAGGTCTTGAGCTCCGAGAACACCTCGGTAATATCGACCGAAACGGGTTCGCTCGAACGACGAACCGCATGCTGATGAATCACATGGCTGGCAATGGTAAAAAGATAGGCTTCGGGGCTGCGGATTCCCTCGTAGCCCTCGACTCGCAACAGGCGCAAGAAGACTTCCTGGGCCAAATCCGGGACGTCATTGGCATTGCGCAGGCGCACCGCCAAAAACCGACGCAACCGCGGTCCGTACCGAGCGGCAATGGTTGCGACGAAGTTTCGATTGCCGGACATACCCACGCTCACCCCTCGAGGTCGAGTCTCCCCTCGAGCATTAGAGCGCTATTCGCATGAAAGTGGGTATGCCTCAAAGGGGGCCGCGTTGGGCTCCGCCTCCTGGCGCCGGAATTTAGTGTATTTTATTCAATGAGTTATCGAGAAAATGTGCGGCTATACGGGCCATCGGCGCCAGCGCCATGTGATATTCCTCCAACGGCCGCCGGCGCGTCGCGCAGAGCCTGACGCCGTAGCTCAAAAAAGCGTGGCAGCCTGTCAGATCTATCTCACATGTATGTGAGCCACGAACGTATGGCCGCACCTCCGGAGTCTTCCTAGTATTGATCCAGCGCCAACTGCGATTGAGAACTTCCGTGCCAAGTAAACTGGAAGGCGAACTCGCCGAAGCACAAGCGCTGATTCAGCATTTGCTGGCGACCGGCGAAGGTGGCAAGGCGGCCCTGGCTCGAAGACTGCACGATGAGATCGCCGAGCTGATGGTCGCGGCGCTGATGGACCTGACGGCCGCGCTTCCGCATCTTCCCGACTTAGAGGTCGAAGCGCAGCGCCTACTGGCTCGCGCCATGGCCACGCTAGGCGCCGCTGTTAGCCAGAGCCGACGGCTGGTGGAGGAACTTCGACCGAGTCTCGTCGAAGAGGTCGGGTTATTTACCGCTCTTAGGTGGCGGGTACACGAAGCGACTCGCAGCAAGAACGTGATTTACACCGAGTGGTATCCGGAAATTGAACCTGCGCTGCCGGCGGATGCCTCAATTGCCTTGTTTCGCGTTGCAGAAGAGGCGCTCGCGATGACGTTCAAGCGAGGCGCCGTCGAGATAGCAGATCTGCAAGTCACGGTGGATGAAAATGTTCTGCATATGAAGTTCACCGACAATGGCATTCCGATCATGCGCAGTGGAATGGAGCAAGGCGCGGATATCGCGCTGGCAACGATGCGCTACCGCCTGCGGCTCCTCGGAGGCAGTGTCGATATCGAGCGCGCGCCCGGCGGTGACACGGTACTGAGTGCGCGGCTCCCGCTATAAATTGTCTGCGCAGTGCCGTCGCGTCAGCCCTGTGGGCCCAAGGCTTCAGCTCGCGTAATGTCTCGGGAATAAGATCCGAAACGTCGTGCCCTGATCCTTGATCGACTGCATCTCGATCGAGGCGTCCAGCATGTCGCACAGGCGCTTGACGATTGAAAGACCGATGCCTTCGCCGGCATCGCCACGCAACGTTTGCACGCCCGAGTCTTCGAGACTGGTGGGGCCGGCAGCCATAGGTTTCGCCTCGGTCGACGGCTCGAGCGCCGCGGCGAGCGGCTGTGCGGATGCCGTATGGAAACCCGGCCCGGTGTCTTGGATGCTCAAGATCCAGCGTTTCGAATCATTCGGTGCGCTGTCACCCCAGGTAACGCTGATGCCCCCGGCATGGGTGTACTTGACGGCATTTAGGATGAGGTTTTGGGCAATGCGCCGGATCTTGACGGCATCCCCGTCGGCCGCGAGGCCTTCGGGTCCTGCACATTTCAGATACAGTCCGCGCTGCAGCGCTACCGGGCGGATACTCTCGCACAAAGCCTGAAGGAGCGGCGTCGCATCCAAGGGCTCGATCTGGCGCACCTCACGGCCCGCCTGAAGGCGGGCGAGGCTCGTCACATCATCGAGCAACTGATGCAGCGATGTGACATTGCGCATCAGAATCCGGATGAATTCGTCCCGCGAAGACTCTTCTTTGCCGCGGCGCGTAAGCCCGACGGTCACACTCGCCACGACACTTAAATTGCCGCGCAGGTCATGGGCCGCTTCGCGCCATAGATCGCCGCGTTGCCGCTCGAGAGCCCGAATTTCCTCGAGCGCTCTGTCCAAGTCCTTTACCTGCCCCTCGGCCTCCTGTTGTTGGAGGCTGAAGTACTGATTCACACTCTCCTCGATCGCACTACAGCAAAGCGTCGCCCAGGCCTGCCGGGCACGGATGAATGCCTCGGCAGAAACTTCGGGGTGGGCTTTGGCATACGTATCGAGTTCGAAAATAACGCAGCCGTTGAGTTTTCCCAGCTCGCGCGTGACCTCGCGCAAATCATAACCCTGCAGCCAGCGTTGCAAACCGTGCGCCGCGGCCGGTACCTGACTCGCCGCCTCGGCGAGAGCTTCACTCGGTGCATGCCGCAAACTCTGCTCGAATGCGGAGAGCAGCGCCGGAATATGATCCAGGAGTTCTGCGCGGGGCAATGCATCGCCGCCGGTGAGATTCGGATCCCGTCGGATGGCGCCTTGCCAGGCGCCGAGCAGCGCGTCCCGGCGGTTCCTCATGTGGCCGGCCAACTCGACCAGTTCGTCAAGAACATTCGCCATGTCTATTCTCCCAACGGCGAGGCATTTTTGAGTTCGTGACTCACCATTCTGTGGGCGGGTCAAAAGCGACATCTGAAATCGACTTATTATCACTCCCTTAATGTCGATCCGAAAGATACCCCCGCTCTGAGCCCTAACTTGCCGTCTATTGCTTTCGGGTGTTCCACGCCAACAATAGGGCGCAAATGCTGCCCAGAATCACAACCGGCAGGAGATCCAGAAACAATTGCGAGGGGCCATGGCCCGCGGATTTCAAAAGGCCGCCCAGCTTGGGTCCCACTATGGATCCGATTCGTCCGACAGCGATGGCCGCGCCCACGCCGACCCCTCGAATGCTGGAGGGATACGAGCCCGGCGCCATTGCGTACAGGAATGCTTGTGCGGCGAGGACGGAGCAGCCGAGGAAGAACACTGTCACGGAAATTATCCCGCTGTCGGCAGGCGCCTTGGCCAGAGCCACGAGTAGCACCGGTAATGCGGCAAACGTAATTACGATGCCCGCATTTCGCAGGCGCCCTCCCAGCAAGTAGCCGATGAGAAGGGCGGCGAGACCGCCGCCGATATTGAAGCCTATTTGTGCAGCGGCGGCTTGCAAGCGAGTCAGCCCGTCGGTCACCAGCAAGGTCGGCAGCCAATTCAGCAGCAGATAGAGCAGCAGCAATTCCAGGAAGAAACTCAGCCAGAGCAATACAGTGCGGAGGGCGCGGCCTTGCGTGAATATCGCGGCAAAGCTTCCGGCCTTGGGGCTACCCTCGGTATGCGCCTCGCGCCTGAATGCCGGCGACTCGCTCATGCCAAAGGCCATCAGCGGCGCCAGCAATAACGGCAGCACGCCGCCGGCGATGAATATCAAGCGCCAATGCGAAGCGCTAACCGACAGGCTGATCAGACTGACGATGGCGCCGCCGAACGGCGCTGCTGCGTAAACCGTCGCGACCCGCGCGTTTTGCTGCTCAACACCGCTGCTTTCCGATACCAGCGCGAGCAGCATCGGCAAAGCGCCTCCCAGGCCGAGACCGGTCAATAAGCGTGCCCAGGTCAGGGATTGAACATCAGAGGCCATTGCGGTCAGCAGGGAGAAAAGCCCGAACAATCCGACCGACACCACCAATACCTTTTTGCGGCCAATGCTGTCGGCGAGACGTCCGCCGATGAGCGCGCCGAAAAACAAGCCGAATGTACTGGCGCTAAAGAAGGTGCCGAATTGATCCGGCGATGGCCTGAATTCCGCGCCGATTCCCGCCGCCGCGACACCGGCCGCCTGCAAATCGATGCCCTCGCATAAGGCGGCGCATAGGCAAAAAATCATGGTGCTGCGCGCGGCCGACAAGTTTTGTGAGTTGACGCTCAAACAATCTCCGCTTGATCAGTAGTCGACTGCATCAATCCCTATTGGATATGCTTAATGAAAATTGCGCAACCGGTTAAGGACTATTATTCCGAGGCGGCGCTGCGCCGTGGGTGGCCTACGCGGGCACAGGGCTTCGAATGCAGCAAGGCCGCATTTCAACCAGCCTATGCCGAAAGCAAGCTCCACGATGCGATGCTTGCCTTTGCCGTTGCGCGACGTTGGCCTGACGTTTGCTCAAATTCACTGGAACCCGGTTGGGTGCCGACCAAGATGGGTGGCCCCCGTGGGGGCCATGGCAAGTCAGGTCCCGGCAGGCAGTCGAGTCAGGAAATCTACGATCAAGTTCATGACCTTATTCGTCGACCAGAGCAGACCGGATTGGGTATCGCCGATGAAGGTCAGGTCTCCGTGTCCCGCGCCGTCTACCACATAGCGGGTGCTTCGAACTCCCGCCGCCACCAACGCGTCGTGCAGGATCAGTGTTTGACTGGGTGAAACCATTCTGTCCTGGTTGCCGTGAAAGATCAGGAAGGGCGGAGCACTGGCGTGAATGTACGTCAGCGGGTTTGCGATCGTGGTGGCGACGCTGAGGTCGAGTGTGTTCGCGTCGGGCGCCCCGCCCATGTACTTGACCAATCCTTCATTAGTGTAGGTCGCGTGCTGGGTTGGAGCATCAAAATCGGCGGCGATCCTGGAGATGTCGGACGCGCCGAAATCGTCGACCACACCTTGTACGTCGCTGCTCTGATTCAGATCGGCTCCCACATCGAACGTCCTGTCGTGGTTCGTGACGCCGACCATGGCAGCGAGGTAGCCGCCGGCCGATTCACCCCACACGGCAACCACTTCGGCGTCGATTCCGTATTTGCCTGCGTTCGCGCGCAGGTATCGGATCGCAGCTTTGATATCCTCAATGCCGTCGCGATAGTTCGCGCCGTCGCGGGTGGTCCGGTACTGGACGCTCGCGACGGCAAACCCCGACTCCGCAACATAAGTGCGTAAATTCAAGGCGCTTTCCTTGGCCGCAACTACGAATCCGCCGCCCGGAACGTACACCACAACGGCCCGTCTGCGTACGGGCTCCGGAATGAATAAGTCCATGGTGAGGGGCGTCGTTTTTCCATCCGGCCGCTTCGGACGCGCATACACGACGTTCTTGAAAGTCTTGATCGAAGTCTTGCCGCATTGGATCTGATCGTTCCGATCAGGATGAATGACGATACTGGTGTTCGTTTCGCTGGGCGTAACGCTAGCGGCGATCGGCGGCTTTGGAAGTATTCCCATTCGAAAGAGCAATGGCATCAGCCCGTGCATAGGCGCAAATTGAGGACAGGTGGCCCGGGCTGCGGTGTTCGGCGCGCGGGATCGCACTCCAATAAGCAAGCCGGCGCCGACTGCGCCTGCTACGAGCGCGATGATCAGTATCGTTCTTGCTGTCACTGAGGCAACTCCTGCGCGTGCGCCTGTGAATATGCGTCGAAGCCGACGTCACCACTACAATTTGGCGCTGAATTCGATGCCGTAGGTGCGCGGCGGTGCATATTGCGAGAGGCTGGCAAGGAAGTTTCCCGCTACCGATGTGTACACGAGCGCATTCGTCAGGTTTCGGCACCACAGACTCACGGTGTACGGCCCGTTGTTCACGTGCCAGTGCAGGCCGGTGTTGACGTTGTCATAGGCGGGTTGACGCAGCTCGTTGTCCGCCTCGCCGAACCAACCGCTGTTGTGAAGGTATTGCGCATCGAGCGACCAGTCCCCTGTCGAAGTCGGTATTTGATAACTCAGTCCCAGGTTGGCGGTCCATTGCGGCGTATACGGCAATTGATTGCCGTCGGCCGAGGCAAAGGAGGGGGTGCTGCCGCCTGGAAAGGAAGGATTGGGGACGTTGTATTGGACCAGCGGAGTGGAGGACGTGAATCGGGCATGAATGTAGCTGGCGCCCGCATCCAGTCTGAGTGCGCGGCTGACTTGCGCTTCGAAGTCGAGATCGAGGCCGTACGAGGTTGCAGGCGGTCCGTTATAAAATTGTACTTGGTTGTTGGTGGTCAGCTTGGTCAGCTGAATGCCGGTGTAGTCATAATAGAACGCAGCGCTGTTGAGACGCACCTTGTGGTCCAGAAATTCGGTTTTGGCGCCCACTTCGTAGGCCTTCAGAATCTCGGGATCAAAATTGGCCAGGCTGGGTTGGGTTGAGTTATAGCCGCCGCTCTTGAACCCCAAATTCTTGGATGCGTAAATCAGCACTCCGTTGTCGAACTTGTGATCAATCCCAAGGCGGTAGGTGAGCTGAGAGAACCACGTGGTCGGCGAAGGAGTCACCGTGCCAACATATCCAGGCGTCACTGACAGAGCTTTTTCCTCGTCCGTGTAGCGCAGGCCGAGCGTCAAGCGGCTGCCGGGCAGGAACTCGATGTGCGTCTCGCCGAAGCCGGAATAGGAGTTCGTCTCCACTTCCGCGAAGCTGTTCACCTGTTGCTCCAGGTCGTGGAAATAGTAGAGGCCGGTCACCCAAGTGAGCCAACTTGGGGCGTAGTTGTCCGGGGACACGAGCTGAAACTCTTGCGAAATCTGCTTCTGATTGACGAGGGCATTCACGGTTGGCAGAGGGATGATCAGGGCGAAGGGCGGAAACGGAACCGGCTGCTGGATGGAGGTGGCCGGTGTCAGAGTGATGTCGAATTGGACATCGAAGCTCTGTTGACGATACGCGCTGATCGAGACCAGCCTGGCCCAATCCATCACATGGTCGAGGCGTGCGCTGACGCCGCCCTGGTCCATGCTATCCGACGGGTTGAGAAATGTATTGACGTCATATGGTTGCGGAACGGGAGTGGTTACCGGCGGATACTCCAGGAACGAGGGATACGTCCCCTTCGGAATATAATCCGGAGTGGCTGAACTGCCGTAGCGGCGCTCGAAGTCGAAGATCAGATGAACGGTATCGGAGTCGGTGGGCGTCCAGACCCATTTGGAGCGAAGAGCGAGGTCCAGATTGGTTTGGAACACATCAGAGCCTGTCTCGAGATTGCGGCCGTAGCCCTCGCCCTGGTGGCTGAGGTGCACCGCGATATCTGCCGCTAGATCGGGAGACAATCCGCCCGCAACATAGCCGTTGAACATCGAGGTCTGGAAGTTGCCGTAGCTAAAGTCGAAGTTGCGGCTGAAATGCTGGGTCGGGTCGGCCGTCTCTATCAGCAGCGCGCCCCCGGTTGCGTTGCGCCCAAAAAGCGTGCCTTGAGGGCCTTTTAGCGTCTCAATCTGCTGAATATTGTTGAGCGAAAGCAAGGCAGCCGAAGGCGAACCAATATAGACGCCGTCGAGATACAGCGCGACGGAATTCTCTACGTTCGGAATGTCCGAACCGACGCCGCGGATATGCGGGGCCAATGATCCCTGAGAGGTGGTCATCTGCAGCCCGGGGGTCATGTCTGCGATGGCCGTGATGCTGCTCGCCGCCACCGCGGCGAGCTGACTGCCCGACACTGTGGAAATCGCGATGGGCACGTTCTGCAAGTTCTCCGTGCGCTTCTGGGCGATAACTACGATTTCCGTAAGCGTGCCCTGATCCTCATTGGACGCGGAAGCCATATCGGCGGCCGAGGCCGCGCCAGCCCAGGGCCATAGCCCAATAGTGGACGCCAACCCGTATATTTTCTTCATGCCTCCCCCCAAGAAAAGAAATCCTGATTTTTGTTCGTAACGCTTAGAAATACTGCGGCGGTAGCGCAGATTGCGCCTGCGCAACCGATGTCGCGGCGCCGCTCAACAGGCAAAAAGAGAAGTCCTACCTCATTCCCATCTCCCCGGCGATCTCAGTCTCGTTCTTTGGCCGAATGCTGAGTATGTTCTAATTTATCGATATGTCAAGATGACGTAACGTCAACATGACATGACGCGATTGCTCAATTGACTCTGGGGCGTCACTCGGTATTGAATACGAGCGGGTTCAAGCGGGTGGAGGCAGCGTGTGACCGATTCGGCAGTCGTGAATTTCCGGACGCGGACCGGTCAAGCGCGCCGCGCGCGTACGCGTGCCAATATATTGTCGACTGCCTTCGCGCTTTTCGACCAACGCGGCGTCGACCAAGTAACGGTCGAGGACGTCCGCGAGTCGGCCGGACTCGCACGCGGATCCTTCTATAACTACTTCTTGACTTATGAACACATGCTGAAGGAATTGGCCGCGCAGATCGGTCGTCAAATCAATGTTGAGCAGTCGGAGCGATTCGACGACGTTGCGAACATGGCGGAGCGCGTATGGTGCAACGTGCGCTACAGCATCCTGAGAACCGCGTCAGATCGCGCCTGCAGCGAGATTCTGATCAGAGTTACGCCTTTGGTGGGCGCCGTCAACGACCACATGCGCAAACACGCGGAACGGACGCTGCGCCTTGCCGTCAAGCGCAAGGCTATTGACGTTCCTTCGGCCGGCGTAGCTCTCGATCTGGGCTACGGCCTGGTCGCGGTGATGATCCGGCGCGCGTTGAATTTCGGGGTCGACTTCAAAGAAATCGAGGCCGCAGGCTTGATGCTCCTGCGGGCCTTCGGTGTCGCTGAAGTCGAGGCGAGACGAATATCGCGCTTACCGCTGCCGGTGTTGCCGGAGCTGCGGTTGCGTGCAGCCGTAATCGACAATTTTGGAGCCGATTGATCTATCGCGATCCGAGCCCTACGGTCGTTAGCTCATCCGTTCGACCCATTGAGCGCGCGACGCGCCGGCTTCAAACGGATCCGCAAAGTACTGTGTTTCCCGTGCAACTTTGTCGCCGCTGAACTCCATGATGCTCACGGTGTACGAAGGCTTCCCGTCATACGTCAGAATATACTCGGTAATCCAAAGATCGCCGCTGCCGATGACTCGCCTCACGGCGAAACGCTTTTTGCTTGGCTGATTGGTGCGCGTGATCTGTATGTTGCGCCGACCGCGGATTCGCTCGCCTGACTGGGGGTATTCCAGTACCGCATCCTCGAGATAGATGTCGTGCTCCGTTTCAAAATCGTCGGCATCGGATGCAATCCAATGCCGGTCCAGTGCCGCACGTATCTCTCGAGCTCTCATATGACCCTCCAGCGTCGCCGGACTTGCGCGCGGTCCGGATAGGCAACGACCGATTCTACTTGGCTGCTCGCAACACGCGCAGCTTGCTATCGACGTCTTCCTTGTTCAGATAAGCACCGGACATGTGTCGATGCCCTTCGAAGGCATGGCGTCCGTGCAAAGTGCGCCAATTGTCGAAGAACAGAACCGTGCCCGGCAACAAACGCATCGAGATTTCGTAGGCTGGATCGTTGATCAAGCGGTGGAACAGAGCCAGGGCACGATAGAACTCATTCATTTGCGCCGCCGGCAGGCGAAATGGCGCCCGATCGTAATTGTTGTAGGCGATCTGCCGTAGATCGCCGTTGTGATCCAAGCTGATCACCGCATGCTCGGCGCGCAGATGCACGCCGTCGCCCAGATAGTGTGCAGGAACCTTGACTTCGGTGAGAACTTGGAAGGCTTTTGGATCGGTTTTGCGGATGGTCTCGGCGACCTTGAATCCGTCGACCAGCGTACTGTCTCCGCCCGTGCCGTCGAATGCCAGGCACTGGAACATCTGAAACCCCGGAGAATCGATGCTGTAAGTACCGTCCGTGTGCGGACCGATGCCGACGGTGGTATATGCCGTGTCCTTGAACGCCATGTTCGCACTGAACTCCCACATGCCGCCGAAAATGGTCTGGCGCACGTAGCCGACGCGCTTGACCAGCTTTTCCAGGTCCGCCATCGTGGCGCTCGCACCCGTTGTGAGGGCGAAACCGAATTCTTCGACGAGTGACAGCCAGCGAAGCAGAGCGGCGTCGGAGTGGAGGATCTCTGCGTTGCTCACGCTGGGGAAATTCCTTCCCATCGAGTCGCGATCCCACAGCGTGCGGCGCGGCGCCCGCTCCCGGCCCTCGTTCTGCGAGATTTGCCACAGAAACTCCGCAGGAAATACGCTGACGGTGCCGTCCTTCGCCCAGGTGATTCTCAACGTCCGGCCGGCATCGGTGATTTCCACCTTGGCGGGCGCGATGTCTTTCGCGATGGCAAAGGTATCCACCTGCCGCTGCAATGTTTCGTGGTTCAAGCTCTCTTCGGAATGACAGTGGTCGCGCAGCCAGAATGGGGAGAAGCGGGCCGAGGAGACTTCATCCTTCCAGCTTACCTCGACGACTTGATCGATGAGCCTGGCGGCGCTCAACAGCACGCCGTGGTCAATCGCTTGGTCCGAGTGGGGCTTGATCATCGAGGCGCTCCTCTGCTGTCGGGTTCTTGATTATAGCTGAACGAATGTATAATAAGCACTGCATTTGAAATACCTGGCGGAGGGCGTCCAACCGGCCGCCCCCGACGTACGCAACGCGATGGCGCGATTAGAATTTCACGCTGAAGCCGGTATCGAGCGATCGGCCCGCGGCCGGCAGCGGCCGGAATGTGGGGCCGGCGAACCCGGGTGGATAAGGGGCCGACTGCCAGGTACCGCCCAGCGGGTTCGCATACCGGCGGTCGAGCAGATTCGTGACGGCAAAGGTGAGTCGAAGATTTCGCCATTCGTAGGCCGTGCGTAAATCGACCAACGAGTAGCCCGCCGTAGGGGGCTCGAGGCGCATCGGATCGACCGCGGTCTTGCGGGCGACCGTGCCGAGACTCAGGGCACTCGACCAGCCCCTGTACTCGTGCTCCAGCGCAACGCTGCCGTGAAGCGGCATCATGTGGTACAGGGGCGTCAACGTGGATTGATCTTCGCCGTGCATATAACCGGCCGTGCCCGTGATTCGCAAGACTCCGCTCGCGGTGTTGTCCGAGAGCGTGTAGGCCGCATTCGCATCGGCTCCATACAGTCGGGCCCTCTGATTGGCAAACATCAATTGCGAGGCCGGCATTCCTGAACAGGCCGGGCCGCAGAGCGGCAGCACGCCGATGTAGTTCTGCACGGCGGTGAAATAGGAAGTGACCCGCAGCAGCCACGCGCGGCCATCGTGGTTGTGCCAATTACCGGACACACTGGCGGTATCGGCCGTCTCCGGCTTGAGATTAGGATTGCCGGTGTAGCCATTGCCGTCGCCGAACCAGGTGACCGTGCCAATGGTGTTCGTACCCCAGGCGTAACGCTCGTAGAGATTGGGGGAGCGATTCTTGCGTGCCAAACCGAATGTATAACCTTCACCATCATCAGGCTGAAAGTGCCCGAGTAGCGTGGCATCGAAGTTGACGTCGGTGCGCGCACGATGCATGGCGTTGAATGCCTCGGCCACGGGATCGATTCCGTCATACCCTTGCACGGGACCGGTATCCATCAGCACAGTGTCGTTGCGCACGCCAATCTCCGTGGTCCAACGGCTGTTCCACCGCCGCTCCCACTCGCCGAATGTTCCCCACTGCATACGCTTTGCATCATTGAGGCTGATGTAGTCGAACATCATGCCGGCCGCGGGGCCGGGCCAGCGGTCGTTCAGCGTTTGCGCGTGTAATTCGTTGCCGACCCGAAGCGTGTCGCGCGTCGAGGCGAGAATGCCGGCGTCGGCGCGATAGCCGAAGTCCTGTCCTCGCTCGACGGTGGGAAATTCACCGAAGCCGGTGATGCTGACACTGGGCGGATAGCGGTCCGGCGCGTTGCCGTTCATTTCGTGGTCGATATGATCGTAGTAAGCCATGATGTGCAGGTCACCCCACTGATACCCGCCGGTATAGCGCGCGTTGAAAAATGCCGCGACATTTCCCTGCATATCCATATCTGCGTTGGGGAATCCTTGGTAGGGAATGTGCTGCAACGCCGCCTGCGCCTCGAACAGATGGGGACCGCTGCGGAAGGCCGCGGTGAATTGGCTGTTCTGGGTCTCGAAGCCCGAGGCATCGATTCGCTCCCCGGTACCGTCGTAGTAGTCGCCGGCTCGGGTTGCCGAGCCCCGAAAGCCAAGGCTGAGGTCGGTGCCGGCGATGGACGCCGCCGCCGTGCCGCCCAGCGCCGAGCCGTTGCTTCGGTAGAAGGTTGATAGCCGGCCGGCACTGTCAACGGAACCCTCCGTCGCCGCGAAAATGGGTGGCGCAGATTCCACCTGGATGGTGCCGCCGATGCTGTCGCCGCCGAGCCGCACCGGCGTCACCCCCGGATAGATCTCGATGTGCGCCACATTGGATGGATCGACATAGGACAGCGGCGGATTCATGTGCATGGGACAGGCGGCGGCCACCGGCACTCCATCGACCAAGGTGCGTATCCGGTCGTCGCCGAGACCGTGAATCATAGGCAATCCGGAGACACCACCGGCTTGAGCGGAGTCGACGCCGCTGAGCAACGATGCCGTGTCGCTGCTGCTCACTTGTCCGGCCGCTAGCACGTCCGCCCTACCCACGATCAGGATCTCGGGGGTCTCCGTGCTCGATTGCGCCCGACTGGGAGAACATAGGGTGAACAGCAGAAATGCCGCACCAACACGTCCCCAGCGGCCGGCCCGCCCGGGGTACGCGGGGTTTTCATCCCGCATTCCGATCGACGCCGAGCTCGTGCAGGATGGCGACACGTAGTTCCTGAACCTCGGGACTGGTCAGCTTGCGCGGATGCTGCAGCTCCACGTTGAACGTCGCTTGAATTCTCGTGGGTCTCGGCGACAACACCATGATCCGATCAGCCAAATGGATGGCCTCTTCCACGTCATGTGTGATCAACATGACCGTGTGGCGCTCCTCCGCCAGGATGCGCAGCAGTTCATTGCGCATGCGCAGGTTCGTCAATGCATCCAGCGCCGAAAACGGCTCGTCCATGTACAGGATCTCGGGCTTCACCGCGAACGCTCGGGCCAGCTCGGCTCGTTTGAGCATCCCGCCCGAGAGCTCGTGGGGATAGTTGCCCTCGAAGCCCTTCAATCCCACCATGGCTGCATAGTGATCGGCCACCCCCTTCTTGTCGGCCTGAGTATGATCATTCAGCCCGAACATCAAATTCTCTTGGACGGTAAGCCAGGGAAAGATCGAACCCTGCTGCGAAATCAGGATGCCCGTAGGCTTGGGTTCGGTGCGCGGCGCTCCGTCGATGAGGATGGAACCCGAATCCGGCTGAATAAACCCCACGATCATGTTCATCAACGTGGTTTTCCCGCATCCCGAGGGACCGACGATGGCGACGAACTCGCCGTCTCCCACCGTGAGGCTGACGTCTTCGACGACCTGCAGCGTTGCGCCGTTCGACCCGAATGCCTTGCGGATGCCGCTCACCTCGATCTTAGTGCGCATAGCGCCACCTGACCGATTTCAGGCCCTCGAGCAATCGCATCACGCCGTCCAGCAACAGTCCGATCAAACCGATGATGATCATTCCGGCGATGACGAGGTCGTATCGGTTGCCGGCGTTGCGCGAATCGATGATGAGATATCCGAGTCCCGAACGCAGGGCAATCATCTCCGCCGCGACCACGACCAGCCATGCCACACCCAGTCCGATCCGCATGCCGACGATGATCTGCGGTAGCACCGCGGGGATCACCACCTGGCGAAACAGCGTGTAGCGCGAGACGCCGAAATTCTGCGCGGCACGCAGATAGCGGCGCTCGATGGTGTGCACGCCGGCAGTCGTTTGCACGATCATCGGAAATACCGACGAAATGAAGATGAGATAGATCGGCGAGGCATTGCCGACGCCGAACCACAGGATGGCAATGGGGATCCACGCGATCGGCGAGATGGGGCGCAATATCTGAAACAGCGGATTGAGCGTGACGTAGGCTCCCCTGACCCATCCCAGCCACAGGCCCAACGGTACGGCGACCAGAACCGCCAGCGAAAAACCAACGCCGACACGCATCAACGAAGCACCGATGTGTCTCCACAGCGTGCCGTCCTCGATGAGCTCTGCAGTGCCGGTCACCACCTGCCAGGGCGTGGGGAAAATAACGCTGTGCGTTTTGACGACGATCAACCACCACGCAGCCAGCAATACTGCGATGACGGCCACGGCCGGCAGGGTCTCTTTGATTCTGTTCATTTTATGCAACGGCCCTAAATGCTCTTCGCGCCCTCCATACGAGCCGCTGCCAGGGATTATCCGGCTGCGCATCCACGACCACGGTCATTTGACCGCTCGCATGTGCCGTGCACGCGAATTGATAACTGCTGGCCGTTTCGAACGGCAAACGGAAGCTTTGGCCCGGCATCATCAGGGTCGGACCGAATATTTGCGGCACGTCATCCAGGTTCTTCAGCAGTAAAACGTCCCTGATGCCGACCGTCAGATAAACCGCGGACGGCAGAATCTCCACCTTGTTTCCCGCCATGCGCCGCGCCCAGGTTCCCTTGGGGATTTCGAAGGTTTCTTCGCGCGACGCAAAGGTGACGGGCGTGAACGCCGCCCAAACGACCGTACCCAGCGCCGCAATCGCTACGGTTGCGGCGGCGGTGAGCATCCATGGTCGTTTGTGAAGCGTGCGCACCATGCCTCGCTCAATTCAACAACAGGGAAATATCGTGGACATAGTCATCCGCCTTGTGCCCGAACGGCATCAAGGCCCGCAGCTTGCCCTCACGGGTAATGAGATACACGAACGATGAGTGCGCAACGGCGTAGTCTTTTCCGGTGCCCACTTTCTCGGCCGTAACGCCATAGCTCCTGCGCACCTCGGCCATTTGCAACGCGGTGCCTGTGCCTCCCACGAAGGTGGAGTCGAAGGCGGCGAGATACTGCCTCAGGCGTTCCGCGCTGTCGCGTTCGGGATCGACCGTGATATAGATGACCTGTACCTGCGATCCCTGCGCTCCCAGTTTGCGATGGGCCTGTGCGAGAACCGCAAGAGTGACCGGACAAACATTGGGGCAAGAGGTATAGCCAAATGCCAGCACCACGACCTTGCCGCGATAGTGGCTGAGCACGAGCGGGGCGCCGTCGGACCCGTGAACGGAAAAATCCGGCGCCTCTCGTGCCGGATTGAAAATGCCGGCTTTGAGCACCTCGACTTCGGCGGCCGGCGCCGTCATCGACAGCAGCATGCAGGCCCATAACGGCACGAGACGGGTCGCGTATCTCATGACGGCCTACAAGGAGATGACGGCGGCGCGTGCGTTCTTTGCAAAGGTCTCCTCCACATAGGTCTCATACGGGATGGGATGCTTGATCGTGCCTGCAGCCATCGACAGCTGCATGAGGTCTTCGAATTCGGCGCGGATCATGCGCAAATCGCCGTAGGTCACCCGATCGGTGGGGTTCTCCATCACGAACCGGATGATCTTCGGGTCTTGATTGAAAAAGTCCCGACCCGCGGCAATGGCGACTGCCTTGTTGCGGTTCTCCTGCTGTTGATCGAGCCATACCCCGGCGCCCAGCACTTGGTTGACGAGGTCCTGGACCATGGCCGGATTTTCCTGGATCAACTCCTCGCGCACCGTCAACACGCAGCAGATGTAGTTGCGCCACTCGTCCCGCGTCATGCGAAGCGGGCGCGCGTAGCCGGCTTGCTGAGCGGCAGCGCCGAAGGGCTCGCCGGTGCAGTACGCATCGACGGCGTTCGCATACAGCGCCGCCGGCATGTCGGGCGGCGCCATCTCCACGATTTGGATGTCGCTCGGCGTCATGTTCTCGAGGGCCAACATCTTTCTCAGGAACAGAAAGTCCACGGCGAAGCGGCTGGGAATCGCAATCTGCTTGCCTTGCAGCTGTCTGAAGGTGCGGTAGGGCGAATCGCTTCTGACCATGATGACGGCACCGGAGCGATGCCCGAGCGAGACGATTTTTACCGGTACCTTCCTGTCCGCCAGGTCCATGACCAGCGGTGCGAGCATGTAAGCCGCCTGAATGCGGCCCGCCATCAAGGATTCCTTGACCTCCGGCCAGCCGTTGTACTTGCTGTACTGGTATTCGAAGCGCGGCTGGCCGGCGGGGAGGGCGCTGTTGCTGCGGGCCTTCGAGACACAGGCCACCGGAAGCGTGAGGTTGCAGGTTACCGGTAGCCCGCCCACCACCAATGGCCCGCCCTTGGCGGTTCCGCCGGATCCACCACCACAGGATAGCGAGCTTAAGGGCAAAGCGCCGGCAATCAGCCCTTGTAGTACTTGTCTGCGATTTAAGGCGTGCTGATCCAGTTGTGCATCATCGGTTGCGAAGACGCAACATCATAGGCGGGTCTTCTTGGCAGAGACAATCGAGGGTCGATAGATTCTCGCTATCGCGAGCGTCAGGCAAGCGTGAAACGCAACTCGCCGAGATTGCCCACCGAGCAGGCGATCTGATCGCCCGCCTTGAGCCACACCTGCTTCTCCTTGGGCATGCCGAGGATCACTCCGGGCGGCGTCCCCGTGAAGATCAGGTCGCCGGGCTCGAGCGCGAAATGCCGGCTGATGTAGGAGACCAGAAAGTCCGTGTTGTACACCAGCGAGCTCGTGTTGGAGTGCTGGCGCGTTTCACCGTTTACGCGGCATTCGATGTTCAGGTTGTTCGGATCCTGGACCAGGTCCGCACATACGAAGTAGGGACCGATCGGCGCAAAGTCGTCGAGCGTCTTGCCAATCATCCACTGATGGCCGTCGAGCTCGAGCTGAAGATCGCGCGCTGAAAAATCGTTCGATGTGCAGTAACCGGCGATGTACTGAGACGCCTCTTCGAGTTTCACGTCATGCGCATGGCGCCCGATGACGACGAGCAGCTCCACTTCGTAGTCGAACTTGGTCGCCACTTCGGTGGGGAGGCGAATCGTCCCGCCATGGCCGGTGAGCGCGTTATTGTACTTGTTGAAGAGGATGGGGATTGCCGGCACCTTCTCGCCCGCTTCCTGGGCGTGCTCGCGATAGTTCAACCCGATGCAGACGATTTTGCCGGGATTGGCGAACAGACGACCGTGCGTGATCTGTGCTTCATCCACGTACAGGCTTTCGGCGTGACTTGCCTTCTGCGCCGCGGCGACGAGGTGCGCCAGTTCGGGGGCGCCGCCTTGCTGAAGCAGATCGTCCAGCGTCAGGGGCACCGCAAGGCGCAGGGCGAGCGAGGCGCGGCGCACATCGAGAATTCCGCGATCGGTTTTCACGCCCAGCGTATCGCCGTGCTCCGAATGTATGGACAACAGCGTCATCCCTCGCGGCATATCGTGCGAGGCCGACGAAAGCCTGCGTCGGCGCGCGGGCGCCGCGCCAACCGCCGCACCGGGCGCGGCACCTGCGGTCCCGGCGGCGGTCGCGGTCCCGGCAGCGGTCGCGATTCCGGCGGCCGTCGCGAGGCCGGCGAGCGAAGTGTCGGCGGCGCTCTTCAGGAATTCGCGGCGGCTGTTGCTCATCGCTCATCCACATTGCAGGCATCTGCGATCAGAAACAGCGCGGCTGATTTCATCGTTGCATTACCCGAGTTTGCACGCACTCGAAGCGCGGCGTCATGGTAGCCGAGAGTGCCAATACCGGCAACCGGACTCAGACGCCGTCCGAAGAGGTATTTCATCTGTGCGCCGAGGCAGCCGGATCGGGCGTCCGACGCCTTGCATCGATGGGCCAACGGGTCCAAGAACCATCGGGCTCGGCGACGAAGAACGCATCGTGAAGATTGATGGTCGGGTCGCAGTGGCCGGGCTGAAGCCAGACCGTATCCCCTAGTTTCGGCGCATCGAACGTCGGCGGCAGTTCGATGTCGGCGGCAGCGATCCCGGCTTCGAACGCCAGGGGATCCTGCCACTTGCCTTCCAGAGCGCCCAATGCGGCGGGATGAAAGATCGCGCCGTGCTCGTCGCCCATGCCGAGCCACATGGAACCCGCCGCGGCGCCCGATAGGATCTTCGCCGGCGGCCCGTCGGAGCTGAGCGCCTTGAACCCCGCATCCACGGTTACATGAGTGCGATGGCGCGCGGAAACAACGGTCGAGGCAAGCGCCAGCGCCGCGGAAAACGGCCACGTGCCGTCGTCCGGCCCGCCGCAGGCGCCGTACTGCGCGTCCATCACTGCGTACGAGCCCGCCTGTATTTCCGTGAAGATACCGCCGGCCAAATCGCCGGTATGGGTGCCGGTGCCGCCGCCGGACACTGTTTCCGGCTCCAGGTTCGCGGTCCGCAGACCGCTCACGATGCCGGCCAGCACGCCGAGTGCCTTGTCGTTGGCGAGAATGCGGGCCCGTGCGTCCGAGATGTGCTGCAAATGACCCGCGTAGCCTTGAACGCCCGCAAACCGCGTCCCCGAGATCGTTTCGATCGCCCCGGCGAACTCGACGACCTCATTCGCCCGGACGCCTGTGCGGCGCTGTCCCAGGTCGATGTCCACCAACAAATCCAGGACGACTCCCCGCGCTCGCGCCGCCGCCCCCAGCGCCTCGGCCAAGATACGGTCGTCGACGACGGCCGCAAATTTGCCGCGGGTTGCGAGCGCCGCGACCCGCCGCACGTCCTTGAGCGACGCCGGCGAGGTCAACAAGATGTCGGCGATCCCCGATCCGGCGAAGGCCTCCGCCTCCCCGACGGTTTGTGCGCAGACACCCACCGCGCCCTTCGCGATCTGCAGCTTCGCAAGAGTGGAACACTTGTGCATCTTGCCATGCGCGCGCAGATTGACCCCGGCGGCGTCGCACCGTGCCTGCATTACGTGGAGATTTCGCTCCAATGTTTCGCGGTCCAGAACGAGCAGTGGTGTCGTGAAAACCCGAAGACGGTTGAAATCAATGGGCATGACGCTACCTCACGATGACAGGATCGAGCATGCCGTCGTCGAACTTGCTGTCCGGCCGCATCCGGTGCGCGAGCAGAACACCGGCTCCCATGAGCATCATGCTGCCGACGAAGGGCAGCTGCCAGTTCCCGGTTCGGTCGATCAGATAGCCGGCGACAACCGGGCTGATGATGGCCGCAAGCGCAGAACCGGAATTCATGATGCCGCTGGCGGTGCCGGAGTGATCGGGTGCGATGTCCATGGGGGTGGCCCACATCGGGCCGATGGTCATTTCAGAGAAGAAAAAGCCGGCGGAGAGGAAAACCACGGAAATTCCCCCGCTGTGGGTGAACATCAGCGGAACCAGCGACAGCATGGATAAAAGCATGCAGACGGACACCATCGAGCTGCGGGCCAGCCGCAGATTGCCGGTGGTTTTGAGTATCCTGTCGGTGATCACGCCCCCCAATGTATCGCCGAGCACGCCGCCGAAAAATACGCCGGATGCGAACAACGCGGACCGCTCGAGATCGAGGTTTTGATTGTGCTGGAAGTACTGTGGAATCCAGCTCAGGAACAGCCACAAAGTCCACCCATAGCAGAAATACACCGTGGTTACGGGCGCCATGCGTTTGAGCAGCCGGCGCCAGGGGACCTTGGGGGGAGCGGCGGCGAAGGCCGGCAACGCAGCGAGTTCGAGGGCGGTTACGCGCGGGTGGTCCTTCGGAAACTCGCGAAATGTCAGCGCCCACATCGCCACCCACAGAAAGCTCAAGGCCGCGCAGGCGTAAAAGGACTGACGCCAGCCGTAGACCGCCATTACCGCCACGATCGCCGCCGGGGCCACCGCGTTGCCGATGCGTGCGGCGGCGTGGGTAATGCCCTGGGCGCGGCCGCGCCGGCCCATCGGCACCCAGCGCGACATGGCGGTCGTCGCGGCCGGAAACGTGGCTCCTTCGCCGAAGCCGAGCAGTATCCGCGCGATCAGCATCGAGGTCAGTCCACCGGCCATTCCTGCGAGAACGGTGGCGCCGGCCCAAATGCAGCCGCATACGATGAGCGTTCTGCGCGCGCCGAATCGGTCGCTGATCCAGCCGCCGATGATCTGAAAAATCAGATAAGGGTAGGCAAACGCGGAGAACACCAGACCGATTTCAGTCTTATTGAAATTGAAATCCTTTGCGAATCCTACGGCGGCCGTGCTGACGTTGACACGATCCAGGTAGGTGATGAAGTACATGAGGCACAGCAACCCCAGGACGATGTGAGTCACCCGGAACCGCTTCATGCCGTGGGACTGCAGATTCAACATCGTTACCTCTGAAACGGCAGGTCGGCGCCGGAGGGAGTCTATATCCACGTTTGGAAGGCAATTGTCAAAACAAACGCCCGCCGATTCCCGCCGGCACCGCGTTGACATGCCCATGAACGCGCATTCAAACTGAGCCAGGAGTGGATATGACGGAAGCACTTCAATTTCCCGCGCGCGCACACGATGAGCTCGCCTCGCGGCTGCGGCGTGAAACCGGCGGCGAGGTGTTGTTCGATGACGGATCGCGCGGCCGTTACGCCACGGATGCGTCGATTTACCAGATCATGCCGATCGGCGTATTTATCCCGAAGGACGCGCGGGATGTCGACGCGGCGATCGGTATTGCACGCGATCTGCACGTACCCGTCCTAGCGCGCGGCGCGGGTACCAGTCAGTGCGGTCAAACCACGGGCGCCGCCCTGGTTGTCGACAACTCCAAGTATTTTTGCAATGTGCTCGAACTGAACGCGGCGGCCCGCACGGCGACGGTTGAGCCGGGGGTAGTGCTCGACCATCTGAACGAGCGGCTCAAACCCCACGGATTGTGGTTTCCGGTGGATGTGTCAACCGGCGCACAGGCGACGTTCGGAGGCATGGCGGGAAATAACTCCTGCGGCTCCCGATCCATCGCCTACGGCAACATGGTGCACAACGTCCTCGCCATGCAGGCATGGCTCTCGGACGGTGAATTGGTGGAGTTCGGTCCGGTCGAGCGATCGGGACCGCGAGCGGGCGCAATCGCGGAATTCGTCGAGGCATTGGCGCGGAACAACCGCGGCGAAATCGAGGCTCATTGGCCAAAAGTCCTGAGACGAGTCGCCGGCTACAACCTGGATATCTTCCACAACCAGAGTGAGCGGCCGTACACGGACGATGGCGGGGTGAATCTCGCGCACCTGCTGGTCGGCGCGGAAGGCACATTGGCCTACACGAAGAACATCACTCTGCGGTTGTCGCCGTTGCCGCGTTTCAGAGCGCTGGGAGTCGTGAATTTCTCCACATTTCGCGCGGCGATGTCGGCGCCGCAGCATATCGTGAACCTGGGTCCCAGCGCGGTCGAGTTGGTCGACCGGATCATGATCGACTTGAGCTTGGCCAACCCCGAATTTCGGCCGACCGTGGAGGCCGCCCTGATCGGCTCTCCCGCCGCGATCCTGCTGGTTGAATTCACGGGCGACGACGACCAAAGCGTGCGCGCGCGGCTGAAGGATTTGGCGGCGCTGATGGGCGATTTAGGCTTGCCCGGCAGCGTCGTCGAGATCCCGAATGCCGGGACGCAGAAGCAATTGTGGGAGGTGCGAAAGGCCGGCCTCAACATCATGATGAGCCTCAAGGGCGACGGCAAGCCGGTGAGTTTCATCGAAGACTGCGCCGTTCCCCTGCGGCATCTGGCCGAATACACCGAGGCATTGAGCGAGGTGTTCGCCAAGTACGGCACCCACGGCACGTGGTATGCGCATGCGTCCGTAGGCACGCTTCACGTGCGCCCGATTCTGGATATGCGGCGCGACGGTTCGGGCGGCGGAGCGGCCAAGATGCGGGCCATCGCGGAAGAAGCCTCGGCACTGGTGCGCAGATACAAAGGCGCGTACAGCGGCGAGCACGGCGACGGTTTGTGCCGGGGCGAATGGATACAGTGGCAGTTCGGGACCGCGATCAACGATGCTTTTCGCGCCATCAAACGGCATCTCGATCCGATCAATCTGTTCAATCCCGGAAGAATCGTCGACACCCCGAGGATGGATGAGGGTTCGCTGTTCCGTTTTCCGCCGCCGTCGGCCGGCAACGCGTATCGGACGATTCCACTGACGCCGGCGCTCGACTGGTCGGAGTGGAACGTGCAGAACGATCCGCGGAGCGAAGCCGTCTCGCCCCCGGGCACCGGCGGCGATACCACCGGCGGCTTTGCGAAGGCCGTGGAGATGTGCAACAACAACGGACATTGCCGGAAATTCGACGCAGGCACCATGTGCCCGAGCTTTCGGGTTACGCGCGACGAACAACATCTCACCCGTGGCCGCGCGAACACGCTTCGATTGGCGCTATCAGGGCAGCTGGGACCCGACGCATTCACCGGCGAAGCGATGTACGACACCATGGATTTGTGCGTGGGTTGCAAGGGGTGCAAGCGCGAATGCCCCACGGGCGTCGACATGGCTAGAATGAAAATCGAGTTTCTATCGCACTACAAGGCTCGCCACGGCTACACCCTGCAGGACCGGTTGGTTGCGCATTTGCCGGCTTATGCCGCCGCGGCGAGCCGAGTCGGAAGGGTTTTGAACCTGCGCAATGCCGTGCCTGGAGCCGCGCGGCTGACCGAGGTCATTACAGGGCTGTCGGCGAAGCGATCGCTGCCCCGATGGCGATCCGACACCTTCTGGCGGTCGGCCGATTTGAAGTTGCTGGCGCGCGGACAAGAGGTGCTTGCCGCGGCGGGAAGCGGCAGGCGCGCCGCTTTACTGTTCGTCGATACGTTCAACGGCACATTCGAGAGCGAAAACGCCTTGGCCGCGGCCCGCGTGCTGCGCGCGGCCGGCTACACCTTGGGCACGATAACCAAGGATGGCGGCCACTATTGCTGCGGCCGCACGTACCTGAGCTGCGGCATGGTTCAAAGCGCCAAAGTCAAGGCGAGCGAACTCATTGATGCGCTGTTGCCCTTTGCCCGCGCGGGGGTCGCGATCGTCGGCATCGAACCGTCCTGTCTGCTCACCCTGCGCGACGAAGCACTGGCGATGAATCTGGGCGAGCCGGCGCAGTGCGTGGCGAGGCAAGCGTTCCTGTTCGAAGAGTTCGTGTCCCGCGAAGCGAGGGCAGGGCGATTCCATCTGCAGTTCAACGCTGCGCCCGCGCCCTTGCTGGTGCACGCCCACTGCCACCAAAAGGCGTTCGGCGCCGCGAGTTCCGTGCTCGCCGTGCTACGGCTCATTCCGGGCGCGCAGCCCGAGCTGATCGAGAGCTCGTGCTGCGGCATGGCAGGTAGTTTCGGATACCAAACGGGTCACTACGCCATGTCGATGCAAATGGCGGAAGCCCGGTTGCTGCCGGCAATTCGCAGGCAGCCCGAGGCCATCATTGTCGCGGACGGCACCAGCTGCCGCCACCAGATACGCGACGGAACGCGGCGAGAGGCGCTGCCGGTGGCACGATTACTGGAGCAATTGATGAGTGCATAGTAGGCGCGGCGGCGGCTCGCGGCCGAACGGCATCTTGAATTCTGCGATGCGATGTCATGACGGTCTCACCGCATCGTCTTTCGCCATCGCACTCAACCGCACGTAGTCGGTCTTACCTGAGCCCAACAGCGGAATTTCCGCGATCGAGAGCACCACGCGAGGTACGGCCAGCTCCGGGGCGCCGAGACTCTTCGCAGCCGCGCTCAGCCGCTCCCGGTCAAGGTCCGGCGCATTGGTGAACAAGACGATTGCTTCGCCCTTGGCGGGATCCGCCCGCGTCGATGCAGCATGGGCGAAGCCCGGCGCCGCCTCGCCCGCGATTTGCTCGACGACTTCGAGGGAGATCATCTCGCCTGCTATCTTGGCGAAGCGCTTGACGCGCCCTTGGATCCGCACGTAGTCCTCGTCATCGACGGAAACGATATCTCCGGTGTTGTACCAGCCGTCCCGCAAGGCATTGGACGAGTCGATGACGCCCGGCGCGTCGTACAGCAAGTACCCTCGCATGATATTGGGACCGCGCACATGCAGAATGCCGCCCGAGTCCACACCCGGCACGGCCTCGAGCTGAAATTCAACTCCCGGCACGAACTGGCCCACGCTGCCGATGCGGCAGGCCATGGGTACGTTGACCGCTATCACCGGGGCGCATTCGGTCACGCCGTAGCCTTCCAGCACCCGGATGCCGAACTTCTCGATCCAGAGATTGCGCACGTTCTCGGAGAGCTTTTCAGCGCCCGCGACCACATAGCGCAGGCGGCCGAAGTCATAGGGATGCGCGTGCTTGGCGTAGTTTCCCAGGAAGGTCGATGTGCCGAAGAGCACGGTGCAATTGCGGTCATACACCAGTTCGGGAATCACCCGGTAATGCAGCGGCGTCGGATACAGAAATACCTTGCAGCCCGACACCAGAGGCATGATGGCGCCGCACGTAAGACCAAACGAATGAAACACCGGCAAGGCGATCATGAACTTGTCGAGCGGCGTGAAATCCGCGAGTGCGCGGATCTGGGCGACGTTCGACAGTATCGATGCATGCGTGTGGACGACCCCCTTGGGCTTGCCTTCCGAGCCGGAAGTGAAAAGGACGATCGCCGGATCTTCGGGTTGCTGCGCAACGGCGATCACACTGGGCATGTATTGATGCACCAAGACCGCCAGCCTATCCACGAGGCCAAAGGCCGCCTTGAGGTCCTCGAGGTAGTGAACGCGCACCTCGGTCAGTTGATCGAGCACCGGAGCGAGCTTCGCTTTCTCGACGAAGCTGCGTGAGGCCAGGATATTTTTTATTCCCGCGGCAATGCAGGCCGCGCGCAGACCGTCGACTCCCGCCGTATAGTTCAGCATCGCGGGCACGCGCTTGGTTGCCGAGAGCGCGAGAATCAACGCGAGCGTGGGCGCCGCGTTCGGAGTCATCACGCCCACAATCTCGCCCTCAAGGGTAAATGGGCGGATCAGTCGGGCAAGGCCGATGGCCATGCGCAGCAGCGACCCATACGACTCCTCCTGCATGCGCACGTCCTCGACCAAGCGATAGCGCGCGCCGAACGTTGTTTTGGCATCCAAGAAGGCCGCAAATAGCGTTCGCGCCGGGCGCGTCGCCACCAGCATGTCGAGCAGAATGCGGCGCATGAGTTCGCCCGCGCGGCGGCGTCGCAGTTTGGCCGAGGGCAATTTGGGCATTGCGATCGTCCGCCGCGGCTGGATGGCAATGCGGATTTTTGGGAATAGCTTGAGCGGATAAATCCCGGCCAACCTGCCAAAGTAACTTCGGCCCGATCCCTCGATTCGTACCGGCACCACGGTGGCGCTGGTGCGCGCGGCCACGAATCCGGCGCCGTCATACACCTTCATCAACGAGCCCGTGATGGTCAGTCGTCCCTCGGGAAAGATGACGACCGGTTCACCGGTCTCGACGAGCCTGACGATCTGCTTGATCGCAAGCGGGCTGGCGGAGTCCACGGCCAGATGCGGCACGAAGCGCAGCAGCCAGCGGAAGGCCGCATTCTTGGTTACTTCCGTGTGCACGACAAATGTCGCCGCGACCGGCAGAAAGAGCGCCAACAGGAACCCGTCGAGGAACGACTCATGATTCGCGACGATCAAGGTGCGGTCGTTGTGAAAGGCCGCGGGATCGCCGGTGACCGTGACGCGGAACAGCATTCGCATCAGTGTCCGGAGCATCGATCTGGCGAGGCTGTTTCCAAGTCCTTTCATGCGGCGCGTCATCATCCCTGGGTAATTCCTGAATGGTCACATCAAAGCGTCCCGGACGCGAGTACGGTATACTTTGAACGCAGAATTCGTCGACAAAGCAATGAGTTAGGAAGGCATTTAGTGATTCGGGTCACGTTTCCTAGTATTGCCCGTTTGCGGGTCGCCGGCTGTGGGGTAAGACTGCCGGACGATCACGATCCAGCTTGGGAATAGGCGGCGACTTGAGTAAATTCATGTCCTTACTGAATCGCCTGATGCCGCTGATGTTCCTCATCATCGTGGGCGTCACTCTGTTTCAATTCTTTTCGGCCCACCCCATCACCTTGCACGGGCTGCGGGAATTCTTCGCCGCCGCCGCCGCCGCGGTGGTCCACGGCTGGATCTATATTGTCGTCTTCGCGATCCTGCTGTGGATTGTCGTGTTGGCGGCGGTCATTCACGAACATCGTTCCAGGGAACGGCATGGCGTAACACGCAATAGGGGCAAGCTGATGGATGTACTCGATCGACTGACCAATCGGCAATTGCTCGAGCAACGCCTATCGGAAGCTGCGGAACCAACCTATATCGATGCCGATGCTCTATCCCGAAAGCTCAAGGAGCGAGTGATCGGCCAAGACGCGGCCTGCGATGATCTGGCGGCGCAGATTAGGCGGCGTCTGGCATTGAGTCAGCGCGGCAAGCCGATCGGCGTATTTCTGTTTGCAGGTCCGCCGGGAACCGGCAAAAGCTATCTGGCCAAGCGGCTGGCGATCGAGCTGGACCGAAAGCTTTTGCATTTCGACATGTCGCAATTTGCGCGCGGCAGCGCGTCGAGTACCCAATTGTTCGGCAGCTCAAAGGGGTATGTGGGATCCGACTCTTACGGGAAGCTTACGGGCGCACTGCGCGATGTGCCGGATTCGGTGGTGCTGCTCGATGAATTCGAAAAGGCCCACCCGGAGATCCATAAGAACTTTCTTACGGCGTGGAACGATGGATTCATCACCGAATCCTCCGACGGCAAACAGATTTCGACCACGAGATCCATCTTTGTGATGACCACGAATGCCGCCGTGGAATCCCTGAGTGAACTGGCGGTCCGTTATGCACACGAGCCGGATGAACTGCGACGCGCCTCGGTCAATGCGCTCATGGAATCAGGATTCGCACCCGAGGTGCTGAATCGCATCGATCGGGTGTTTGTATTTACCCCGCTGCAGGGTCTGGATATCGCTCGCGTAAGCGCGCTTGAAATCGAAGCAATGATTCGCAACTACGGGCTCGAGGTCGTCTCCGGCGGCATATCGCCGGATCTTTTGTTCAACATCGTGCGCCGACAGCAAAAGATAAGCTCGGCCACCTCCTCGCGGGACTTGGTCCGCTCAATCGAGGAGTCGATCGCGGATTCCTTGATCGATGCCAAGAAAGCCGGTGCTCGGTACATTTCTCTCGGTGAACGCAATGGCGTCATTGTGGCCATCGTAGGGCCGGATCCGCGGACCTAGCGGAGACCTATGGACAAGGATAGTTCGGAAAAATCGAATCAAGCGGCGCCAATTGCGCAGCTATGGCGCAGAGCGCCGGCATTTCGCCGTACCACCTATCTGGCCGGGGCGGTCAGCATTGCCGGAGTGTTGGCGCTCGCGTTCAGTCAAGCGGATCGCCCATCGGTGCCGACGCCTGTCTCTGCAACTTCGGCGCAGGTAGCACCCCAGAGCGTGAGCGCCTCAGTGCAGCCGGCTCCCCAGCCGGTGTTGCAAAGGGCGGACCCGAACGTTGCCGTAGCGACGGGTTTGCCGGCACCGGTGGTTCAGGCACGCCCAGCGCCCGCGCCGGCGGACAACGACGAAGATGCTCAGCTCGCGCGTTGCCATCCGCATCTGCTGCCGGGAGGCGGTGCGATGCCGCAAATCGATGTGAGTCGAATGGCCGACCCTGGCATCGGACACCTGAAGGTGCACTTTTGGGTCAATGGCGCCGGGATAGTCACTCGAGAAGTGGTAACGGCCTCCAACTATGCGTTGCCTGCGGAGCAGGAGGCAGAATTGACGTACACCAAATCCCTGACCTTTTCGGTTCCCCAAACTACCGAGTGCCGTCTGCGCGAGATGGAACTCATAGGCGATTACTTCGAGATGAAGAGCAATTCCGGAAGGTGGGCGACATTTGTAAGGCTGTATCCCCGATTGTCGTTCGACGCCGATGGGAGGGTGCTGAGCCGCGACTAGCGGACTGAAGACTGGAAGCGAGCGTCACGTTCACCGGCTCCAAGTGGAAGGCGTACTGAGATAGACAGACGCGCAGGAAGCTCCGAGCGCCATATCCCCCCTGGCGCAACACCGAACGGTGCGTCAACCATACGACGCCGGCAGTGCCCGCGAAGAACGCTCGATGAGCCAAGCGCACGAGGGCCTGCACACGCGCGGCCCGGCCCGCTCGCAGCGCGAGCAGCAGCTGCGATTCGAATCCAACGTGGACGAGTTCATCTGCCACGAGGCCGCGGCACAGCACCTTCAATCGCCGGCAATCCGTGGCCGCTTCGAGTGTTCGGTAGTACACGATCCCGATCAGTTCAGCGCTGATGAGTAGGTGTATGTAGAGCTCCAGACCTGCGAGCCGCTGTGCAAGCCGCCGTGCAAGCCGAAACACCCGATCGGTCCAGTCAGCCCTCTTGAACGCGATGTGATGATCCTCCATGAAGGTCCGCAGCAGCACCGCGTGACCCTGCTGCTCGCGAATGAATAGTTCAGTGATCCGCACGAGTGCGGGGATACGGCGCCTATGCGCGAAGACCTGTGCTGCTCGCAGGAGCGTGCGTCCGTCGGACTGTTTCCCGAGTTGAAAGGTCGCAATCGATCCCGCAATGAGCCGCCGCTGATCCGGCTTTAGAAGATCGGAAGGTCCGTGTGGAACACAACGCGGATGGCCGGCGTGGTATTCGAAGTGATTCAGCCAGATCTCGAAATTGACCGGAGACATGCCGCCGCCCTCCCAATGACCCGTACACGCAACAGTGTGCGAGCCGCTTCGGGCAATTCTGTGGAGAGATTAGGGCAAATTCTGGCAGCCCGCCATGAACTCATCCTGCGGTCAGGTGCTGTACTCCTCCCTATCTCCGTCGACAAATTCGGTCTTGAACGGCGGCACGCCGGACAGCGTTCCCGGCACCCTACCCAGGTATTTGCGCCGATAGGCTTTTGGCGTCAGACCATTGACCGTCTTGAAAATCCGCGAGAACTGCGCGGGACTTTGGATGCCCACTTGATACCCGACCTCTGCAATGGATATGTCGGGCAGCAGCAACAGATGACCGGCCCGCGCGATTCGGCGCCGATTGATCTCATCCGTGAGCGCGGGTCGGCCCCAGATCTTCCACTTGCGCCGCAGGCTCCGTTCCGACATGCCGCAATGCCTTGCCAGCGCCGAGATCCGCAACGGCCGGTGCAACTGCTGCTCGATCGACTCCACGATTTTGTTCGCCAGGACATGATCGCCTTGGTCCTGCTCGGAAAGGCGGGCCGAATTTGCCAGTGAAACGATGATCTCGCTCAACAGCAGCAGCGAGGCGTCCCGATAGAACTGATTGCGGACCTGGCTGACATCGTGCCGCGACAGCTTCGTGGTGTGTTCGAACAGGGAGATCAGATGCGACTGCCCGGGCAAGTGCACGCTGTGATCGAGGGCAAAGGCCGGCAGTATCCGCCGGATGAAGGAAACGGGCTGCTCTTCGCGCCGGCCGGCTCTGAACGTGCGGGTCACGTTGAAGGCAAGAAAGTAGAGATGCAGGTCCTTCGTTTTCAGCGATCGGATCTCGTGATAGGTCCCCGGATCGGCGATGAACAGGTCTCCTTCGCGCAGCGCGAACAATTCGGAACCATGTTCGAATTCACCCGTGCCGGAAATGACAATACAAGGCTCATAAAAGGAATGGCGGTGGACCCGGTTACGGGTAACCCGCTCGAACGATACAAAGCGTGTGGAACTGAAAGTCAGGTCATATGCGGGCGCTGGTTTCATACCTGGGATTGAAGAGAGGGTGGCCGATTTAGTCAAGTAATTGTCCGCCCGAACGATGGCGGCCGGTGCTGCGGATTGGCAGGATGGATTTCCTATGAAGAACCTCCAACACGAGTTGCCCTACATTGCCGGCGCATTCGATCGAGACGGTTACTACCTGGCGCAGGGAGTTTATTCCGACGAGGCCCTGCAGCAGATGGAGGAAGACTTCGACCGCATCGTTGCTCAGCTGCAGCGCAGCGGCGAGAATGTCAATGCTCGCTGGCGCGGTGAAAGCATGGATGAGCTCGACGGCGGAGCGTCGACGGTGATTCACACGCATAACGTGCACCGGTATTCTGCACGGTGGTTGCACGCGCTCCAGGATGAGACGTTTCTGACCGTAGCGCGTACCATCCTTGGGCCGGACATCGTTCTGCATCACTCCAAATTATTCCAGAAGCCGCCGCGCGCGGGCGCGCCGTTTCCGGTTCATCAAGACTGGTGGTACTTCCCCACTCAGAAGGACAGCATGGTCGCTGCAACCATATTTCTGACGGACGCCGACGAAAGCATGGGCGGCATTCGCGTTTATCCGGGATCTCACAAGCTCGGCCGCATGGAGAGCTCCGACGGTCTACAAGTCTCGGACTCGCTCAAACCCTATCCTTTGGCGCAGGCCACGCCTGTCAACGCCGAGCGCGGCGATGTATTATTTTTCAGTTATTTCACTCTGCACGGGTCGTTGCCGAATACCTCCGAACACGTGCGCAAGACGGTGCTCGTTCAGATGTACGGAGGCGACGATCATGTGCTCGAGAACCAAGAGTTCAATCACGTGGATGAACAGCTGGTACTTTCGGGCTGGAATCACCACATGACGCGGGCGCTGGCGGAAAAATAAATTGCAACGCCGCCGCGGTATCGCACCTGTCGAACTTGCCGGTTATGGCAAAGTGGCAGCTTGGGAGTCGACTACAACCTGACGCTGTATGCCCAGTCCGGCGATACTCAAAGTGACGGTGTCGCCTACATTCAGATAAATGGGAGGTTTTTGACCCAGTCCCACCCCCGGTGGTGTGCCGGTGCTGATGATGTCGCCGGGCTGCAGACTCATGAACTGGCTGAGATAACGGACCAGAAACGCCGGTCTGAAAATCATCGTACGCGTGGAGCCGGACTGAAACCGTCTGCCATTGACGTCCAGCCACATGGCGAGGTCGCTGGTATCGGTGATTTCGTCCGCGGTCACCAGCCACGGTCCAATCGGGCCGAAGCTGTCGCAGCCCTTGCCCTTGTCCCACTGTCCTCCGCGCTCGAGCTGGAAGGCCCGCTCGGAGACATCGTTGCATACGCAATAACCCGCAATGGCCGACTGAGCGGATTGTTCATCAACGTAGCGGCACTCGGATCCAATGACTACGGCGAGTTCGACTTCCCAATCGAGTTTCGTGGATCCGCGCGGTTTGATGATAGGGTCGTTGGGGCCCGACACCGCGCTGGTTGCCTTGAGGAACAGAACCGGCTCCTTCGGCACCTCGGCACCTGTTTCGGCAGCGTGATCCGCGTAGTTGAGCCCGATGCAGATGAATTTGCCGGGCCGCGCTACGCAAGGGCCCAGCCGTTCGACTCCGGATGCCGCCGGCAATGAATCCAAATTGAGCGCGCGCAGACGTGCGAGTCCGCTCGGCGAAATGGCCGCGCCGTCGATGTCATTGACGACCCCACTCAGGTCCCGAACTGTGCCGCCGCGGTCGACGATGCCCGGTCGCTCGCGGCCGACCGCGCCGTATCTTACGAGTTTCATGAGCTTCTTCCCTCAGTTAGACCAGCCGCCGTCAATGATGTGACATTGACCGGTCACAAAGGCCGATTCATCGGAGGCCAGATAGAGCGCCAGGGCCGCAATCTCGGCGGGCCGTCCCAAGCGACCCATAGGTTGCCGGGCGGTAAACGCGGACCACGCGCTCGCATAATCCCCGGTCGCCTTGAGACGCTCATGCAGGGACGGTGTGTCCACCGTGCCTGGGCATATTGAGTTGCACCTGATTCCCTTCGCGACAAAGTCGGCGGCGATCGACTTCGTCAATCCGATCACTGCGGCCTTCGTCACTCCGTACACAAATCGATTGGGAACTCCCTTGATCGATCCGGCCACGGAGGACATGTTGACGATCGATCCACGGCCTCGTTCGAGCATTCCGGGGAGGGCGGCGCGAATCAGCCGATACATGGAGGTCACGTTGATATCGAAAGAAAAGTTCCAAGTGGATTCTTCGCATTCGAGGATCGTACCGGAGTGAACGTAACCTGCGCAGTTGAACAATATGTCGATGGGTCCGGCATCTGAAATCGCCGCGGCAATCTCTTCCGGATCCCTCACATCGAGCCGGCGGGTTCGGCATCCGGCAACGCCGGCCAGCAAATCGCCATTGATGTCTGTCGCCAACACGGTTGCGCCTTCCGACGCGAACAGCTCTGCCGTCGCACGGCCGATCCCCTGGCCTGCGGCGGTGACAAGCGCCGTCTTGCCGGCCAGACGTTGCTTCGTCATGTCGAGTGTCCGGCAGCCGTTGATTTGTGATCCTCGAAACCGCGCTCGGCAGTGGCCGCGGGGATGGGGGCGTCATTGTGTATGAGGCCCTCTTTCTTGAGTTCATGCCAGAATGCATCCGAAATGCTCGTTCTGAAGAGCTCCAGTGTTCGCGTAATGCGAAGCGGGCTACCTAGACCGGGAATGACGCTCGCGACTTGCGGATGCGCCAGCGGAAATTGCAGGGCCGCAGCCGCCAAGGGCACGCCGTGGCGCTCACAATGCGCCTCCAGTCGGCGGACGCGGTCGATCACCGGTTGCGGCGCAATCCCGTAGTCGTAGTGCAATACCCCGCCTTGCCGAGTCCCCGTGGCCAATATCCCGGAGTTGTACGGACCCCCAACGACGATGGAGGTCCGAGACCGGACGCATGCCGGCAACAAATCGTCCAGCGCGCCTTGCTCGAGCAGGCTGTAACGGCCCGCGAGCAGAATCACATCCAGGTGCACATGTTTCATGGCTTCGAGGCAGATCGCAGTCTCGTTCACACCGAGGCCGAAGGCCTGAATCGCGCCGCTACTGCGCAGTTGCTCCAAGGCACGAAAGCCGCCGCCTTCGACCAACTGACGGAACGTTGCCTCGTGACGATCGCCATGGGTCAAGCGACCGATGTCGTGCACGTACAGGATATCGATTCTCGCCAAGCCAAGCCGTTGCCTGCTCGCCTCCCAAGAACTCATCACTCCCTCGAAGCTGTAGTCATATTCGGGTTGGAAAGGCATGGGTGAACGAAAGCCATGACGCTCGGCGTTCCTCTGAACGCTCGAATCGGCCTTCAGCAGCCGGCCTACCTTGGTCGAAAGGACGATCCCGTCGTGACCTCGTAGCGCATCGCCGACGCGCCGCTCGCTGAGCCCGAATCCGTAATACGGCGCGGTGTCGAAATAGGCAATTCCCGCTTCAATAGCCGCGGCTGCTGTATCTCTGGCGTCGCTGTCGCTTATAGAGTGATAAAGGTTGCCCAGCGAAGCTGCACCGAAGCCCAACTCCGTCACGCGTAGTCTCGTATCTCCAATGGATCGAGTCGGCAGCGGCGTCACGATTTAGAACCCCGTGTGGTCGGCGAGCAGGAAAATCCGGCGCAAGGGCAGCCACTTCTCCCCGGGAGCGGCGCCCGGCAACGTCCGCTGAAACTTCGCCATGTACTCTTCCCACCGAGCGCTCTCCTGCCGACCGATGCGCGACGGGTCGGGCCGAGGATAATCGTCGGCGGCGTCCACAATCATGAACAGTCGATCGCCGTGGTGCCATATTTCCATTGATTCGACGCCCAGGGCACGGATGTGGTCGATCACGGCCGGCCAAACTGATTCCGGCGTGTGCATCCGGCAGTACTCTTGGATGAGTGCCGCATCGTTTACCAAATCCAGCGCGTAGCAAATGCGGCGGGTCCGATGACTGGTGTGGTCGCGCGCCAAAGAGTCGCCTTGCTTCTGAGTGATGTCAATATAAAATACCTTTCACCAGCAAAAATAACAAGCATATCCGAGCCCCAGTTTGACCCGATCATCTCGCCGGCCCGGCGCTGCATCGCCAGCGCCTGCGCTGAACCGCCTAGAAATAACCCACTATCGTGCGCTTCGAGTGCGCCGCGGCTCGGTTCCTTCACCGCGCTTCGATTTCACGTGCAATCAGAATTTGCTTGACATTTTCACCAGTGGAATCAAACTGCACCAGTAATAATAGCTTCGATCGACGAACAAGATAGTAAGTAACTTTCGACCGACCAAGCCCATGCACCGAATTACGGAACGCGTCGACGCACATCAGCACTACTGGAGTTTGCAGCGGGGCGACTACGACTGGCTCAACCCGGGCCACGCTGAGTTATACCGAGATTTTTCGCCGGATGAGCTCGCGAATCATCTAAAAGACAACCAAGTGCGCGCCACGGTCCTGGTCCAGGCTGCGGCTACCGAAGCGGAGACCCGTTTCCTCTTTGAACTCGCTCGCCGGCATTCGTCGATCGCGGGCGTTGTCGGCTGGGTGGACTTTGAATCGAGCGACGCGGCCGATCGGGTTCGTCGTCTGGTTCTGGAAGGCGGCGGCAAGCTCAAGGGTCTGCGGCCGATGATCCAAGACATCGATGATCCGCACTGGTTGGATCGCTCTTCGCTCGATGCGGCTTTTGAGGCAATTCTCGAGCACGACCTGGCGTTCGACGCGCTCGTGATGCCGCGCCATATTCAGGTGCTCGAACGGCGGCTCCAAAAGCATCCAACTCTGAGGGCGGTGCTCGATCACGCCGGCAAGCCCGACATTGCCGGCGGAGGCTTCGACCTTTGGGCGCGTCAGACCGAAGCGCTGGCGCGCGCCACGTCCGTGCATTGCAAGTTGTCCGGATTGCTGACCCAGGCAACCCCTGGCTCCGGCGGCGCCCAGCTGGACGCCTTCGTCGCGCACATATTCACCTGTTTCGGCGCTGACCGTGTCATGTGGGGCAGTGATTGGCCCGTGGTGACCTTGCGCGCGACGTATCGAGAATGGCTGGACATGGCACTTGCATTGGTGCGCCGACACGCGCCGGGACGCGAGGAAGCCGTGTTCTCCCGCAATGCCATTCATTTTTATCGGCTTGACCTCAGAGGCGTACCCGAGTGTCCATGATCTCTGCGTTGGAAACCTTCGATATCCGTTTCCCGACCTCACGGGAGTTGGACGGCTCGGACGCCATGAATATGGATCCCGATTACTCGGCCGCCTATGTCGTGCTGCGCACCGACGACCCGAGCGGTCTATGCGGGCATGGCTTCGCCTTTACCATTGGGCGAGGCAACGACGTACAAACCTCCGCCTGCGCGGCTTTGCACCACCTCGTCGTCGGCCGAAAAGTCGGCGACGTCATCAACGACCTCGGCGCATTTGCCCGCAGTCTGACGAACGATTCGCAGCTTCGCTGGCTGGGCCCGGAGAAGGGCGTCATCCACATGGCGATCGGCGCAGTCGTCAATGCGGCATGGGACATGGCCGCGCGTCAGGCCGGGAAGCCCGTTTGGCGGCTGATCGCCGACATGAACCCTGAGCAAATCGTCGATCTGATCGACTTTCGCTATATCAGCGACGCACTCACGCCCGCGGAAGCGTTGGCGATTCTGCGCGCGGCCGAGCCCGGCAAGCCGGAACGCATCGCGGCTCTGAATTCGCTCGGATACCCTGCTTACACGACGTCACCTGGTTGGCTCGGATATTCTGACGAGAAGCTGGCGCGCCTCGCGCGCCAGGCGGTCAACGACGGTTTTCGAACCATCAAGCTCAAAGTCGGACTCAATATGGAGGACGACCTGCGCCGTTGCGGGATCGCGCGCCAGGTGATCGGCCCGGGCATTGCGCTGGCCGTCGATGCGAACCAGAGATGGGACGTCGGGCCCGCGGTCGACTGGTTGAACCAATTGGCGCCGTTCAATTTGGCATGGGCTGAGGAGCCCACGAGCCCGGACGACATTCTGGGCCACGGACTCATTCGCCGGGCGGTCGCGCCGCTACGCATCTCCACGGGCGAGCACACGCAGAATCGGGTGATCTTCAAGCAGTTGTTCCAAGCGCATGCGGTCGATCTCATTCAGATCGACGCGGCTCGGGTCGGCGGCGTCAATGAGAATCTCGCGATCTTGTTGATGGCCAAGAAGTTCGGCGTGCCGGTGTTTCCGCACGCCGGCGGCGTCGGATTGTGCGAGCTCGTGCAGCATTTGGCCATGGCCGACTACGTGGCCATCAGCGGCTCGATGGAAGACCGTGCAATCGAGTTCGCAGATCATTTGCATGAACACTTCCTCGATCCGGTGCGTATCCGCCGCGGCCGCTATGAGGTGCCCTCCACTGCAGGGTTCTCCGCGGAAATGCGGCCCGAATCCTTGGAGCGCTATCGGTTTCCGAATGGCGCCGAGTGGAAGACGGCACGGACCGACGCCCGGAAGTATGGCCCGTGACCGGCTATCCTTGGACTGGCCGCGCAGTAGCAGATTCTCCGCGCAATAACGCGCTGTACGCGTTTTTACTGGCAAACTGACTCGTGGTTGAGAGATCATCCGAATATGGCAGATTCCACAGACCCAAAATACCGCGCTCCGGCATTGGAGAAAGGCTTGGCCGTGCTTGAATTGTTGGCCGGCGCACGTGAGCCGATGTCGCTCAACGTCATTTCCCGCCATCTGAAGCGATCGGTCAGTGAGTTGTTCCGGATGATTCAAGTGTTGGAATTTCGAGGATATCTCGAGATTGCGAGTTCCGGGGAAGGGTATGTGCTGAGCAATAAGCTATTTACGCTCGGCATGACTCGTGCGCCCACCAGAAACTTGCACGACGCCGCGTTACCCGTCATGCACCGGTTGGCCGATCGAATCGGCCAGTCATGCCACTTGGGTGTCGCGTCCGCCGATCAGATGGTCGTTGTCGCACGGGTCGAGGCTCCCGGGTACCTTGGATTTTCGGTGCGGATCGGCTACCGCCGATCTCTGGTCGAGTCGACTTCCGGACTGGTGCTCTACGCCTTTCAATCCGACCTGGTGCGAGCCGAGTGGAAGGCTCGCCTCTCAGGTTCTGTGAGCCGACGGGACTGGGTAAATTTCGAGCGACGCGGTCATGCAGCGCGAAAAACCGGCTTTGTGAGGTCAGCGAGCGACGCGGTGCAGGGCGTCATCGACTTGTCAGCTCCCGTGACTCAGTCGGGCAGCGTCGCAGCCGCGTTGACCATTCCCTACGTGAAGACCTCCCGTTCCCTGTCGGATGAGGAAACCGTCGGGCTGGTGGTGCTGGCGGCGCAAGAGATTTCGAAGGAACTCGGCGGCGACAATCGGCCGGTTGAATAGGCGCGGGCGCCCCGATCCGGTGGCGTCCCGAAGTACGAGACTCCCGTCGACGGGGCGATGAATCTTCCGCGCGAACGCGCCGGCAATGGCGCCGTCGCTCCTCTCCCAGCTCTTGTGTAAATCGACAAAGCCGTCGCGATCCCTCGCCGGCGGCGAGGATTTATTGAGCCTTGGCAGCGCCCCTTTGGTCTTGGGCGCCGCCATTTCTGAGCGGGGATTGAACGGGCAATCGGCAGGTAGACGTCGAGCCGGGCTTGTTCTTGAAAATTCGCCTATAGAAACATTTTTATTGCTAAATATGAGGACCGTGCTTAGAATCCAGCCAGCTCCCTAGCCGGATGGGTGGGGACGCAGAGATCGGCAGACGCTGCCGGCGAATACGAGAAAGACGAGGGGGGACTTACAATGAAGAAATCGGGCAATTCTCTATGGCTTCGCGCCGGGATTCTGACCGCAGCGTTGCTTGCGGTGAGCGCGCTTACCGGACAACGGGTGCTGGCGCAGACGGCGGCCGCGTCGGCAGGCGCCGCGTCCAAGGCGGAGGAGCCGCTCGAGGAAATCATCGTCACGGGAACGCCAATCGCACTAAAGGTTCTCGATACTTCCTTTGCGATTTCCGTCATTGACCCAGAGGCGCTGAAGAGTTCGCCAGCGATCGGGTTGGCGGCACTGCTCCAGAACGTTCCCGGTTTCTATGGTGAGGCAAGCGGTGGTGAAGAGAACCTGAATATCTCTGTTCGCGGTGTGCGAGCAGGAAACGGCTTTCTCACCTATATGAGCCTCCAGGAAGACGGGCTGCCGGTTTTCTACAACGGATTTCTCGAGGAACTGGAGTTTCGCCCCGACTTATACACCGATCGAGTGGAAATCACGCGCGGCGGACCCTCTGCTGTGCTCACCTCGAACGGCCCTGGAGCCATCGTCAACTTCATTTCCCGCAAGGTGACCGACAAACCCGAAGGCGAAGCGTCGATTTCGTATTACAGCTTTGGCCAGGCGCGAGTCGATTTCTTTTACGGCACACCCATCGGCAATGAAGGCACCACGACAGCTATGGTCGGCGGTTATTGGCGCAGCGGCGATGGGGCGAAGAATGTGGATTACGACACCAACTTCGGCGGGCAATTCAGGGCCAATATCACCCATACCATCGAGAACGGGGAAATTTCTCTAAGCTATAAATTGATCGATGATCACACGCAGTTCTACCTGCCGCAGCCGGTGAAAATCACCCAAGATGGCAATGTTCAACGAATCACCCCGATTCCGGGATTCAACGCCATGTATGACTATCTGCAGGGACCGCAGGAACAAAACATCAGTGTGAAGCTCCCGGGCGGCGGCACCCAGAGCATTGACTTGGGCGATGGGATCTATGAACACTCGAATACGGTGACTTTGGCTGCCAAGTACGACTGGCAGAACGGCCTCACTTGGAAGGATTCGTTGCGTTTTGCCCATATTCAGACCGTCGATAACGATTTGCGCAATTTGGGCAGCAACAGCGTGATCCAGGATGCCGGCACTTTCCTGGCCACGAGCCCCTTGGTGGCGAATTTGATCTCCACCTTTGCACCGCAAGGTGCCGTGGGCGCCAAGTTGGTTCAAGTCGCGACCGGCAACACCATTACCAACCTGGCCACGATGAACGGCAACGGCTTGCTGACGCAGATGGGTGCCAATCAGTACATCCAAGACATCAGGGAAGTCGTCAACGACGCGCAATTCAACTTCACCATTGACAACAACGTGACCACAGTAGGCCTGCTGACATGGGATCAGCACATGAACGTCAGTCAAAATGCGGTGAATTTCTTGATGGACGTGACCAATCACGCCAATCTCCTCGATGTCGCCGCGGTCAACGCCGCAGGTCAGACAGTCGGACATCTGACGAACAACGGCGTGCTCTCATACGATGACGGGTACGCCAGCGGTACGGTCGGCGTGATCTCCAATTCCGTGTACCTCAATGATCAATGGCACCCGATCGATCCTCTGCGCCTGGATGCCGGCGTGCGGCGTGAATATGTCGACTACCGCTCGACGTCCGAAAATACGGTGAGCAATGTGCCGCTAGGCGGAGTGACCAACCCTGACGTGTTGGCCGACGCTGTGGCTAGCGGTTACGGCGATGGTACATTCACCACGGGGAAGGCGGTATACGCCGCCACGGCATGGACAGTCGGAGCCAACTATGAGTTGACCAACCACCTGGCAGTCTATGGTCGCTATGCAAGTTCCTTCGATACGGACCAGGACTTTATTATCTTCTGCCCCGGCAACGGCTGCTATGGCCCGGTGACACGGCTTGACTTCAGTGAAGTGGGTGTCCGCTTCTCGAATCCGACGTTCTACGCACAGCTGACGGGTTTCCGCTCGATCAACAGAAACATTGGGGAGGCAATCAATAATACCGGGCAGCAAATTTTCCTCAACAATACCGCGGACGGCGTGGAAATCGACAGCAAATGGCGTCCGATCAATATATTCGACTTGGATCTCACCGGCGTCGTGCAGCACTCGGATATCAGCGGCGTGGGCGGCACCACCACTTTCGACGGCAACCAGATCGATCGCCTGCCAAACATTGAATTGCACCTCACCCCGACCGTCTCCTCGCCGGATGGTCGAGCATCGGCTTACGTGACCGGCTCCTATTATGGAAAGCGCTGGGGCGATCTGGCCAATACGCTCGAACTCGACCCTTATTGGGACCTCGCTGCAGGGGTGAGCTATAAAATAACTCACAGCATGACCCTGTCCGCTCAGGGGACCAACCTCACCGATAGATTCTCCATCACCGAGGGTAATCCACGCGGAAACTCGATAATCGCGGGCACCAATGCCTATGGTTACGCTCGAGCGAACCTGCCGCGCGCCGGTGTGATCAAGCTCGACGTCAAGTTCTAGCGCGTCGACGATCGTCATCGGGAGCGCTCATCGAAGAGCGCTCCCGATCCGCCGGCAGCTCGTCGTTCCCCTTGGATGGCCGTATCGCAATTCTTTCGGTGTATTACCCTATGGAGACACGAGCGCGGGCGGCGGTAGGATCTTGTAAGTGAACATCATTGATCTTGCGATTCTGGCCCTATACTTCCTGGGCATGATCGCGATTGGCGTCTACCACTCGCGCCGCGCCTCCAAGAGCGTGCGCTCGTATTTTCTGAGCGAGAATCGCGAGAAGTGGTGGATGCTAGCAGCGTCGGGTGCAGCGTCCAATTTTGACGTCGCCGGCACGATGTTCCTGGTGTCGCTGTTCTACGTCGCGGGGTTGCGCGGTTTCTGGATGCTGTGGAGTTGGGCGTTTTTCAACGCGGCCTTTTTGATGTCGTACATGGCGAAGTGGATTCGGCGCACCGGCGTGGTAACGGCGGTCGAATTGATGAAAATCCGCTTTGGCGAAGACCGGGGCGGTCGCATGGCACGCACGGCCGGCGCCATTCTTATGGTGAGTTTTCTGATCTTCAGCATTGGATATGCCTACGCCGGATTGAGCAAGTTCATGCCCGTGCTCATTCCGGGTGTCGCGCCCGCGGCCGCCAAGATGCTGGCCGTACTCGTGATGGCGCTGACCACCCTGTACGTGACCTTGGGCGGGTTTGCCGGCGTCGTTTTGGCCGACGTGATACAGCTGTGCTTATCGAGCACCGCGGGCATCGCCATCGGCGTACTGGTGTTCTTCAAGCTCGACCCTGCCGCGGTCAAGGCACTGCACGCCAATTTCTTGCTCGACGCGACTCCAAGAGCCGCGGCCAGCTTTCCAGCTGGCTATGAAAACTGGAATAATTTTGGCTACTTATGTATCTATCTCGCGATATCGGGACTGTTGCTGAACATGAGCGGCGCTGGAGGCCATTACGGTGAACAGCGATTTCTGGCGACGCGTTCGAGCGCGGACGCAGCGAAGGCAGGTTGCGCCTGGGGATTCTTCAGCATTCCTCGTTGGGCAATGATTGCCGGTTTTGTGTTCCTGGCCGCATCCGGCTTGGTGGGAAGCGCTGATCCCGAAAAGATACTTCCCGTCGTCATCGTGCAGATGATTCCCGCCGGCCTGCGCGGGTTTCTGATTGCAGCGCTGCTGGCGGCATTCATGTCTTCATTCAGCTCAACTGTCAATGCCGCGGCGTCCATCTTCGTGCGCGATATGGTTCAGCCGGCCATTCCGACCTTATCCGTCAAGGCCCTCATCCGCGTCAGTTACGTGGCGACAGTGTTGATCGTGGTCGTCGGTATTGCCATCGGAACGCAGGCCGAATCCATCAAGAGCATCTGGGTGTGGATGCTTGCCGGTGTAATCGGCGCGACTTTGATCCCCAATGTCCTGCGATGGCACTGGTGGCGATTCAATGGCTGGGGATACGCCGCCGGTATATTCGGCGGTTTGGGCACCGCGACCCTATTCGGCATTGGGCAAAGCTTTCATTGGTTCGGCCCTGTGGGCCTCCCCGAATACATTTATTCGCCCATCATTTCGCTTGCGAGCTTGGTGGGATGTTTGTTGGGGTCCCTGCTCACGCCCGCCACTCCGGCTGCAGTCCTTCAGACGTTTTACACCCGCGTCCGACCGTTCGGGTTCTGGAAGCCCGTTCGATTGCTAAGTCCAATGACTCCTGAAATCGCCTTCATACCCTTGGTCGTAGCCCATGTGACCACGGCACTGTTTGCCCTCGTCGCGTCTTTTCTCTCGGTATTCTTCTTGGTTGGCCACTATTTCGTGCACTTTGGCGTAGCAATCGCAGTCGTGCTGTTGTGCGTCATCTTCCTTTATCATAGTTGGTACCAGAGATTGCCTGCTCTGTGCCCGGATTAGGGCTTACGGCGGGGCAACTTAAGCGACGCGAGCATAATTGAATGCGCACCCATCATTTGCTGCAGCTCGTGCCGAATCGAGTCGCAGCTACCGTCGATAGATTGCGTCGGGAGATATGGACGCGCGTATCCTCGGTGACGGTTGAAGCCACCGACTCGGCCGCTGATCACATGACGTTGGCGAGCGCGATGTCCAAGAGCCGATCGAAGGTCTCAATCGGCAGCGCCTGGGGCCGATTATACGATCAGCGATGGTGTCGCCTCGATTTGTCTCTCACAGCGAATGCCGATGAATCGGCGAATGCACTGTACCTCGAATGGCGCGATCAGGCCGAGGCGACTCTATATGTTCTCGGTGTTCCTCACTTTGGGCTCGACGTCGCTCACCGATACAGCCCGTTGCCTCCGGGATTGAGCGATGCCTGGGTGGAGTCCATTTGTGTGCAGTCAGCCATATGGCACCCCGATGCGACCGGGTTGTCTCCTGCCGGCAGCGTTTTCGAGGGTGCGTTTCTGGTACGCCGCAATGATGAGGTATGGCACGCGTATCACGATCTTAATAGTCTGTTCGAAGTGATGCTGAGTGAACGCCCAGGCGGGCCACAACTCAATGCCATCGGTCAACAGGCACCGCTGTATCGAGTAAAACCCGCCTATCGGCGACTGTTACGCCTGCTCGATCAGTCCATCGATGCGCTCGATCAAGGTGGAATCACCCACATGCGGCAGTCTCTCGCCGCGGCTTATGAAGAGTTGCGCGACAGGGCGCCGAATTTCAGGGCGGTACTAACCGGACATGCGCATATCGATTTGGTGTGGATGTGGCCGGAGCGGGTTGGAGAATCCAAGGCCATCCACACGTTCGCGACGGCAGATCGATTGATGGATACGTATCCCGAGTTTCGCTTCATGCACAGTCAGCCGGCGGCTTACGAAGCCGTCGAACGGCGATCCCCCGAACTCATGGAGCGCGTGAAACATCGAATTCGGGCGCATCAATGGGAGGCGACGGGGGTGCTTTTTGTCGAGAGCGACACTCAGATGCCGTGTGGCGAAGCGCTGGCCAGGAGTTTTACGCTCGGCCAAGAATCGTTTCAGAAGCTGCGCGGCTCCGCCGCCAGCGTCGTGTGGCTGCCAGATGTCTTCGGCTATTCGGACTGCCTGCCCCAAATCATGAAATTGACCGGCGCCAATTATTTCTTTACCACCAAAGTGGCGTGGTCGGCGATCAACCGCTTCCCGGTCTCTAGCTTCATTTGGCGCGGCGCGGATGGCAGTGAGGTCATCGCTCACGTACTTCAGGAAGTGGGGTATAACGGAACCGCACAGCCGGATGCGCTGAATCTCGGCGCTGAAGCGCACCTGCAAAGCGACGTGCACCCGGAATATCTGTACCCCACAGGCTTCGGGGACGGCGGTGGAGGAGTAACCGCTGAGATCTGCGAACGCGTACGCAGGCTTGCCAGTATTCGAGGCTTGCCGGCCGTGAGTTGGGACCTGCCTGAGGCATTCTTTTCCCGTCTTGCCGAACGCAAGAATGTGCTGCCCAAGTACAGCGGCGAATTCTATCTCGAGTTTCATCGTGGCACCTACACCACGCACGCAAGCATCAAGTCCGCGTTTCGCGAACTGGAGCGAGCGCTGCAAATTCGCGAGGCGGTGGCGGTGGTAGGCGGCAGCATGCCCGATTTGAGTCACGAGTGGCGGCGCATGGTGTTTGCTCAATTTCACGACTATATTCCGGGCAGTTCCGTGCCTGAGGTCTACGCGGAGGCCCTACCTGAGTTGGCGAAGCTCGCGCAGGAGCTTCGGGCGGCTTCGCTGGCCGAGCTTACGGACCCTAATGGGGCTCCGTGTCTCTTTAATGCGCTCGGTATTGAATGCGACACCATGACCAGCGGCGGTTTGGTGCGAGTGCCGCCGTTGGCTGGAATCCCCGTCGCGAATGCCGCGATTATCTCCAGTGACCCGATCGCAATCGGCGATCGCACCCTGGCCAATGAGCATGTGTTCGTTCGGATCGACGAGATGGGGGAGCTCTCGCACTTAAGTTTTGATGGCGAGGCGATCGCATTGTGCCCCGGCGCCGGTGGCTTGGTCGTTTATCCTGACCGAGCGGCAAACTTTGAAGCTTGGGACATTGATCGGCAGGCGCTCAGTCTCGGTCAACGGGTCACGACCCCGCCCGAAATAACGATTGAAACGGAGATGAACGGTTTGCGCGCCGCGTGGGTGGTTCGTCGGCGCGTCGGGTCCGCGAGTACCGCGACTTTGCGCTATATCCTCGAGGCCGGAATGCGTGTTCTGAAAATCGACATTCAACTCGATTGGCACGAAGCCGAAACGCTGCTCAAGCTGCATTTCGCGACTGATTATCGCGGTACTCACGTACGCTTCGGAGCCCCGTTTGGCAGCACGCTGCGACCCCAGCAACCAGGGCCCCTGACCGCGGAGGCGATGTGGGAGGTTCCGGCGAGCCGATGGATGGCTGGTACCGATGACGGCGGACGAGCCGGCATGTTCATCGTCGCGGAGTCCAAATACGGATTTGGTTGCGATGACGGGAATTGGACTGTGTCGCTGGTGCGAAGTCCTCGAATGGTCGGATTCGAGGGTCATCGTGCGGCATACTCGGCAGCCCTGAGCAGGCTCGAATCCTCGTCCATCTATAGCGATCAGGGAGCCCATTCCATTTCCGTGGCCATAGGACGTTACGACTCAAACTCGCAGTTGGAACACCATCCCGCCACGCTGGCGGACACCATGTTCACCAAGCCGCTTTCGTACTGTGGGAAGGCGAGCGCCAGTGCTCTCATTGGCAGCCACGGGTCACGGACTCTACTTCCGTGCTGGGCAAAGCCATTGGGAGTCAATGCTTGGGTTCTCAGGCTCCATGAAGTGTCGGGGGAACGCGGTACAGCGCGGTTGCGGATGGCGCCGGGTTGGTCCGCGCAGCGGGTCGACCTTCTCGACCAAGTCTGCACAAATTCTAACCCCACCGATTCCATCGATTATCGTCCCTATGAAATCGTGAGTCTGAAGATATCGCGGTCGAGCCATTTCGCTGGATAAGCGTGCGGCGATCGTCCGAGGCTTCCGGACGTCAAACCTGGACTGCGGTGGTGGTCCAGTAACTGCGCCGCACCTGACGCCGCAGAACCTTGCCGAATGTCGACATCGGCAAATCCTGATAAAAGTCGACTTTCCTCGGAACCTTAAAGCTCGAGAGCCACGTCTTGCAGTGGGCAATTAATTCCTGCTCGCTTGCCGTCGTGCCTTGAGTGCGCTCGCCTGATTGCGGAACTCGAGTAGCATCTGCAAGTACGGCTTTTCCCGCTGGACGAACTTGTCATGAGTGGTAACCGTCGTTGTGATGATTTCACCGTAACGGAACGGCTCGACGATCTCGATACGCTGTCCGGGATTGCGCGCTCCCGGCGTGCGCATCCATGTCCCGATTCCCCTCTCACCCACGGTGTAAAAGCCAATTGCGGTCACAAAAATGGGATGCTGCAGAAGCTGTCGTGTCGGCGAGTGCTCTCGGGCGTATGCAGGGTCAACCATCAGAGGGTCGTTCTCCCCGCAAGCCCGGTTGTAACATAGGATGTCTTCTTCAGTGATTTCGAACGTGCGTTGCGCGGGAGCGCTATCTCCTACGCGGGCCTGTTCCCACGTTTCGTAATCCTCCCAACCGGCGAGAAAATCGCGGGAGAAACAGCGCTGCTCGTCGGTTTCAATGTAACGATCTAATCGGGCTGGTACACCCACGAGTTCCTCACTTTGCCAGGATGGCGCAATTCACAAATACGACTTCATCGGTGCGTCGCATTGTAGTTAACAGCCTTCAGATCAGGCCTGCCCAGATTGTGCGTTCGACTTGATCTGGATCGGCCGAGACCTGGGAGTTCGCTGCGATCGTCATCGTGTGGCGTTGAGCGAGATCGAAGGCCGGCCAGGTCGGTAGATGCTCGCCGGGATTTCCGGTCTTGATAAAGGAGACCCAGGTGCCGTGTACCAGCTTCGCCATCGGTAAATCAGCCGACGTGTAGCCAAATACGGTACGAGCAAATGCGGTATCGACGTGCTCGAATATCAGTGGCACGTCAATGCCATGCGGACTGTAGGCGCCGAACGGGCCGCCGGGAATCGCATAGTTCAAATGGTAGTAGAAGACTCTCGCACCCAAAGCGGCCTGTGCCTCGGCGATTCGAAGGCTCGGAATGCCGACCCAATCCGCGCTCAAGAGGCGCAGCATCCTGTCACCTCGCGTTGCATCAGGGAATGCGCGGGCATACGCGCTCATCATCGATGGCAGCGTCGACGAATCGAGATGCAGCAATAGTTTTTGCGAGGCCGGACTATCTGCGTCTGCGGGTGAGAACAAATAGCGAATTTCGTCGCTGGTGTGGCCTACCAGCGTCGTGACCGAGCGTGCGCTACCGCGACGCAGGAGCTCGATCGGTGCCGCCGGGAGATAGTCGCCGTCGATCACCGGTCGGAAGACGATGGGATTTGATGCATTCGCTTGGGCCGCCTTTTGAGCCGTCAGAAGTTCCGGGATTGACGCGCTTCGTAATCGTTGCTCGCCGCCCAGGCGAGCAACGAATTGTCTGGCGAACTCGCTGGCGCGATCAGGCGTGTAAACCACATCGGCTCCCCCACTCGCCAGAATGGCCCGATGGAACAGCCCATTGGCGGCCGGAAGTGCCATGAGTGTCGCGCAATTCCAGGCGCCGGCAGACTGACCGCCCAGGGTCACGTTTAGCGGGTCTCCCCCAAATGCAGCGATGTTGTCCCTGACCCATTCGAGGACCAGGACCTGATCGCGCAGTGCATTGTTACCGCTGCCAGTGTCCTCCGCGCCGGTGATCTCGCCCAACTCGAGGAAGCCCAACACCCCGACACGGTAGTTGCAGCTGACACAGACTACGCCGTCGCGCGCGAACGTCTCACCTTGGTAGGGTGGCAAATTGATGCTGCCCGATGAATTTCCCCCTCCATAGATCCATACGAATACCGGATGCGGGCCGGGCGCCCGCGGACTCCAGACGTTGAGCTGCAGGCAGTCCTCGGACATTGGCATCGCTTGCGGTAAAGCAGGGTCATTGTCTTGCGGTGGTACTTGCGTACGGCGGGTCGCGTCCAGTTCTCCTGACCAAGGGCGGGGCGGGCGAGGTGGACAAAATCGCAGCGGTCCGACCGGAGGCTGTGCGTAGGGAATCCCCGTGAATGCAAATACGCCGTTCGTTAGACGACCTCGCACGAGCCCGTCGCGAATTCGAACAATCGGCTGGCTATCCGCCCCACGGCCACCTGCAGCGGCGAAAAAGACCCCCATTGCACTCCCCAGCACGAACCCCCTTCGGCCGACCACGACTATCTCCTCCGTAGCGCGATTCGCGTCGCTACATCGCTTACATGAGCGCGCGCGTTCTTCTGGTTCCGCATTGCCAAGGTTCTAACGTCGATTCCGCATAAACAGTAATGCGATCAGCGCGCAAGTTTATGGGAAGGATCATAGCTTCCTATTTTGCGAATGACCATTTTTTTATATATGAAAATACACTGCGACCGTTGCGAGCTGGGGCGAACCGCTGCAGTGAACCTAGTTGTGACGGCGCAATACGTCGTCCGCGACAGGCCGGCGCGTCTCCCTCACTTGGCTCGTCGTAGCGAGGCGCATCCAGCACCTTGTGCACCTTCCCGGTTGTCGAAGTAGCACACTTTAATTTCTGTTGTTGAGGTGACTTGCAGCGTGGCGCGTCCTCCAGAATCGATGCAATTCCACTCCGTGGGGCTCGTCTGCGCGCAGACAAAGTGTTTCTTGTAGTCTTCTGCGGCCCAGGTCCCGACGATCAAGCCCTTGTTCTGGGTCTCGATGACAAATTGCAGAGCGTTGTCAACGAAGCGGGCCGGCGGCGCGCCCTTGTTATCATCGCGCGCCTGACCAAAAGGGCCTCGTTCCGCGGGCATCTCAATTTGAACCCCCACGAATTGTCCCGTCCATTTGCCGACCAGATCCGACTGGGCATGCGCGGCGACCGCGCCGATGAAGAGAAATACCGCCAACGCGACAGAGTTGTAGCTTCGCATGATAGTCACCTCCCTCAGTAGATTTCCCGACGCGGGCCTTGCTCGTCGCGGGGCCCGAGAACTAAATAGTTGCGCTTCAGCCGCCAGGAGCGAGCGCGTTTAAACCTGTGCAAAACCACCGTCGACCGAGACCTCAGCGCCGGCGATGTAGCTGCTGTCCTCACTCGACAGAAATACGACCACCTTGGCGATGTCGTCAGGCATGCCTAGCCGACCGAGCGGG